>OHIS01000328.1_pt1 | contig 12684 bp, 8 predicted proteins | sample 1568361 | NCBI WGS metagenome assembly OHIS01 (sample SAMEA3879607, study PRJEB24766) | human gut metagenome | biome: human-associated habitat; feature: feces | place: USA | collected 1985/1987 | reverse complement strand
GAGTTAATACCAACAATTAATTGCTTACACGCATTCCAACAATGCTACTTCATAAATTACCGCCCGGCTGGTTTACAAGGTTATTGTGCACTCATACCCATGCGCCTTGTGCCGGATTTGAGGTCTACCTTTTAGCGGTATTACAATTTGTCATTTATTTCAACTCTTTATAAGAGATTCTTATTAGAAAAGCACATCCGGCACATATAACACCCATTATAGTGACAGAGAATATTTTCATAGGACTGTAAGTAGTGATAGCCCCGTAAAGCATACCGGCAGCGCATATACTAACCAATATGGATAAAATGAATTGGATTGTTTTCATAATCGTATAAATTAGTTCGATTACAAAATTAGCAATAAAAATCCACTAAATCCATAGAATTATGAATCAGAAAAAAAAGCCTACGGAGTTGTCCTACTACGGGCTTTACCTGTTATCCCACCTCAAGGAGAACCACCCCGACAAGGTGCACGATGCGGCCTTTATCGAAAGCCGCTCCGACCATGCCGCCGACGTGTACGAACAAGCCCGCCTCGAAGGGTATCTGCCCGAAGGGGCACACGAGCTGGCGATGGCCGCGCTGTTGGAGGGGCTGCGCTTCTCCAAGTACGACACCATCATCGAGGTGCTCTGGAACGAGTGCTCGGACGAGGTGGCGCAGAGCGACGCCCCGTCCGTCGCGTTGAGATTGCAGCCCTCGCTGGAGGGCATCTTCTCCCAATACCCGCTCTCGGACGATTTCGCCTACTCGCCCGAATACGAGCAGCTCTATACGGAGCTTACGGGGGCTATCCTAATCTTGCTGGAAGAGGATGGCATTTAACCGTAAGACCAAACTGCGCGATAACATCGAGGCGATACGCACGGCGTTCGAGTTAGGCAAGGCAGGGCGGGCGGCCACTCCCGAAGAACGGGAGCGGCTTGCCCGCTATTGCGGTTTCGGAGGGTTGAAATGTATTCTCAACCCGGCCTCCGACCTGACCGATGCCGTGCAGTGGGCGAAATCCGACCTCGACCTGTTCCCGATGACGGCGGAGCTGCATCGGCTGATCCGCGAGAACAGCGCAAGCGAGAACGAATACAAGCGTTATATCGACAGCTTGAAAAGCTCCGTGCTGACGGCGTTCTATACCCCTGCGGCGGTAACGGAGGCTCTGGCTGACGTGCTGCACGACTATAATGTGCGCCCGCTGCGGATGCTCGAACCCTCCGCAGGACACGGGGCGTTCCTCGAAGCCTTTGCCCGCAAGAACACCCGTGCGGACGTGATGGCCTTTGAGAAAGACCTCCTGACGGGCAGGATTCTCGCTTGCCTGCACCCCGACAAGAAGGTGCGTGTAGAGGGTTTCGAGCGTATCGAGAAGCCCTTTAACGACTATTTCGACGTGGCGGCCTCCAACATCCCGTTCGGGGATGTGGCGGTCTTCGATCCGGCGTTCTCCGCAAGCGAGGCGTTCGGGCGTCGGACGGCGACCAAAGCCATCCACAACTACTTTTTCCTCAAAGGGCTGGATGCCGTGCGGGACGGCGGTATCGTGGCGTTCATCACCTCGCAGGGCGTGCTGAACTCTCCCCAGAACGAAGCCTCCCGTGTCGAGATGCTCAAACAAGCGGATGTGGTCTCCGTTGTCCGCCTGCCGAACAACCTCTTTGCCGACAACGCCGGAACGGAGGTCGGCAGCGACCTTGTCGTCCTGCAAAAGAACGTCCGAAAAGAGCAACTGACCGAGGACGACAAGTCGCTGTGCCGGGTGCATTTCGACAGTCGCGATTTCAACGCCAACGAATACCTGCACCGCCATCCCGAACGGATCATCCATACGAAAGCGGTGCTGGATACCGATCCCTACGGCAAGCCCGCGATGGTCTATCGGCACGAGGGCGGCGCGGAAGGCATCGCGGCGGATCTGCGGCGTATGCTCTCGGAGGATTTTTACAAGCACCTCGACATAGGCCGCTACATGGATGTCGCGGGAACGCTCGAAGGTGTCCGCCAGCGGAGAGAGCAGCAAGAAGTGGGTGCGACGCCTGAACCCGTCTTGCAGGAAGAGCCGACAAGGGCGGAACAGATGGAGGCCGTCGGGCAGCAGACCTTGTGGGGACAAGAGACCATAGCGGAGGATACGGTACGGCCTGCGCAAACAGATAAGGCGACTGCCGCACCTCCGAAAGAGGAGAAACCCGAAATAGAGCCTCCGGTAATGAGCCTTTACGATCTGTTCGGCTTCACGGAAGAGGAGCGGCGCGTCGCCCAGACGGGCGGCAAGTCCCGGCGCAGGAGCAACCGTCCCAAGCTGGCACAACCCCGTCAGCCGTCGCTGTTCGACACGCCGATGCAGACGGCGACAACCACCCGAACGGAGCAGGCGGCGCATACCTCCGGCGCATCCGACACCCTCTATCCCGTTGAAAACGGAGTGACGGAGGAGATGAACCGTCGTATCGGCGAGGTCGAGCGGCAGATGCGTGAGGAGGAGACGAAGCTCTCGGCGGAAGAGCGGCAGCGCAAGCACGAGGAGGAGATGAAGCCCCGGCCTTTCGAGGGATTGTTGGAGCCGCACCACCGCGAGGGGGCGTTCGTCAAGGTGAACATCGAAGGCACACGCTATCAAGTCGGCTACCTGAAAGACGTTACCCGCTACGGGGCGACGTTCCATCCGCTCGATTTGGACAAGGCGCAGCGCGAGAAGATAGCGGTCTATATTCCCGTGCGCGACGCTTACGAGCGGCTTTATGCCTACGAAGCCGAATATCACGACGAGGGCGACACCATGCGTAAAGACCTCAATACCCGTTACGATGCGTTCGTCGCACGTTACGGCAATCTGAACGCCAAAGCGAACGTCAAACTCCTTATGATGGACGCTTCGGGGCGCGACATCCTCGCCCTCGAACGGGCGGAGAACGGGCAGTTCGTCAAGGCCGACATCTTCGACCATCCCGTTGCTTTTTCATTGAATCAGGTTACGCACGTCGATACACCGGAAGAGGCGCTCGCCGCCTCGCTCAACCGCTACGGAGGTGTGAATCTCGATTACATGGAATCCTTGTCTGACAACAGCCGCGAGGAGCTGATCGACGAACTGAAAGGGCGCATCTTTTACAATCCGCTCGCCGGAAGTTACGAGATCAAAGACCGTTTCATCGCGGGCAACGTCGTCGATAAGGCGGAGCGTATCGAGGCATGGATGGCCGAAAACCCGCACGGCGAGCGCGAGAAGGAAGCCCTTATAGCCTTGCAGGAGGCCACGCCGCGACCGATTACGTTCGACGAGCTGGACTTCAACCTCGGCGAGCGGTGGATACCGACGGGAATCTATGCGGCCTACGCCTCCTATCTGTTCGATACCGATGTGCGCATCGGCTTCTCGGAGACGATGGACGAGTATTCGGTCAAGTGCAGCGGGAGGAACGCCAAAATCTCCGACCAATACTGCGTTAAGGGTTACTACCGCACCTACGACGGTGTCGCCCTACTGAAGCACGCCCTTGTGAACACCGTGCCCGACATGACCAAAAGCGTGGGCAAGGACGAGCACGGCAACGACATCAAGGTACGCGACAGCGAGGGCATACAGCTCGCCAACGCCAAGATCGACGAAATCCGAAACGGGTTTTCCGAATGGCTCGCGGAGCAGTCGCCGGAGTTCCAGAAGAGGCTGACGGATATGTACAACCGCAAGTTCAACTGTTTCGTGCGACCGCAATACGACGGCAGCCACCAGATGTTCCCCGGCCTCGACCTGAAAGCCCTCGAACGGCGTTTCGGCATCAAGGACGTGTATCAGAGCCAGAAGGATTGCATCTGGATGCTCAAACAGAACGGCGGCGGCATCTGCGACCATGAGGTAGGTACGGGCAAGACGCTGATCATGTGCGTGGCGGCACACGAGATGAAGCGGCTGGGGCTGGCGCACAAGCCGATGATTATCGGACTGAAAGCCAACGTCGCGGAGATTGCCGAGTGCTACCGCACGGCTTACCCGAACGCGAAGATACTCTATGCCTCGGAAAAGGACTTTACGCCCGCCAACCGCGTGCGGTTCTTCAACAACATCAAGAACAACGACTACGACTGCGTGATCATGTCGCATGACCAGTTCGGCAAGATACCGCAGTCGCCCGAATTGCAGCAGCGCATCCTGCAAGCGGAGCTGGACACGGTGGAGGAGAATCTCGAAGTGCTGCGCAGTCAGGGCAAGGATATTTCCAGAGCGATGCTGCGGGGATTGGAGAAGCGGAAAATAAACCTCTCGGTCAAGCTGGAGACCATCGCGCACGCCATCAAGTCGCGCACGGACGACGTGGTGGACTTCAAGCAGATGGGTATCGACCACATCTTCGTGGACGAGAGCCACCAATTCAAAAACTTGATGTTCAACACGCGCCACGACCGTGTGGCAGGGCTGGACAATCAGGACGGCAGCCAAAAGGCGCTCAATATGCTTTATGCCATCCGCACCGTTCAGGAGCGGACGGGAAAGGATTTGGGTGCGACATTCCTGTCGGGTACGACCATCAGCAACTCACTAACGGAACTGTACTTGCTGTTCAAATACCTGCGGCCGCAAGAGTTGGAGCGGCAGAACATCAACTCGTTCGACGCATGGGCGGCCATCTTCGCCAAGAAAAGCGTGGACTTCGAGTTTTCGGTAACGAACAACATCGTGCAGAAAGAGCGCTTCCGTTACTTTATCAAAGTGCCGGAGTTGGCGGCGTTCTACTCCGAGATTACCGACTACCGCACGGCGGAGGATGTGGGTGTGGATCGCCCCGACAAGAACGAGGTACTGCACAACATACCGCCTACGCCGCAGCAGGAGGAGTTCATCGGGAAGTTGATGGAGTTCGCCAAGTCGGGCGACGCTACGCTACTCGGCAGGGAGAAACTATCGGAAACCGAGGAAAAGGCCAAGATGCTTATCGCAACGGACTATGCCCGCAAGATGGCGCTCGATATGCGTCTGATCGATTCTTCCTTGTACGAAGACCATCCCGACAACAAGGCGAGCCGTTGTGCGAAAATGATTGCGGAGTATTACCACAAATACGACGCGCAAAAAGGTACGCAGTTCGTTTTCTCGGACTTGGGGACATTCCAGCCGGGGCAGTGGAACGTGTACAGCGAAATCAAACGCAAGCTCGTGGAGGATTACGGCATACCCTCCTCGGAGATACGCTTCATTCAGGAGTGCAAGAACGAAAAGGCACGCAAGGGTGTTATCGACGCGATGAACGAGGGAAAGGTGCGGGTGATCTTCGGCTCGACCTCCATGCTCGGAACGGGCGTAAACGCGCAGAAACGGGCGGTGGCGGTGCATCATCTCGATACGCCGTGGCGACCGTCCGACCTCGCGCAGCGTGATGGGCGTGCCGTGCGCAAAGGCAACGAGATAGCCAAGATGTTCGCGGGAGACAAGGTGGACGTGATTATCTACGCGGTGGAGAAGTCGCTCGACAGCTACAAGTTCAACCTGCTGCACTGCAAGCAGACTTTTATCAGTCAGCTCAAAAGCGGCGCGATGGGTGCGCGAACCATTGACGAGGGGGCGATGGATGAGAAATCGGGCATGAACTTCTCGGAGTACATGGCTATTCTTTCAGGGAACACGGACTTGCTCGACAAAGCCCGTTTAGAGAAGAAGGTCGCGGCATTGGAGAGTGAGCGCAAGACGTTTCACAAGGCCAAGAGCACCTCCTCGTGGAAATTGGAGGAGTACACCAAGACACTCGCTTTCAACAATGACTGCATCGCCAAGATGTCCGCCGACTTCGAGACGTTCCTCGCACGGGTACAGACGGACAAGGAGGGTAACAAGCTCAATGCCGTGCGGCTTGACGGGCTGGAGGCCACCGACCACAAAAGTGTCGGGACACGCTTGCAGGAGATAGCCAAGAACGCCGCGACGGGCGGCGAGTATGTGCGTATCGGCGAGCTGTACGGTTTCCAGTTGCTCGTGAAGACCGAACCGCTGCTAAAAGACGGTAAGGAGAGCAAGCTAAACCGTTTCTTCGTGGAGGGAGCCTTCAAGTACACCTACAACAACGGGCAGGTGGCGATGGCCGACACCAAAGCGGCGTCGATGAACTTCCTGAACGCATTGGAACGCATACCCAAACTCGTGGAGCAGTACAAGGCGCAGAACGTAACCTACGAGCGGGATATTCCGATTTTGCAGGAAACGGTCGGCGGTGTATGGAAGAAAGAGGATGAATTGAAGGCGTTGAAAGCGGACGTCGCGGCGTTGGAGAGAAAGATACAACTCACGCTTGCACCGCCTAAACCCGAAGGCGGGCAGGAACAGACCGACGGCGTGCTGCCGGAGAATGGAAAACGCGAACAACCGTCGCAAACCGTCAAACCCGACATGAGCGACGATTTTATCCGCAATCATGTACTTGTCGTAAGGCCGGGAATATCGGATGAATCTAAAATACAGAATAGAAGAGTAAAATTGTAATGAAACAACAGTCGTCATAAAAGGCGGCTGTTGTTTTATTTGTGTTTTTCATAGTTTAATAAGATTTTTATAAATCGTAGAAATTGGTATAAGAAACGATATTTTGCGTTGAAATTGGGCCCTCGGCATCCGCTACTTTTGCAACAGAGAAAGTTGCAGCGATACTCTCTACAATAAATCAGAGTATAAACGATTAAAAAAATAACGGATATGAAAATTTTAACGACCATGATGATGGCGATGTGCATGACACTTTCGCTGTCGGCTTGTGAATCGGACACTTCCGAAAACGATCCGGTCATTCCGGAAACTCCCCAAAATCCCGGTGGGGATGACGATGACAGTTCCACCACCAACAGAACGGCTATTACATTGACCGTGGGCGAAACGGTACTCGAAGGCTATCTGAACGATAACCGTACAGCCCGCGACCTGCTTTCCCGCCTTCCCATAACGGTAACACTCAATCGTGGAGCGCACGACTACTGCGGCGGCATATCCCCCGCGTTGGTGTATGACGAAACCGACGTGCAATACGGCTGGCACGACGGCGATCTGGCGTTTTGGACGGCCGGCGATGATTTCGTGATATTCCACAGCGACGAAGCGAACTCTTCATCGACCGGTGATTTGGTAATTGTCGGGGCTGTTACGAGCGATATGGAAACGGTGCGTTCATTGGGGCAAAATATCAGTGTAACGATGGCTTTGGCAGAAAACGAAGATGATAACGATAATTCAGACAATGATAATGATATGGTAACGAAAATGAAAATTACGGTAAACGGTCGGACGCTGACCGCAACGCTGGAAGATAACGTAACGACACGGGCATTCGTGGAAAAAATACCGGTTACGCTGCCGATGATGGATTTGTACGGACGGGAGATGTGTTATCGTTTCCCGGAAGCCCTGCCGACGGACAATGCCCGTTCAAGGGGATATGAAGTGGGCGAAATTGTCTATTATCCGCCCATGCACAGTTTTGTAATCATGTATAAACAGAACGGAGAACATTTCCAGATGCAATCCATCGGGCGGGTGGATTCGGGTGTCGAAATCTTCAATGGTATCGGAGATGTTGATGTTCGGTTTGAAAAAGCGGAATAATATGAAACGGACTATTTTTTTCTCAATCTTCTTGGCGGTATTCGTACTGCCGTTTTCCGTGGCCTGCGGCGGGGATGAAACAGAACCCCAGAGGCAGGAACAACCGGGGAATCCGGACACACCGGATTCATCGGGTACGGAAGAACGCAAAGTCTTGGTCGCTTATTTCTCGCGGGCAAATCATGTGCCGGACGGTACGGATGCCGTATCGGGAGCTACAAATAAGGCACGTAACACGCAGACCGTTGCAATGGAGCTGGCCCGATTGACGGGCGGTGACCTTTTCGAGATCATCCCCGAACGAGACTACCCCGTATCGCACACGGAGTGTTCCGAAATCGCCTTGCAGGAATACGAGGCCGATGCACGTCCCGCCCTGACAACGCATGTGGGGAATATAGATGAATATGAAATCGTCTATATCGGATTCCCGATATGGAGATATTGCGAACCGATGGCTATCCGCACGTTTCTCGAAGAGTATGATTTTGCGGGGAAGACTATCCGCCCGTTCTGTACCAGTATGGCGGTCGGTATCGAAGATGCACGAGCGAATATCGCACGTCTTTGTCCCGAATCCTCGGTAGCCGACGGATTGAGAATATCCTATAACATTCCGAATAATTTGGAGGAACAACTCTCGGAGTGGCTCGGTATCGAGTAAATAAACAATGAAAAAAGCTATGAAACTTAAAACTCGAATTTTAGGACTTGCGGTGTCCGCCATGTTTGCCATAGGCGGTATCGCGCAAACGAACGCACAAGGAATGGAAACATTGAGTAAGAAGCAGCAGGCGATAGTTTCTATCGCCGCGCTGACAGCCAAAGGAGATACGGAACATCTGCGGGAAGCTCTTGCAGAGGGATTAGATGCCGGGCTGACAATCAGTGAGATTAAAGAAATTCTAACCCATCTTTACGCCTACACGGGCTTCCCTCGCAGTCTGAATGCCCTCACAACCTTCAAGAGTGTTCTTGATAAGCGGAGCGAGAAAGGAATCACGGATACGGAAGGGGTGGAAGCGACACCGATGCCGAGCGACAAGAGCGCGTTGGAATTAGGAACAGAGGTACAAACCCGTCTGTCGGGGCACCCGGTCGAGGGCGGTATCATGTCATTTGCCCCCGCTATCGACTACTGCCTGAAAGCCCATTTGTTCGGCGACCTTTTCGGGAGGGACAATTTAGACGAGGCAAGCCGTGAAATCGCAACGCTCTCCGCCTTGTCGGCACTCGACGGGACGGCAGGACAGATCAAATCGCACCTGCGTTACGCGGCCAATGCCGGACTGACCAACGGGCAGGTATGGCAAATCGTCCATACGTTGAAGAATAAAGTAGGCACACGTGAAGCATGGCGGGCAGATCAGGTGTTGAGTGCCGCTTTCGAGCGGAAATACCCGATGCCGGAACCTATCGACGACGTATTTCCCCGCGGTCGTATCTCGACGGCGAATTACTTTACGGGTGAGGTATTCAACCAACGGCTCGTTTCAGCCGACAGCGATACCCCCTGCCAAGCATCCAATGTAACGTTCAAAGCCGGAGCACGAACCCGCTGGCACGTGCATACCGGTACGCAAATACTGCTCTGCACGGCAGGCCGGGGCTGGTATCAAGAGAAAGGACAGTCTGCGCAGGCTTTGTCAGCCGGAGATGTCGTGAACATTCGTCCGGGCGTGGTACACTGGCACGGAGCGGCGATAGACTGCGAGTTCAGCCACGTATCGGTCATTCCCAATCCCGACAAAAACAAGGATACATGGCTGGAAGCGGTAAGCGAGGAGGATTATATAGAAATAAATAACAAGTGAAAAACAATGGAAAAGAGAGTGATATTCAGGAATTGGAACTGGAACATGGCGGGATGCCTGTTCCTGCCGGATAATTTCGACGAGACGAAACGGTATGCCGCACTTGCCGTATGCCACCCCGGAGGAGGCGTAAAGGAGCAGACCTCGAAACTCTACGCCGAAGGCATGGCAAAAGCGGGATTTGTCGTCCTGACGTTCGATGCCTCCCACCAAGGCGAAAGCGAGGGAGAACCCCGTCTGTGGGACAATCCTTATGAACGGAGCGAGGATGTGAAATGCGCCGTGGACTACCTGACTACCTTGCCTTATGTGGATCGGGCACGTATCGGTGCTATCGGTTCCTGCGCAGGAGCGGGCTATGCCATCTTCGCCACGCTGACCGACCGGCGCATTAAAGCCGTTTGCGGTATCTGCTGCACTAATCCGGGAACTACAACCCGGCAGGGATGGGACGGAAAGCGGAGTATCGAGGATGTGAAGCGCCGCCTCGATGAAATCGCCGAGCAACGCACGGCAGAAGTGAACGGAGCGGAGGTACGTTATGCCCACTATGTGCCGGAAGCCGATGAAATAGACGGGAACACTTGTCCCGATATGATCGAAGCAAACGATTACTACCGGAATCCAACCCGTGCCCTGCATCCCAATTCGCCCAACAAGTTCCGGTTTGTAGGCATGGCCAACCGAATCACGTTCGACGCCTACGAGTTCATCCCCGAATTGCTCGACCGTCCGCTGTTGGTCGTGGCGGGAAGCAAAGCCGGATCGTTGTGGCAAAGCAAGCGGGCCGTCGAATTGTCGAACGGGCCGAAAGAACTGTACGTAATCGAGGGAGCCGGGCACTTCGACCTCTACGATAATCCGGAGTATATCGGCATGGCTGTCGAAAAAATGACAAAATTTTTTAATGAATCGCTGAACAAGTGAAAGACAAAAATAATCATGGAACATTTCAATATGTATATCCCTACGCGTGCGATTTTTGGCGCAGGGGAACTGAATAACCTGCACAAGCAGGCGATGCCGGGCCGACGGGCACTTGTGGTGATCTCCAATGGACGTTCTACGCGGGCAAACGGGTATCTCGACCGGCTCGAAGAACAACTGAAGCTCACCGGAATTTCATACGCTGTCTTCGATAAAGTGGAAGCTAATCCGCTTGTAGGAACTGTCATGGCAGGAGGCATGACGGCACGAGAGAACGGTTGTGACATGATCGTCGCCCTCGGCGGAGGCAGCGTGATCGATGCCGCAAAAGCCATTGCGGTCGTGGCAACCAACGACGGCGACTATTGGGACTACATCTCCGGCGGGACGGGTAAAGGCCATGCGGTGGAATGCCGCCCGTTGCCCGTGGTCGCCATCCCCACTACTGCCGGAACTGGTTCGGAAACGGACTCTGCCTGCGTGGTAACGAACGACAGAACACATGAAAAGACCGGATTCGGCCATCCGTCGCTCTATCCCGTTCTGGCAGTCATTGACCCGGAGTTAATGACTACCGTTCCGGCTGCTTTCACCGCTTATCAGGGTTTCGATGCCTTGTTTCACAGTATCGAAGGCTATGTGTCGAACCGGGCCAATCCGATGAGCGATATGTATGCGCTGACTGCCATAGAACATATCGTCCGCTATCTGCCTGTGGCTGTAAATGACGGAAATGATTTGGAAGCACGTTCCCATGTGGCGTGGGGCAGCTATCTATCGGGCGTGATGATGTGTGTCGGCGGCGTGACGAGCCAGCATTCATTGGAACACGCCATGTCCGCATATCATCAGGAGTTACCGCATGGAGCGGGGCTGGTCATGATAAGCCGGGCTTATTTTTCTCACATGATTGAGGTACACGCTTGCGACGAACGGTTCGTGCGAATGGCGCAGGCAATGGGAATGACCGATGCTGCCAAGCCCGGAGATTTCATTAAGGCGCTCGGAAAATTGCAGGATATGTGCGGAGTGGCCGACTTGAAAATGTCGGACTATGGCATCAGGATGGAAGAGGCCGCTGCTTTCGCTCGCAATGCCCGCGAAACAATGGGACGGCTATTCCAGCTCGACCGTGTTCAGATCTCCGAAGAGGATTGCATACAGATTTACCGAAAATCTTATAAATAGAAACGAATGAAACGATTGATTTTTACATTGGCCGCTGTAATCTTGTCATTGCACGGCTTTGCACAGAGCGCAGAACGGATTACCTCAAAAGGTTATACCCTCCATACAGCCGATGGCGAACTGGAACCTTATGACTTTAGCCGTCATCCGATAGGTGAAAATGATATTCTGATCGAGACTCTCTATTGCGGAGTTTGCCATAGTGACATTCATCAAGGACGGGGTGACTGGAGCCCGCAAAGCTATCCGTTGGTCGTGGGACACGAAATCGTCGGCCGTGTCGTACAGACGGGGGTGAAAGTTACAAAATTCAAGGTCGGCGATTATGCCGGCGTCGGTTGTATGGTGGGTTCCTGCCGACATTGCGAGTACTGTGATTCCGGGGAAGAGCAATACTGTCTGTACGGGCGTGTGCTGACATACGGGGACAAAGACGTTTATCATGACAATGAAATATCGCAGGGCGGTTACTCGAACAATATGGTGGTGGACGAACAGTTTGCCGTTACGATTCCGAAAGGTGCCGACATTGAAAAGGTCGGGCCGCTTATGTGTGCAGGAGTTACGACATACTCGCCGATTATGCACGCGGAGGTGAAACGTGGCGATAAAGTGGGGATTGCCGGCTTCGGCGGTTTGGGACACATGGCGTTGCAATATGCCGTGGCAATCGGAGCAGAAGTGACTGTTTTCGACATTACCGATGAAAAACGCGACGAGGCGTTGGCTATGGGGGCAATTCGCTACGTGAATGTACGGAATACCGAAGAACTGGATGGTTTGAACAACACGTTCCGTTTCATTCTCTCCACGATACCGACTGCTTACGACCCGATGCTTTATGTGAATATGCTCAAAGTGGATGGAGAATTGGCTGTTGTGGGAATGCCAGCGGCAAAGGATGCGCCGGTTGTTCCGGCATTGGGTTTGAGAGGCAGGCGAAAAGTGTGGTTCTCGGTCATCGGGGGAATGCGCGAAACGCAGGAAGCGGTCGATTACTCGGTATCACACGGTATCTATCCTAAAGTGGAGGTGATTCCCATTCAGCAAATCAATGAGGCATGGAAAAATGTCGTTGATGGAAAAGTACATTTCCGCTATGTAATCGACATGAAATCGTTGAAGTAAAAACAGGCGGTTCCCAAAAGATTGGAGAGCCGCTTATTTCAATTTCAAT
>OHIS01000321.1_pt1 | contig 12857 bp, 3 predicted proteins | sample 1568361 | NCBI WGS metagenome assembly OHIS01 (sample SAMEA3879607, study PRJEB24766) | human gut metagenome | biome: human-associated habitat; feature: feces | place: USA | collected 1985/1987 | reverse complement strand
ACTTTGGTAGGGAGTTCCCAAATGCTTCGCTGCTTTATCAATCATTTTTATTGCAGAATCAGAGGCATTGTTTCTCTTCGCTATGATCGCCGGAATGTCTGTATTCCCCCAAGAAGATGGTGGGATTTGTGCCGGCGCCGGACTGGGATCTGGCACCACCTGCATTCTTACAGGTGTAGGCTCCGGTTCCTCTGTAGGTTCCGGCTCGGGAGGTTGGTTACTACATCCTGTAGTAGCTGCCGTCACCAATGCAATCAATATAACGACCAGCCAGGCGGAATGCCCCGTCGGATCGACCAGGTTGACGGGGTTGTTGTTGCAGTAGACGTAGAGGTGCTGCGTCCAGGGGTCGGAGGCGGAACCTGTATAGGTGTCCTGCGACAGGAAGCGGGCAGTGGACGGGTTGTAGTACCGCGCGTTCATGTACAGCAGGCCGGAGGCATCCGCAACGCTGCCCGTGAACGTCACCTCGTTGAAGAACGTACCGCCGCTGGCCGTTGTCACGCCGAACTCGTCGTAGTCGTACGACTTGACGACCGCGCCTTCCCCGTCCACGATCGTCGTGACGCTCCCGCGGATGTCGTACCGGTAGAAGAAGTAGTCCTCCGCGTACGGGTCCTGCCCGGTGGCCGCCTGCCCCTCGAACCGCTTGCTCGCCACGATCGTCCCCGACGGGTCGAGGATATTCTGCGTCTGCAATACGTACTCGTTCACCGTCGTGAACAGCAGCGCGGAACCCGTGTAGTAGAAGTGCGTAATGACCTCGTCCTCCACGCGCGTCACGCGCTGCCCCTGCGCGTTGTACGCATACGTCGCGCTCGTCGACAGCGGGATCACCGCGTTGTTCGAGACGCTGGTAGAGGTCAGCCGGTTGGCCAGATCGTAGCCATAGTTCGTGGTCGTCGTCACGCCCGTCCCCGTCTGCACCTGCTGCGTCTGGTTCCCCCGCGCGTCGTACGTATACGTCGTCACCGCCGTCCCCTGCTGCACCCGCGTCAGCTGGTTCAGGTAGTTGTACGTATACGTCTCCGCCGTCTCCGTCCCCTCCTGCCGCGTCAGCCGGTTCCCCACCGCGTCGTACGTATACGTCGTGGTCGTCCCGTCGTACGCCGCCGAGATCAGGCGGTTGCCCAGGTCATACTGGTACGTCCGCGTCTTGGTCGTGCTCCCGCTGTACGCCTCCGTCACCGCTTCGGTCAGGATGTTCCCGTTCCCGTCGTACGTCAGGTTCGTCTCCTCCCGCACGGTGCGCGTCTCCCCGTCCACGTCCGTATACGTCAGCTTCACCGGCAGGCCGAAGTCGTTGTACGTATATGCCAGTTCGGTTGTCAAGGTGCCGCCCGTCAGGAACGACGTGTTGTCCGTAATCTTCTCGATCTCCCCGTATGCATTGTACGCATACGAGCGGATCAGCTTCTTGTTGTTTGTTGGGGCCGTCGTGCTGGCCGTGCCCTCGTCCAGATAGATGGCCGACAGCCGCCCGTCTTCGTCATACGTATACCACAGGATGTGCAGCTCCGTGTTCCCCGGGTCCACCGCACCCTGCGCGCTCTCCTTGGCATACGAGACCGACGCCACCTGACCCGAGCCGTTGTACCGGTAGTTCACCGTCAGCGCGCCGGCCTCCGCCTCCGTCTCCTGCCGCTGCTGCGTCACCCGCCCGTACTCGTCGTACGAATACGCCGTGGTCACGCTCTGCTGCGTCTCCCCGCTGCCGGTCACCTGTTCCGCGCTCATGAGCCGCCCGCCGCTGTCGGTATACGTATAGGTGATCGCAATCTCCGGCGTCTCTGCCGTGGCGGAGGCAAAGTACCGCTCGCTCACGACGTTGCCCACCGCGTCGTACGCATACCGCACGACGCTGCCGTCCTCCCGCGTGACGGACGTCACCTGCCCGTGCGCGTCGTACGCATACGACGTGGTCACGCTCTCCGTCGCGTCGTCCGGGTCGGTCACCACGTCCCGCAGCTTGCGCCCGCTCCGGTCGAACACCGACGTGGTCGTCACGCCGTTGGCGCTCGTCACCGTGTTTGCCACGCCGCCCGTCACGCTCTGATCGTACGCATATGCCGTCGTGGCCGTCACGCCCGTGGACAGCGGCTGGCTCACCCCGGTCAGGCGGGAGAGCGCATCGTAGGTATAGGTGGTGGTGGTGCCGCGGCCATCGGTAACGGAGGTGTTGTTACCCAACATATCATACGCCGACGATGTTGTCAAATCTGCCGTTACGTCATACCCGCTGAGCCGCTCGCCGTGGCTGCCCAGCTTCGTCCGGTTCGCCGCGGCCACGGCCGCCGTCAGCGTCCGGTTCCCCACCGCGTCATACTCGGCGCGCACCACGCGGTTGCCCGCCGTGCCCCCGAGCGTCTCCACCACGGTCTGGTTGCCCATGTAGTCATAGCGGTAGGCCACCGTCACCCCGCCGCCCGACTGCCGCACGGCGCGGCCGTTTTCATCGTACCACGTGGTCGTCGCGCGCCCCTCCGGGTCCGTAACCGTCACGCGGCGCACGCCGTTGCCGTCGCCGCCCAGATAGGCATAGGCCGTCGTCAACGCGCCGCTGCCCGCGCCAACGCGCGCCGTGCTCACGCGGCCCATATCGTCATACGTATAGGTGGTGACCACGCCTTCCACGTCGCGCGCCGTCAGCGTAAGGCCCGCCGTGGTATAGGTATATGCCTCATACGCGCCGTTTCCATACGTCTTTTTCGTGAGCAGGCCGCGCCAGTCGTACTCATATGTCACGGTGTCGTCCATGCCGTCGGTCGCGGCCGTAGCGGTGCGGCCGTAATCGTCATACGTATAGCGCACGACGGAGAACGGCGTCTGCCCCGCGCCGTTGGCGCTCGATATGGTGATCACACGGCCTTTCGCGTCATAGGCGTACGACACATACCCGCCGTTGCGGTCGGTCGTGGCGATCAGGTAGCCATAGTCGTTGTAGGCGTTCGTGGTCGTCTTGCCTTCCGGGTCGACCGCCGTCAGCACCTGCCCGGCGGCATTATACGTGTAGGTCGTGGTCTGATACCCGCTGCCGTTTTTGACCTTCACGGTCTTCGGCTGGTTGTACTGATAGTTCTGATACAGCGTTTCGCCCAGGAGCGTCTCCCCCTGCGTGACCGCCACGCGCGTCAGGTCGCGCGTCGTGGCGTCGTAGGTGTAACTCTGCACGACGGGCGTTTCATTCAGCACGCCCTCCACCAGATTGGTATAGCTGACGGAGGAGAGCAGCAGGTCGGCGGTATAGGTGTAGTTGACGGCGTGGCCGTCCGCGTCCTCGCACCCCGTGACCACCCCGGTCGCCGGCGTATAGGTGTAGGTGGCGACGGTATACGCCGCGTCGGTCCCAATTTTGGTCTGGACTTCGGTGGCGTTCGTGCCGTACACAAACCCGGCCGACTCCTGCCCGCCCGGGTACGACAGGCCGGTCAGCCGGCCGGCGTCGTCATACGTCAGCGTGTACACCCGGTTGTCCGGGTTCTTGATCGAGGAGAGGCCCGCCTCCGAATAGGTGAAGGTCTCGGTATACGCGCTGTTGCCCGAGAGCGCGTGGGAGGACGAGACGAGCCGGTCCTGCGCGTCATACGCATAGGTGAACGTGATGCTGGGCTGGTCGCCCTCCGTACTCGTCCAGGTGAGCGACTCGAGCATGTCGATATGTTCGTTGACATACAGGTAATCCGCCTCGTTGGGGAGCACCTCTTCGTAGCTCACGGCGCCTGTCCCGCCGGAGCGCGTCTGCGCGCCCGTGCGCTGCACCTTGTAGGCAAGCGTCAGCTTGTCGCCCACGCTGTTTGCCACTTCCACGACGTTGCCGCGCGCATCATAGGAGAGCGTCAGCACCGCGCCCGCCAGGTTGGTGAACGATTTGAGGCGCATGGTCTGCGCGTCAAAATGGTACGTGACGTTGTCCTTGCGCGTGATCGTATATTCGGCCGGCGCGTCCTCCGTCCCCGCGACATAGGCCAGCGCCATGCGCGTGCCGGGCGCGCTGTCATAGGAACCGTCCTCCTGCAACGCAAAGCGGTGCAGCGAACCGTCGCCATCCTTCAGGATCAGCCCCACTTCCGCGCCCGTGGCGTCATACTCGCGCATCAGCACGGTGTTGAACGAGAAATCCCAGCCGACGCCCAGCGCCGTCTTGCTCGTGGTCTGGCTGTTAAACGTCCGGCGCATGGCCATGGCAAAGAACGGGTCCGCAACCACGAGATCGCTTGTCTGGTACACCACGTTGCCATTGGCGACGTTCACATACCCCGCGCCGCTGTCCGTTGTAAACTGGGCATAGCTCCAGTAGTCCTGCAGCCCCAGCTGCTTCTCCAGCTCGCCCTCCGTGACGACCGTGCCAACCGCCTGGTTGGTCGGCTCGCTGACGCGCCCGTCCTTTACGGCGGCGACCAGATAGTAGAACGTCTTGCCATAGTTCAGGTTAAAGTCGGACCAGTTGCAGTCGGTCAGTCCGCTGGCGACCAGCGCGCTGTCGGAAAGGGTAAAATAGGGCGTTTCGCTGCGGTAAACGCTGTAGGTCACGCCTTCCGTCTCGGACGGCGCCCAGCGCAGCACGGTCAGGTTGTTCGCGCCCGCAAAGGCGGAAAGGTTGTCCGGCGGGTCGATCAGCGCCACCGTCTGCGCTTCGCCCGGCATGGCCGCCCGCACCTCCAGTGACCAGCTGTTGAGCACCGGCTTTTCGCCGTCTGCATTCGCCGTGAGCGTGGCACGAAGCACGATTTCTTCGCCGCCCTGCGCAACGCCGTTCCAGGTGCTCTGGTCGTCTGCGGCTACCGTGGGCACGGCCTGCCACGTTGCGCCGCCGTCCGTGGACAGCGCATACGTGATGGCCGCGCCGTCCGGGACGCTGGCGTCCACGATCAGCCGCGTGGCCGCAGCCTCGCCGGCAAGCAGCCGCCGCGTGCTTTGCACCGTGCCCGTCTCGGCTGCATCGGACAGCGTCAGCCCGCCGTCTGCGAGAATCTCCGTGTTGTTCAGCGCCGTAAAGCCGCGTGCGTCCGTCGAAAACGCCGTCTGAATCAGCTCGCTGCTGCCATAAAAGATATACCGCGCCTCGGCATAGATCTGGTCGACCGTGGGCGACGCCGTGGCGGTCCCCCGGTCCATGGTAACCCGTATGCGCAGGCTGCTGCCGGTGTCGCCGCCATACAGATACAGCCGGTTCGTTTGGGTTACCGTCACGCCGCCGTCCGTGGAAACCGGCGTAATCGGCTGCCATGCGCCGTTGTCCACGGACACCTCATAGCCAACGGTCGCGCCAGCCGGCACCTGCTGATTGACCATCAGGTCGATGAAAGAAAGCGTCCCGCTCAGCTCCAGCGCCGGGGTGATGAGCGTCCCGCTTTCGCCCGTCAGCGACGCCACGCCTGCCGTAACCGTCACGCCGTCCAGCGTGAGCGCGTCCTCCTCGTCCGCCGGCAAGAACAGGTTCTGCTTTTCGTAGGTCGGATAGCTGTAAGCCGGATTGCCCGCCTCGTCAAACGCCACGACGTAGAGGTAATGTGTGGAACCCTCGGCAAAGCTCTGCGGCAGAGGGAACGTCAGCGCCGGATCGTCCGCCGTCTGCGTATCCCGCACCACGTTGTCCACCACGAGTTTGGCCCCGCCGTAGGTCGCCATATCAGCGGCATCGGCCTTTTCATACGTGGCGCTCCATGCGTTCGCTTCTCCAGCAACCTGCACACTCTGCGACAGTGCCGCGTCTATCTCCCGGCTGCCTTCCGCCTTGGTCCAGGTAGCCGTCTGGCTGGCCGTGTTCCCCGCCTGATCCCATGCAGTCAGGGTCAGCGTATAGGTCTGTTCATTGGCAAGTTCTGTGACATTCCAGCGTGCGATAATGGCATCCGTCACGGTTGCCGTGCCGGTAGCGATCGTCGTCTTCTCTGTCGATGTCCCCGTGCCAAGATGATAGGCGAGCTCCCATCCGGCAAAATCCGCCGCATTTGTGGTGATCGTGGCGCGCACCTGCACGATGCCGCCGGCATCGGCGGCGACGGTCGGGCCGGTGATCGTCGGAGCGGTAGTATCGCGCTTATATGGCGTGGAAGAGCACTTGGCCGGTCCGACATTGCCCGCCGCATCCTTGGCCCTGACCCACACATACCGCGTACCCACGGTCGGTTGGGTCAGCGTATGCGTGAGCGCGCTGGGCGAGGGGAGATTGGAAAAGGATGTGGGCGCCGTGGTGTTCGACGTACTCAGCGCATATTGATAGGTAACTGCGGAAGCGTCGCTTGCCGCCGTGTGCGTCACGGTGATATTGCCGTTCGTCCATGTCGTTGGCGACACGGTCACGCTGCTCGGCGCTGCGGGCGGCGTCAAATCGCTGACCGTAATCGTGCTCGACTGGGCATAGCTGGAGTTGCCCACGCTGTTTTTAGCACGCACCTTGGCGTAATAGGTCGTGTTATCGTTCTGGTTCAAAAACGTATAGCTGGTACTGGTTCTGCTGACCGTTTGCACAAGGGTGCCCGCACGGTACAGCTGTACATCATAGCCGGTTGCACCAGAAACCGCACTCCACGATACGGTGACATTGGCCTTCGTCCCGCTCTTTGCCCAGGAAATGCTCGGCTTTGTCGGTGCATTGGGCGCAGAATTGTAGGTGACGACCAGCTTGGGGCGGTTGGCCGTGGTCGTCCCTTCGGTCGAGGTAAACCGTTTGTAGCGCGCTTCGTTCTCGTTGGGGATTTTCATGACGATCTTGCGCAGGACGCTGCTGTTGCCGTACCATTCCTGCACTTTTGCCGTCATGTCCCAGCTGTAGGAACCGACGTTTTTGACCACGGTACTGGAAAAATGCGTGGAAGAAAACGACGGCTGCGTATTCCAGGTTACGGTGGAAATGGAAAAGTTTGAGGTCACCTGATGCAACCGTACCGACGGAGCCGAGTTGCCAACATATTCTTCATAACAGGTCAGCGTTGCGCCGGTGATCTGCTTGTTGGTGCCGATGGCGGTAATCAGGCTGGTGAAGTCAAAATAAACGCGCAGCCGGTCGCCGTTGGACATACAGCCCATCTTCAGCCCGGTTTCCGTATGATAATTCTTCCTCCCGCTGGCCTGATCGGTCACGTGCGTGTCGGCAATGTAGCTTGCGCCACTGTAGGTGACCGTCGGATCCAGCGTGACCGGGTACACCCGGTCGCTGCTGGTCAACCAGTCCCGGTCCGGCGTCAGCGTATACAGATACCTGCCGTCCGGTAATTGCTCTATTGTAACGCCGATCTCATAGGAGAAGTTGCAATCCACATTGGAAGAGTCGTACATCACCGGCAACGGTAGCGCCGCGACGATTTCAGACGTGTCTCCATCCAGCAAATAGGCGTTGCCGTCCTCGCGCAGTACCGGCGTCAATCCATCCGCGTCCAGCAGGAACGAGAAACTGTTTTGGCCGGGAACAGAAGGGAATATGATGTCCTCCTTCAAGCCGGTACCGGTCGGCGTCAGCACCAGGTCGATCCCGTTTCCAAAGACGTCCTCATAGCGCAGCCCATCGTACGACGTGCGGCTGGCCGACGTGTCGCCGCTGGCGCGGGTTGCTGTGGCCGTCCCCGTCAGATAGCGCACGTCATATGCTTCCATGCGCAACAGGCCAGTCTGAGGAACCGGTACCAGCGAAAGCTCATATCCATCGCGCGACAGCGTCACCAGCCGATCCTCACTGACTTTTGTTAAAAAGTCAATCCGCACCGGCGCGTCTGCGCTCGCAAGCGTTTGCTTCCCGTTTGCGGTCGATACCGAGATTTCCGGATCGATCATGCGCCAGGCGCCGCTCGCAGTCTGGTAGCGCACCGGGGAAAGATACAGCTCCACTGTGCCGCTGCCATCCTCATCCTCCGTGCGGATGAGATACGCCTCCATATCCTCCGCCGTCAGCGCCGGCTGCAGCGCGAGCAGTTCTTCAAATTCCGCCATCGTGATGGCTTGCAGCGGCTGCCGGGCGCTTGTAAAAATCGATACCCGCTCCTGCGCCGGCTCCTCCTGCTCCAGCGCCCCATCCGGCGGCGATGTAGCCAAATCACTCTCCGGGGCCGCGGCCTCCGGCGTTGCAACAGGTTCCTCTTGCACCGTCTGCTGCTCAGGCTCTTCATCTGCCGATTCGGTTGGCGGCGGCACATCTTGTCCATCTTCCGCAGGCACAACGGGAAGCATCCCTTCTGTGTCTTCTTCCTGTTGCATGTGCCCATTCCCATTGGCAAGCGCAGTGGCAGGCGTAACCACATAACCTGCAAACAACATCAATACGACCAGAAAAACGCTCAGGATGCGCCGTAACCGTTTCATATTCCCCTCCAATATGCAGTTGAAATCCATGTGAAGATCGTTTACAGAGGTGGCTTACACAGCATTCCCTTGCCAGCCGGTAATCCCCCGAACAACTTGTGAAAGACTTGATCCCAGAAAAGCATTTTGATGTGTGACAATCACAGACATCCCCCCCTTATGTTCGTCTGATCCTGTTTGTTAATTGTTATATGATTGTTGGTAATCCTGTCCCGCGTCCGTCGAGGAGGCTGGATTTGGGAACGGTGAGACACCCAATTGAGTTTCGTTCTTGTCCCTTACATCTTCCCCGTCCGGCTCAAGCAGCAAGCGGGGAAATGTCGCTTTTGTCATCCGAAAAGTTCGTTAAGAAGTTCGTTGAAGTCGTTTTTCTCTTTAGTGTTTCCATAAAACGCAAGCGCTTTGTGCATATGTTTTTCCTTTATTCATTAAAACGCAATATTCTGTACACAAATTGCAGCTCCGCTTTGATGTCGTCCCTTTTTTCTGAGGACTGCGCTCTGCACGACAAACCCGCAAACCCATCACGCGCATTCCGCTATCAGCACGATTTTCCCCGGCGCATGCCCCGAGTAGCGGAACGGATAGCAGGTGGCCAGCACAAGCGATTTGCCGGCTATAGCCGGAAGCCGGAAGCTGTCGGCGCTGTCATAGATCATAATGTCCGAAACAGTATAGACATAAGCGACGCCATCCATCGCAACCGTGATTGCATCACCACGCTCCACATTTTCCAGCGCTTTGAGATGGTTCCGGTTGCGGTGACCATAGACCACGCACATGCCATCCTGGCCGGGAAGAGCGGACGAGGGAAGCCAACCCGGCATCCTTGTAAGCGTTGCTTCCTCCACGCCGTATGCAACCGGGACGAATTCCCCAGCCACGATCAGGGTGAATAGAACGCCTTCCCGTTCCGTCCCCGAGACGGGGATGGAAACTGTCGTCTCAGGCGAAACGGTCGGCAACGCTTCGCCGTAGATGGGTGCAGGCGTAGTGGCCAGGGCAGATTCCATGGAATTGGGAAGCGGCAGTACGTGGTACGATTCCGGCATCGGGCGAACGGCCTGTACGGTGCCGCTATCCCGTCCGTCAAACGCAAACACCACCAGAATTGCAGCGGTCAGCAAGAGGGCGGCGAGTACCGCCGCCCTTATGACAATCTGTTTTTTCATCCTGATAACCTCCTTCTTCCGATTAAGTGGTCGGTCTGCCAAAGCAGCACCATTTCCACTTTGCAGTATCCACGCCCCAATGCTTGCGGATCTGCACGCTGTTCTCCCCGCCGGTGCTGTCGATCAGGAACTCGTCGTTGATGTAGATGGCAACGTGGTGAATGTGCATCCAGCGTTTGCACTTGCCCGTGCCACAGCGCCCAATATCACCGCAGTATTCGGGTCCTCTGCCAGGATCATAGCGGGAAAAGAAAATGAGGTCACCCGCCTGGAGCTGTGCGGGATCGGTGAACAGCACGCCCATTTCCTCACAGGCTTTCGCCATGTAGACAGAGGACTTGCCATTCATGGAGGTCAGCCCGCAATCGTTGTAGGCGGTGCGTACCAGTTTGGAACAATCCATACTGGAATAACTGCGTCCAATATACTTTTTCGCGGCTTCTACAATTTGTGCGCCGAGCGTATTGGGAGGAAGGTCGGGGTTGATGTTAAGTCCAAAACCATATTCGCCGCCGTCGCCGACGGTATCTCCAAGCAGTTCTGCAAAGAGAGGGTAATAGTCCGGTAGCATCAGTTCTGACAGCATTTGGCTTTGATCTTCCGTAAGCGCGTATTGTTCTGCTGCTTCCAGATAATCTGCACTAATTACGTTCACATAAATATAGCGCGTCGTAATTTCCTGCGTGACAGGATCGCCATCATCATCAAGAACAGCCGCTCCCGTTTCATCAGTCATAATAAAAGACTTTTTTTAAGCGTTCGATATTTTCTTCATCTACAACGGTTACGTCAGCAGGATTTTCGGGATCAAGACTCGTTTGAGCTGCATATATGGCGATTACGTCTGGCCAATTTGGGAGGGAGCTGTCCAAACTTTCGAGATCGCCTTCATAGATCACCTCTACCGTTTCTGCGCCTTCGGATAGTTCATCAATTTTCTCCTGTGTGGAATCGTAAAATTCAGCGTTAATGGTTTCAATAGTTTCTGTCATGGGCTTGCTTCCGTCAGAGGCTTCGTTGGCAGAAAACACACCAAACACAGAAAGCAGCGCAATGACCAGTACGACCACGATCAAGATGACAACCGCTACCCAGCCGCCTGCTGCAATAGCAGCAATAAGCGCCTTAATCGCGGCAATCATCGCCTTGATAATGGCGATGGTCACTTTCACGGCTGCTTTGGCTGCCGCTGCCGCAGCTCTTGCCGCCGCCTGCGCTGCCTTTGCTGCCATCTGCGCCGCTTTTGCCGCTGCCTGCATACCTTTTTGTGCTGCTTTTGCCGCCTGCTGCGCGGTTTTCACCGTTTTCTGTGCTGTTTTTACGCCTGACCGTGTTGCTTTTACCGTTCTCTGAGCCGTTTTTACGCTTGTTCGAGCAGCATTTGCCGTTTTTTGTGTCGCTTTAGCAGCGCCTTTTGCAGTTTTGCCGGTGTTTTGGGTGTTTTTTAACACCTGATTCTTTTTGCGGCGAATATCGCTCATTTTTCTTGCAAAGCGTTTGCCGCCCTGCACGGTATTTTGCTTTACTCTGTCCGCTGCGCTCTTTGTTTTCTCGCCAATCTGGCTTTCCGCATATTCTGTGGGCGATTCACTATCATCAGATTTCACTATCGTTTCTTCCGCCTGGTTTTTAGCGGAAATAAGGGAACGCCGCGCAAGCTCTTTCGGCGCTCGCGCGGCGTTGTCCATCACACGGGGACTGCGGTCAGTATTCCTTGTCTTAATATCTCTCACATTCCATCACCCCCAAAACTCCGTTTCTCCGGGCTTTGTCGTCATGTAGCGATAGAGTTCTGTATTTTTGGGAAACCGGTTGACAAATGGAATGAGCGCCTTTCCAATCTTCATCAGCCCATGTCCGGCTTCTGCATTTGTGATAAACTTCATCTGATCTTCAGAGATATTGAACAGTTCGGCAAGTCGTTCCCGGTCGCTGGAAGCCTGATTGTGCATGACGATCAGCTCCGAGTTAGAAAGCAGCGAACGGGCGGAGGCATTGTCCAGCAGATATTCCACGTTTTGGGTGATTCCCGTGGGGAAAGCATTACGCTTTCTGAAGCGCCGCCATGCAGAGGTGAAGAACATACTGCTGTATGGATTTTCATATACCACATGAAACTCATCGAGGTAAACATGGGTACGCTTGCCCTTTTTCCAGTTTTCCGTCACTCGGTTTAAGATAGCGTCGGTAATCACGAGAAGTCCCATGGTTTTCAGCTGCTCTCCGAGATCGAGAATATCATATACGACAATCCGGCTGTTGGTATTTACGTTGGTTGGATATGCAAAGGCGTTGAGGCTGCCCTCCGTAAACAGTTCAAGGGACAGGGCAAGATCACGCGCCTCCGGCTCCGGCTGCGCAATGAGGAGTTCTCTAAGGGAAAGAAGCGTAGGCAGCGGACCGCCGTGTCTGTAGTTCTTGTAGAGGTCGCCCGTACAGCGGTCGATGATGCTCTTATCTTTCGAGGAAAGCTCGTGTTCCTGGTCAAGCTGCTCTAACAGGGACATGACAAACTGGGATTTCTGCGCCACGGGGCTTCCCACGTCGGAATAGCCCTCTACCATGTCCATTGCGTTGATGTGGTCTAGACTGCCTGCCGCAATGCGGATAATCTCACCGCCAAACTTCTCCAGCATGGTGTACTCGCGCTCGGGATCGCAGACAAGAATGTCGTCGTCGGTATTAAGCGCAAGTTGTTCCATTTCGTCTTTCGCACCAAAGGACTTGCCGGAACCCGGCACGCCAAAGCGCAGCGCGGAACCGTTCATCAGCTCCGCTTTGTTGACGATAATCATGTTGCCGCTGATGGCGTTTTTGCCATAGTAAACTCCGCCGTTATGGAACACTTCCTGCACACGAAACGGAATAAACACAGCTGCGCTCTCCGTGGTAAGCGTGCGAAGCGCGTCTATCTTCCTTACGCCATAGGGCAGCACGGTTTTGAGTCCCTCAAGCTGTTGATATTTGAGCGTGGCAAACTGACAGAGTCTTCCGCTGCCGATGGTAAACAGCGTCTCGGTATAGTTGTCCAGTTCCTCTTTGCAGTCTGCGGTGATGACCACGGTCAAGACGCCGGACATCATGCGCTGATCTCGGTTGGTAAGGTCGTTTAGGAAATCACGGCTTTCGGTGCGCTGCACCTCCATATCAAAGGGAATGGTTGCAGAGAAGTTATTGTTTTGATTCTGCCGTCTTTGCCAGTTGGCAATATTGGTTTCCACTCCAAGCAATCTGTTTTCGACTTCCCGGACAGCTTCGTCCATGGGAATGGGGATAATATCAATGGAGAGCATGATGTCTGTGCCAATATCGCAGATTTCCTGAATCATGTCGTCCTTGATATAGTTGGCGTAATCTTTGAGATACACAATGCGCCCATATTTTTCGCCA
>OHIS01000312.1_pt1 | contig 12990 bp, 6 predicted proteins | sample 1568361 | NCBI WGS metagenome assembly OHIS01 (sample SAMEA3879607, study PRJEB24766) | human gut metagenome | biome: human-associated habitat; feature: feces | place: USA | collected 1985/1987 | reverse complement strand
CCAACGTGGAGAAAGCGGCCGACCGCATAGACGCCGGTATTACGCCCCAGGAGATAGCCAAGCGGGAGGACTTCCGCAACATCCTGACCTTCACCATCGACCCGCGCGACGCCAAGGACTTCGACGACGCGCTGAGCATCCGCACCATCGGCGAGGGCCGCTGGGAGGTGGGTGTGCATATTGCCGACGTAACGCATTATGTGCAGTACAAGACCATTCTGGAGAAGGAGGCGCGCAAGCGTGCCACGAGTGTCTATCTGGTAGACCGCACCATACCGATGCTGCCCGAGCGCCTCAGCAACGGCATCTGCTCGCTGCGTCCCGACGAGGACAAGCTGACATTCTCGGTAATCTTCACCCTCGACAGCGAGGCAAAGGTGCTCGACTACCGCATCCGCCCCACGGTAATCCGCTCAAACCGGCGTTTCACCTACGAGGAGGCGCAGGAAATCATTGAGCAGAAAAGGGGCGAGTATTCGTCGGAGATTCTCACGCTCGACCGGTTGGCCAAGAAGCTGCGCGAGAAGCGCTACAAGGCGGGGGCGCTGGAGTTTGAACGCGCTGAGGTGCGCTTTGAGATTGACAAGAACGGCAAGCCGCTGAGCGTCTATTTCAAGGAGTCGAAGGATGCCAACAAGCTCATCGAGGAGTTCATGCTGCTGGCCAACCAGACGGTGGCCGCCCACATTGGCGATGTACCCAAGGGTCGCAAGGCCAAGAGCTTCGTCTACCGTGTGCACGACAATCCCGACCCGGAGAAGCTGCAGAACCTTGCGGGCATAGCGGCTCGTTTCGGCTACAAGGTGAATCCCGACGGCACGTCGCGCGAGGTGAACAATAGCCTCAACAGGCTGCTGAAGGACGTCAAGGGGCAGGGCGAGGAGAACATGCTGTCGATACTCACCATCCGCTCGATGGCAAAGGCTCTCTACACCACCGACAACCGCGGCCATTACGGCCTGGCAATGCCGTTCTACACGCATTTCACCTCACCCATACGCCGTTACCCGGACATGATGGTACACCGGCTGCTGCGGCGCTATGCCGAGAATCACCGGTCGGCAAACACGGAGAAGCTGGAGGAACAGTGCCGCCATTGCTCCGACATGGAACAGCTTGCCGCCAACGCCGAGCGCGCGTCGATACGCTACAAGCAGGTTGAGTTCATGCAGGAGCGTCTCGGCGAGGTTTACGACGGCGTGGTGTCGGGCGTTACGGAGTGGGGTCTGTATGTGGAGCTGACGGAGAATATGTGCGAGGGATTGGTGCCTATCCGCGACCTGGCGGACGACTACTACGACTTCGACGAGAAGAACTACTGCCTCATTGGGCGGCGCCATAACCGGCGCTACACTCTCGGCGACGAGGTGAAGGTGCAGGTGGCGCGCGCAGACCTGGAGCGCAAGCAGCTCGACTTTGCGCTGATTGAAGACCACGGCAACCCCAACAAGCCGCTGAAGCAGAAGGAGAAGGAGAGAGGGAAGCAGAAGAGGCGCAAGCGGTGAGGGCGCAAGCAGTGAGGGCGCAAGCGGTAGCCTTGTAGCTAATTTAGCTAATTTAGGGTGGTTTTTTGTATTTGCCCGAAAAGTGTTAATTTTGTAGACATTCCCGGAATGTGCGTCGCAGCAGGCGGCGCGGTTTCGGGAAGGGTTTTTTATATGCAATCAAAGGTAAGTAAGACAGCAGGTATGAAAAGAGTGATACTCACAGCGGGTCTGTGCGCGTTGGCAAGCCTCCCGGCGTTGGCAGGGGGACCGCGCGACACGGTGGTGTCGACGGCAGCCTACGCCTGGGTGGGCGACAGCATTGTGCAGGGTGAATACAAGGCTTACGCCGTGTCGGAAGAGGAGATAACAGGCAATTATAAGGCTCGGCCGAGATATTTCATGCCGGTGGAGCAGACATGGCGGCGCAAGAATGACCTTAGCGCCTATCCGCGTCTGAAGACGCCGGAGAAGCTGCTGGCAGCCGTCTATAACATGGGTCTCGACGAGATGGTGAACGCCGTGGAGGCCGACACCACGCTGCGCACAGGCAAGGAATGGGCGGGCGTGTGGACGCGCGATGTGTCGTACTCCATCATCCTGAGTATGGCGGCGCTGCAGCCGGAGGCGTCGATGACGTCGCTGAAGCGCAAGGTGAACAGTCGCGGGGTGATAGTGCAGGATACGGGCAGCGGCGGCGCGTGGCCCGTCAGCACCGACCGTATGGTATGGCTCCTGGCGGCCTGGGAGGTGTATAAGGTAACGGGCGACCGCGCGTGGCTGGAGTATGCCTACGGGGTAGGGTGCCGCTCTATGGCCGACGACCGCGAGGTGGTATACACGCCGCAGGGCACGGTGCGCGGCGAGACGTCGTTCATTGACTGGCGCGAGCAGAGCTATCCGCGCTGGATGCAGACGGCCGACATCTACGCCTCGGAAGCCTCCAACACCAACATTGTGCATGCCGCCGCCACGGGCATCCTTGGCGAGATGGCCGAGGCGTTGGGCAAGAAGAAGGAGGCTGCGCAGTGGGACGCGCAGAGCCAAGGCATGGCGAAGCTGATAAACGAGGTGTTCTACATGGCCGACAAGGGCTATTACGGCATGTACCGCTACGGGCGTCAGAACCTGCTGATGAACCCGCGCGAGGAGACCCTTGGCGCCGCCCTTGCCATTCTCTACGGCATTGCCGACGCCGAACAGAGCAAGACGATAACGGAGAGTGTGCCGGTAACGCCGTTCGGGCCGGCCATTTTCTTTCCGCAGATTGCCGATATGCCCAACTACCACAACAATGCTCTGTGGCCGTTTGTGGCGGCTTACTGGACTCTTGCCAACGCCAAGGCGGGCAACGGCGAGGGTGTGATGCAAGGCATGGGCTCTATTGTGCGTCCGGCGGCCCTCTTCGCCACCAACAAGGAGAACTTCAACCTCGACAACGGCGACATCTACACGGAGCTGAACTCAAGCAATATGCTGTGGTCGCTGAGCGGCAACATAGCGCTGACGCAGCAGATTCTGTTCGGCATTCATTTTGAGAAGGATGGTTTGCGGATAGCGCCTGTGGTGCCGGAAGCTCTTGCGGGCACTCGCACGCTGGAGAATTTCCCGTATCGGGGCGCGCGGCTGAACATCACGGTGAGCGGCTTCGGCAACAAGATTGCGTCTGTGAAGGTGAACGGAAAGGAGCGCAAGGCTGCCGACGGCTGTTTCCTGAGCGCCAGGGAGCTGAAGAAAGGCGCGGATGTGGTGATTACGCTCAACAACGAGCCTCTGCCTGTGCAGAAGGTGAACAAGACGGCTAATGTGAAGGCTCCGCTGACTCCGGTGGCCCGAATCCTCACCGACGCGGCCACGGGCGGCGATATGCTGCAGTGGAACCCGATAGAGTACATAGGCAGCTACCGTGTCTACCACAACGGCAAGCGTGTGGCTGACACCAACACCACGTCGTGGCCCGTTTCGGAGGTTGGTGAATGGCAGGTTACGGGCATCAGCAGCGACGGTATAGAGGGGTTTGCCTCAGAACCGTGCTATTACGGCCCTGTGGCGGCGTTTCAGCTGCCGGATGAGGGTTTGGTCATGGAGAGCGCTGAAGTGAGCTACAGGCCAAATATAAGCCTCGCAGGGTATCACGGCAAGGGCTTCCGCGAAGCTGCCTTTTATTCTGGCGTCCTGCCATGACAAGGACGACTACGAACAGGAGGCCAAGCGCCGGGGCGCTACGCTGTGATGCTGCGTTACGCCAATGGCAACGGGCCGGTGAACACGGAGAACAAGTGCGCGGTGCGTACGCTGACGCTCAACGGCAACAAGGCGGGTACGGTGGTGATGCCGCACCGCGGGGTGGCCAACTGGAACGACTGGGGCCTGACGAACGCGGTGATTGTGAATCTGCCGGCCGGTAAGAGCAATGTGGGGATTGTGTTCAACAGCTACGACGAAAATATGAATCTGCACACCAATCACGCGCTGATTGACGAGGTTTTGGTGATGCCGGTGGAATGAGTGCTTATATGAAGAGAATTCTTTTTGCGGCTCTTGCGTGCTGTGTGCTTACGGGCTGCGGCGGCGGCAAATGGTGGGGCGACGAAGAGGAGCCTTCGGCCGGTGAGAAGAGTGGTATGGAGAAGCGTGTGAAGAGCGCGGATTACCGTATGCCGCCGGATATGGACTCGCTGCGGCCTATGCTCGACAGGCGTATGCGCCAGGTGTTCAACGACAGCAATTATCTGCACCTGGCTCACGCGGAGTATATGGGCATCAGTCCCATCGACAAACCTGCTGATGTGTTCGCGTCGAAGCGGCCTGTGGTGAAGATTACTGACAGCAAGACGTATGTGCTGGACTCGCTGACGCACTCGGTGCCGTTTTTGGTGCCTGAGGCGCGTACGCTGCTCAACGACATCGGGGAGGCGTTCAACGACACTTTGGCACGGCGGGGGCTGCCTCAGCTGCGGCTGAAGGTTACGAGTCTGCTGCGCACGCGGTCGTCGGTGAAGAGTCTGCGGCGGGTGAACCGCAACGCCACGGAGCGCTCCACGCACCAGTATGGCACTACGTTCGACATCAGCTACAATAAGTTTATAAACGGCAACGGGACGCCGGTGTATGACCCGCGCTACCGGCTGGCCTTGGCGGAAGCCATCTACGACCTGCGCGCCAAGGGGCGCTGCATGGTGAAGTATGAGGTGAAATCGCCGTGCTTTCACATTACGGTGATCAGGTAGGGGCGTGGGCTTTGGGTTGACCGGAAGGATTCGAGGCTAAAGCCTTCGCCGGCACCAAAATTATAGTTAGTTTGGGATTGTTCTGCAGAATGCCTGTTGCAGCGGCCATTTTGTCGTTGACCACCTTGGGGAACTTGATAGAGGTGAGGTTGGGGCATGAGGCAAAGGCCGTTGTGCCGAGCTGGTCCATGGTGTCGGGGAGCACCACGTCCGTAAGGCCGCTACATTCCATAAAGCCCTGGAGCTCGATGACACGCAGCGATTTGGGGAATTTGAAATTCACGGTCGTCTGGCGGAAAGCGGCGCCCTTTATGGTAACCACATTCGGAAGCTCTATCCGGCTGAGCTTCACGTCGTTGAGGAACACCGATTCCATCAGTGTAACGATGTTTTTGCCGCCGTTGACGGTGGTCAGCTCCGGGCAGTGGGCGAAAGCGGAGTTGCCGAGGTATGTAACGCTGTCGTTGAGTTCAGACTCAGTCAGCTTGGCGCAGTTGTCGAACACAAGGTTTTCTATGCGGACTATGCGCGGGGGAATCTGCACCGAAGGTATGGGCGCATACTGGAAACAACCCTCCTTGAGCATGCGCAGGCCGGCGGGTAGCGACAGCGAAGGAAGCGCAGACTTGCGGAAAGCGTAGTTGTTGATGACTTTCACCGTGGCCGGGATGCTCACCGACGTAATGGCAGTGTTGCCGTCGAAAGCAAAACAGCCTATCTCGGCCACCGAGTAGCTGTTGCCGTCGATGGTTACCGACTCGGGAATCACCACATCGCCGGTATATTTGTTTCCGGTGAGCGACACGAGTCTGTCTTTGTTTGAGAGAACGATGTACTTGAGCGAGCCTACAACTACCGAATTGCCGCAGCCATATTCATACACGCGCTGGAAACGGCGCCAGTGGTACTGATAGTCGAACCAAGTGCCTTCGGGGCAGTAGAGTGTGGAGGCAGACAGCACTGTGGTTGCGAAAGGGGAGGCCTCGATATCGGGAGCCACAGGGCTTTTGGCGTTGATGGTGCGCAGCTTGGTGGTATTGAAGAAAGCTCCGTACTGAATGTCGCGCAGGGTGGCCGACGGCAAGCTGCCCATCACACTGCGTGCCTCGCCGTCATGCGCCTCGGCATCACCCCCTCGGGACCCGAACTGCTGCAGCGCGGCGAGCTGTATGTAAAGGCCACACGCTTCAGCGAAGCCATTCCTTGCTTCGAACAGCTCGCCGACCGAGGTAATCTGCCGCTGAATATGCGTCTGCGGGCACTTGATCATCTTGCCACATGCTATAAAAACTATTACTGTCCGCTAAACTTTAAGGATAGCAAAAATGTATGGCTCGAACGCTGATATATTGGTGTTCGAGTCTATTTTTTCATGTTATAAGCCCCCTCAGCCAAATAAAGATGGTTCGGGAGGAGATTCCGAAGCCTCGGCAAGCATGATTTTCAGATCTGCATCGGGCTGATTGAGGAAGTTTTCGAGATGCAGATAATACATCAGCACAATGCGCACTATTGTAGCCAGTCCAGAGAAGCTCCAACGCCTTGACAGCTTACTCTGCAGGACTGACAGTAGTAGATTTGCTATGAGTGTGACCCATATCTGGATCTTTATGGCATTGGCGCTTTCTCCGTAGAAGTATCTAAGTGGGAAGTTTTGCTTTATCTGTTTGAAAAGCGACTCGATCTGCCATCTGCGGCGGTATATCGCCACGATTGTCTCCAGAGTCATATCAAAATCATTGGTCAGAAGCGATATAAGCTTAGGCTTCTTGCCTTTCTTTATATCAACGTATGTAATTATTCTGGCAATATGGTTGATGTCGCCCTTACGGAACACCACGACTTGCTCACGGTACTCCATCAATCCCTCCGGATTTTGATGTATACAGTCCACCATGATCTCGTAACTGAGGTTTTTCTTCATTTTTGTGACATATACGACGCCTCGGTCTGTCAGTTCCTCGAATTTGGCATAGTTGATGTATGCACGGTCCAGGGCAACTATCTCATTGTGGTTGTAATGGCTTGGTGCAAGCATGAAAGAGTCGTTGGTAGCAGCTGATGTGAACTGTACATCACAAGGAACGCCCTCGTTGGCATGTATGACCGAGTGTACTTTGATACCGCCTTTCTTCTTTCCAGTCCTGGGATGACGTCCAACACCTTTGAAAATGGCATTGGAGAACAGGGTGATTGTGGTCGAATCTATGATTCTAAGCTGTTTTATCCACTCCTCTGTACCGTTTCGCCGGCTGTCCGAGGAAAGCAGATTCTTATTGGCCGCATACAGATCGCGATATACTTCTTCAAAGAACTTCTCTGACCGTCTGGCGTTTGCGTCCGAGAGGGTACTTCGTCTTGGCAATGTGTCTATGCCGACATGATGCAGCTTGCGAACCTCGGCTGTCATAGATGTCTCTATCTCACGTAGCGAGTCGAAACGCTGGATTACGGCATAGAGCATCGTCAGCAGATGCGTATAGCCATCGAAACTCTTGACATACTTCTCTCCGCCGTGTTTGCGGCTGATTTCAACTATTTTTTCACGGTCGAGTGATTTTATTAGCTGACCATATATCGGCTGTCCGAAATAATTACTACTTTTGGGCATTGGTTAATTTGGTTTTTGACGAAACAAAAATAACCATTTAGGACCGATTCCTGCAAATGGATTCAGCCCTAATTTTTCAACTGCTCAAAAAATTTTTAGCGGACAGTAATATATAAAAACACCTCGCAGTATGCCAAATCGCTCAATACGGTGCTGAAATTGGTGGCCACACCCAAGCCCGATTCGCTGTGGTATTACGAGGCTCGAGCCTATGTAACGGTAATCAACGTCTACGACCTTGTGTCGGATTTTGAAAAATGCAGCCATTATCTGGGGCGCATAGAAGCGCTGCTGCTGCGCCACAATGCTCCGCGCAAAGAGGTGGAGGACCTGCGTCTCACCATGTTGCTCTACCGGGCCGCGCTCCATCTCGACCGGAAGCAGTATCCCGAGGCGCTGGCCGAGTGCAAAAAGGCGCAGCGGATGAATCTGAAAGGGGTTACCAAACTCATGGCCGACATGAATTTCGCCTACCTGCTCGAGTTCATGGGGGAACCGGCCAAAGCCGAGGAGATTTACCGCCAGATTATGCAGACGAAGGACGAGGAGCTTATCTACAACGTGAATTATGAGAATGCCATGTTCAACTACGCCCTGTTGCTGCTTAAGCAGAAGCGGTATGAGGAGTCGGAAACCATCTGCCTGCACCAGATTCCCAACACCTTCGTTACGGGGCAGAAAAACACACGCGGCGTACTTTATGAGGTGCTTGGCAGGGCTCTTCACGGTCAGGGACGCCACGAGGAGGCTTTTGAAAAGCTGCTGCTGTCGGTCAACACGCTCGACTCGCTGCGCAACGAGAAACACATCGACCTGTCGGACGTAACGCAGACTTTTGAGACGCGTCTGGCGGAGATTGAGAAGCGTCAGCCTGCGGCGGGCGGCAGCGGGATAAACTGGTGGATTACGGCGGTGGCTCTTGCGCTGATTCTTATAGCGGGAATATGGTGCGGGGTGGCCATACGGCGCAAGAACGAGCGGCGGCGGCAGAGCAGTCGGCTGAGGCAGTTCGGCGACGTGGAGATGGAGCATTGCCGCTGCGAATCGGCAACTCAGAAGGAGCTTGACGAGGCCAACCGCCGCATAGTGTCGATAAGCATGAAGAAGGGGGAGGCTGACAGTATGTTAGCGTCAGTGAGGGAGATAGCGGAGGCGCCGTCCACCTCCTCGCGCGAGAAAATCAACGGCATACGCAACCTGCTGAAGTCGGTGCCCGTCTCTGACCGCAACTGGGAGATATTCCGCGCCCATTTCGAGAAGGTGCACCCCATCTTCTTCAGCAACCTGAGCAAGCGTCATCCGGGACTTACGCAGGGCGACCTGAAGATGGCGGCGTTTATTGTGATGAACATATCCTCTAAGGAGATAGCCTCACTGCTGTGCCGTTCGCAGCGCACGGTGGAATCGGCGCGCTACCGGCTGCACAAGAAGCTGATGCGCGACGACGACTCCACGCCCATGGCGGAGTATCTGCGCAGCTTTATGGGGTGAGAGCAGCTAAGGCTGAATTGATGTGATTTATGTAACTTATGTGGCAGCGGCGCTCACATAAATAACATAAGTAACATAAATTACATAAGTAACATAAAAGCTCTCAGGCTGCTGCTAAGCAAAAAAGCTACCCGCCTCCGCGGGTAGCTTTTGCTTTGCAGCAACAAGGCGGCAGGTTATTTCTGCAGCAGGGCTTTTACGGCGGCGGCGAGCTGGGCGTCGATGCCGTTGAGCACGTCGGCAGGCTGATTGTAGATGAGGATGTCGGGGTTCAGCTGCTGGTTCTCAAGGGGTTTGCCGTTGCGGTCGAGGCTGGTGACCTGAGGCACGCCGAAGATGATGCTCGGGTCGACCTGCGTCTCCCACCACACAGCCGTCATGGTACCCGGCACGGGAGCGCCCACGAGCTTGCCGATGCCCAGGGTCTTGTAGGTGTAGGGAGTGCCGTGCGCGTCGGAGTAGTTGCACTCGTTGATAAGCATCACGCTGGGTTTGGTCCACTGCGAGAAGGGGTCTGAGCCGATGTACTGGCCGCGCGGCGAGTAGTCTACATACTTCTTGCCGGAGAGGAGCAGCGCCACGTCGTTATGGAGCCAACCGCCGCCGTTATAGCGCGTGTCGACGATAAGGGCGTCGCAGTTGCGGTACTTGCCCAGCGCCTGTTCATAGACCTCGCGGAACGAGGGCGAGTCCATGCCCTGGATGCTGACGTAGCCGATACGGCCTCCCGAGAGGCTGTCGACGATGGCCTGGTTGCGGGCCACCCAGCGGTCACGCAGCAGAGCGTTGTTGGCGCCCTGGCTGATGGGTTTCACCGTAATGGTCTTCTGCTCGCCCGAGGGGAGCGTAACGCTGAGGCGCGTCTTGGAGCCAGCCTTGCCGGCCAACAGAGGGAAGTAATCCTCACCGGCTTTCACGGGCTGACCGTCGATGGCTGTGATGATGGTGCCGGGCACAATCTCCTTCTTGTTGAAGAGAGGACCGCGTGCAATCACCTCGCTGATGCGCAGGCCGTCGCCACGGTATTCGGGGTCGAAGAAGGCGCCGAGATAGGCAGTGGCGGTGAGCGGCGACGAAGAGCCGTAGGCGCGGCCGCCCGTGTGGCTGGCGTTGAGCTCGCCCAGAACCTCGCTGAGCAGCTCGGCAAAGTCGTAACGGTTGTTGATATAGGGCAGGAAGCGGCCATATTCCTCCGTGTAGCCGTTCCAGTCGATGCCGTGGATATTCTTGTCGTAGAACTTGTTCTGCACCAGACTCTTCATGTGGTCGAACATATATTCGCGTTCTGCCGGAGCGTTGAGCGACGATTTGGCGCGGAAGTCGATGGATTTCACATCACCCGAGCCCAGGTCATAGCTCTTGATGGCGCCGTTGGCCACCGTGTAGAGCTTCTTCGAGGCACTGTCGGGGAGGAGACGTCCGTAACCCCAGCCCTTCTTGAGCATCTTCGGCTTCTGCTCCTTGAGGTCCATTACCCAGAGGTCGCCGTCGTCATCAAACGACGTTACATAATAGAGCTTGTCGCCCTTGGGGTTGAGCCAGAAGTCGCCTAAAGAGGAAGAATTGGGAGTGAGGAGCTGCCGGCGGTCGTGGCGGTTGGCGAAGTCCAGAGGAGCCTTTTTAGCCTCCTTTTTGGCCTCAGCCTTGGCTTTCTTACCTTTGCCTTTGGAATCCTTCTTATCGTTGGCTTTAGCCTCCTTCTTGGCCATTTTCTCCATGGTTTCGTCGAGGGCTATGTCCTCCTTCGAGCGGTTGAACTTCTCGTAGGCGTCGGGGTCGAGCCACATCACGAAGACGTCGGTCTGCGAGCCCCAGGAGCCGTGCGAGCGGTAGCCGTTGCGGTCTGATTCGTAGAGCACGCCGCGGCCGTCGGGCGTCCAGCGGGCGTTGCCGTCGGAGTAGCCCGACTCGGTGAGGTTGACAATCTCTTTGCCGTCGGCCGAGATAGCGGCCACGTCAGAGTTGTTCCAGCCACCCTTGCCGATGTATCCGTTGAAGAGAATCCATTCGCTGTCGGGGTGCCATGAATAGCTCAGGTCGCCGTCGGTGTATGAATAGGCGTACTGACCCGGCATCACCACCGTTGTCTTGCCTGATTGCAGGTCGAGGACACAGAGCGTGGTGCGGTTGCGCAGGAAAGCCACCTTCTTGCCGTCGGGGCTGATGACGGGCTGGAAAGCGTCGCCTTCGCCGGTGTTGAGCGGCGTCTCGGTGATAGTCTCGGCGTAAGTGAACGAGGGGTCCTTCTTGCCAATTTCAGCCTTGTAGAGCTGCCAGCGGCCGTCGCGTTCGGAGTCATAGACCATGAAGCGGCCGTCGGGGCTGAAGCTGACGGTGCGTTCCTGTCCGGGAGTGGCGGTGATGCGGCGCGTGGTGGAATAGTCGGCGGGAGTGGTGAAGATGTCGCCGCGCACCACAAGAGCCACCTCATCGCCGGCGGGGGCGAGAGCCATGCGCGAGGTGCGCGTGTAGGCCACAGGTTTCTCGGTCTGCTCGCCATTGTCGGCAACGATAGTTACGGGGAGCTTCACCGGCTCCGAGCCGGCCGTCATGGTGTATATTTCGCCGTTCTGGCTGAAGGCCATGTTGCCGTTCTGCGCCACGCTGAGGGTGCGCACCGGGTGCTTGGTGAAGTGGGTGAGCTGACGGGGAGTAGTGCCGTCGAGAGAGGCGGCATATACGTTGAGGGTGGAGTCGGCCTCGCTCACATAGTAGAAGCTGTTGCCGCCGCCCCACTGCGGGTTGACGCTGTGATAGGGGGTGTGAGTGAGCTGGCGGAACACGGGTTTGCCGCTCAGGGCGCCTTCCACGAGCCAGACGTCGCTGGTGCCCGACGACTGTTCATGCTTGCGGAATTTGTCTTCGTAGCCCTTTTTGTCGGTGTAGAGGATGCGTCCGTTGTTATCCACCGAGAGGGAGATGGCGGGGAGGCTGAGGAGGAGTTCCGGGCGGCCTCCGCTTACGGGCACGGTGTAGAGCTGCGGGAAGACGTAGCCGTTGATGGCCTTCTGCGAAGGCATGATGTTGCCTGTGAAGATGATTTTGTCGCCGGCGAAGGCTAAGGGGGTCTCAGAGCCGCTGTGGGTGGTGAGACGGCGCGGCTGACCGCCGTTGGCGTCAACGATGAAGATGTCGGTGGAGCCGTTGCGGTTCGACGAGAAGGCTATCTGCTTGCCGTCGGGGCTCCATACGGGGCTGCTGTCGTAGGCGTCGACGGTGGTGAGACGTGTGGCCTGCCCGCCGGTGTAGGGCACGGTGTAGATATCGCCGCGGAAGGTGAAGGCGATGGTGTTGCCGTCGGGACTTATGGCCGTGTTGCGCAGCCACAGAGGAGCCCCGTCAGAGGCTGCCTGCGACGCGGCACAGACCATGGCCATGGCGGCCGTCAGAAGGATTTTTTTCATATTGGAAGTAAGGTTAGATTCAGGGGTATGAGAAGAGAGATTTTTCAGGGTATGGACGCCGAATTTTCGGGCTGTTAAAAAAGAAGAGGCCGGCGCCCCTGAGGAGACTCCGGGCCTTTTCTGTGTTTGTCAGACGAAGCGGACGAGGGCGGGGCGGAGGACCCTCCAGCGGCCCCCTTCAAAGATTGCGGTGCCGGGGTTCTCTGTTGCCACGGCCTCTTTGCCGTAGGTGTCTTCGAGCTCGCAGCTGCCGGCCAAGAGCAGGTCAGGGTTGGCGAGGATGCGCGCTTCCACCTCGGGGTCTTCCACCACGGTGTAGATGCCCGACACGTTGTCGGAGGTTTCAAGGCGGAAGACGGAGTGCTGCGGGTTGAGGCTGCGCTCGGCACGCACGAACATACCTTCGCGGTTGGCGCGACCCAGATATATCACGCGGCTGCCCTTGGCGGATGCCGATACGCGGCCGGAGACTGTTGTGGGGGCTGCGGCAGCCACGGGGTTTGTCTGCGTGGCGCGCGAGTCGGCGTAACGGTCGTTGATGGTGGGCGCCGGGGTGCGGTCTTCCACACGCAGTTCGGCACGGGGCTCAACACGCGGCTCGGCATGAGTGGTGTCGGCGGCTTCGCGGGCGAGGAGCGCCAGACGGCTGTCCTCGATGGATTCCGTCAGATCGAGCAGACCGGTGCCGTGTCCCTCGAGGGTATGGATGAAATCCTCGAAGATCATGGGGCACTCGCGCAGCGGCATGGCCGTGCGGCCGTCATGCTCGG
>OHIS01000310.1_pt1 | contig 13024 bp, 12 predicted proteins | sample 1568361 | NCBI WGS metagenome assembly OHIS01 (sample SAMEA3879607, study PRJEB24766) | human gut metagenome | biome: human-associated habitat; feature: feces | place: USA | collected 1985/1987 | reverse complement strand
ACGATGTTGGACAGGATTTTGTCTCCATTTTTTTCGGCCAGATCGCCTGCAAAAACCTGATACGCCTCATAGGTGTGGCCGGTTTGCGCATTTGTTATGGTGATGGTGTAAGTCGTGTCGGCAGCGGAGGCTGTGGCGGTCATGGCAAAGACCATCATCAGCGCCAGCAGCAGGCAGGTCAGTTTTCTAAGCTTGTTCATAGTGACATTCCTTTCTTTTCCGGTTGTTTCAGAATTGGGGTTGCGGAATTCATTGTGCTCAGGCGTCCCTCCTTCTGCGTTTCTTCCGCGTCAGAAGATACAGCCCGCCGACGGTGACCAGCGCGCCGCCCAGGGTGAAGCCCCGGGTGCCGCCGCCGGTTTTCGGCAGCTCATATGTGGGTACCGGTTCGTTTTCCACAAACTTCTGCTGATCCGTCTGGGACAAGTCCATTGCCCCTGTCGGCAGATTTTGGGGAAGGGTGCGCGCCGCGCCCTCAGGATTGGAGAAGTAGAAGTAGAACACCTGAGGGGTATCCGGAAGCCGGTAGCCTGCCGGTGCTTTGGTCTCCTTCAGGGCATAGAGGGTATCGTAGGCGAAGTTCACCGGTGCGTCCGCCTTGTCCTGAATCCGGATGGTCAGACGACCAGCGTCATCGGTGACCATGGGATTGGGGAACGCCGAGCCGTCCGGCCGAGTGGTGTACTCCGTGAAGGCATAGGGCGTTACGGAGGTATCCACCGTGTACACGGTAAATTCTGCGCCCGGCAGAACGGTGCCGTAGTCCCCTCTGGCCACCTTGTAGATTAACAGGGTTCTGCCGGAAGTTACCTGACCGCTGGTTTCGGTTTCCTTCCACTTGCTTTCGAATTTGTCGGCAGCCGTTTCGTAGCCCGTTCCTTCCAGCGCAACCTTGTTTGTAATGGAAAGGTCTTCGATAATGCCGTTTTTCGGTGCATTGGTTTCCACCTGGTACTTGTACTCCAGCCGCAGATGGGTTCCGTCCGGCACATCGGACATGTGCAGAATGCACTTTCTGTTCGAATCCCATTCGTTGATGCCCAGCCACTCTTCAAAGGTCCAGGGAACCGAAAGCGGCGTTTCGGTTGTGGTACCGTCCTCATTTTTAGTCACCTGGTACAGCTTTACAGAATTCTGCACCAGGGACACATCCATGGTAAACTGACGGTTTTCCAACCACTTCCCTTTTTCGTCTGATATCCATCCATTAACATTCTTAACGTAGGACAGGGTATCCACCAGGGTCAGCTTTCCGGTACTGTCGGGAGACAGCTTCTTGCATTCGGGATTGATGGAAACCGAGTAGCTCAGCATCCGGCTGTCGTTATGCCATGTGCCGATTTTGCCTAAATCCGTCGTTTCCGTATCCTGGTTGTCATAGGTCCACTCCTGGGTCTGGGAGGTACTGCCGATTCCCGCTACGTCCACCTTATTGGTAAAGGTATGGGTATTATTATCCGTGTAGGCCGTCCGGCAGCCGAAGACAAAGGTCAGCTTGGTTTTCGCGGGCAGGTCGCCGCCGTTCACGGTGGTGACTTTCAGAGATACCTCTCCCGTTTTCTTGTCATAGGTTCCGGCCACCTGGTACAAGCCATCCTGCCCGGAAACGGTGCTGTCTTCCCCGATTGTCATGCTTACGGTGCTGTTATTCCCCTGATCGGTAGGCCGAATCAGCACCAGCGCCTTCAGCGTCACACCCGAGGGCAGAGCGTCCGTAATGTCCAGGGACTGACGCACGGTGTCGTCCAGGGTGACAATGACCTTCCATATCAGATCGCCCTGGCTGGTGACGGTGCTGGTTCCGGTTTTTCCGTCGTCGTCGGTTTTTTCGACACCGGATCGCCAGTACTCAAACTGAGCACTTCCTTCCTTCTCTCCCGCCTTGAAATAATTGGAATAGACCTGGGTCGTCTTGGCAGGGTCGATTCTCAGGGTTGTGTCGTAAGTGACAGAAATATCCTGAGCCTGCCCGCTCGCCGGAAGCCAATCCTTGAGCAGCGTCAGGGTCAGCTTGCGGAACTTGGCATCCGTGTAGCTGTCAATCTTGCTGTAATCATATTCGCCTTCCTTCCAGTAGGCATGATCTTGTATGTCCACCTTTACATCCTGGGTCTGAATGTCCAGAGCCTTACAGAATGCTTCCACCGCAGCCTTGACCTGGAGATTGGTCATGTACACGCCGGAGTCTTCGTCCATCCTATCCACCAGTTGGGTGTTCGCCGGGATGCCGCCGGCGGGGACGTGAATGGTCACCGTCCAGGGAAGCACACCGGTGGTTTTGTCCTCGGAAAGGGTCAACGTGCCACTGGATTTCTCCACACTGCCGCCGCTGTCAATCGTGACCTGGGCAGTTACCTCTTCCTCATGGTCGCCCTTTTTCAGGTGGGCGGTATTGGAAACGGTTCTGGCTGCCAGCGCCGGGCTGGCGGCGGTGGTGTAGGTAACGGTATAGGTGTTGGTGTTCACTTCGCCATCTACCGGCTGGAACGTGATGGAAACCTTACCGTCCGCGTCCTTGTTCAGCACATAGCCGCTGGCGGGGCTGACCTGAATGGAATTCTCCTGGGCTTTGGCAAGCATATCGTCCGTCAGCACTGCCTCGGCAATATTCCGATTTTTGGCGTTGACGGTAATTACCCAGGTGATGGTTCCCTGGCTGGCATTATAGGTGCCGGACTTGGCCGCGTCGATGCCTACGCCCACCTTTGCTTCCCTCTCGATTTCATCGCCGGGAGTATCCGGATCCGGGTCGAAGGACGCCTTGTTGATGACCTCCTTCACGTTCTCGTCCTCAGGGGCATCCGTATAATAGGTAATGGTATAGCGCTGATTGTTCTTTTTCCCGTCCACCTCATTGAAGGTGATTTTCCCGTTTTCCAGGGTATAGCCGCTGTCAGGGCTGACGGTGATGTCCTTCCCGGCGGAAAGCATATCATCCGTCAGGATGGCTCCGGTAATGTCCGAACGGTTGTTGTTCAGCGTGATTGTCCACTTGATTCGGCTGCCCTCCAGCTTGCCGACCTTGGCGGCGGTGTGGCGCTTGTCGATTTTCGTGGAAACATTCTTCTCGTCTGTAACCTCCTGCTTCCGTCCCTCATCCCTGGCTTTGACAGAGAGAGTGTTCTCCGGCTTCATCTCCGCGGCGGGATAATTGGTCACGTCATAGGTATATTCAATTGTATGGGTCTGCCCCTTATTCAGCCCGGGCAGGTTGTCCATGGTGATGGTGCCGGTTTTGGTGCCGTCATCCCAAGTCCAGTTGGCTGGGTGCTCCTGTCCGTCCACCTTCACCACAGGCTTTCCCAGGGTCATGCCGTCGGCTTTAATGGTATCCGTGAATTGAATGGTACTGGGGGTTCCCTTCTTGGTGCTGATGGTCACCTGATAGGTCAGCTTGCCGTTATCGATATTGCCGTCCGTCCGTTTGCTGGCGGAAATATCGTATTTCTCCGTTTCGCCTTTGGGGTAATCAATCTTATCCGAGTCAATGATCAGCAGGTTGTCCCCGCTGCCTAATACAATCCTTCCCTCCCCATCAACCTTGGTGGCATCCAACGTGCCGCTAAAATCCACGAAGCCCGTCACGTCGTTCTGGGTTGGGTTGACATTCGACAGAATCACCGACAGCCGATAAACGTCGCCAACCTTATCAAATCGGTAAGTACCTCTGTTATCATTCAGGTCACGAACCGTACCCAGCAAGTCCGTCGGAATCTCGATTCCCTCCGGGTAATCATAGGTGTAGGTGGTGGTGTTATTGAACGCGGAACCGGGTATCCGGAAATCGACGTGGATCGTCGTCTTGAATTTGTTCACAGACGGATCATAGCTGGCCTTTGGGGTAGAAGTCGCCGTAATCTCCACATTGGGCAAAGGCTCCGTGCCCTCCGCAAAAAGAGCCAGTGCCTCTTCCTGTACCGGAAGCGTTTCCTCGGTCGCCGTGACCTGTAGGGTTTCCTCCGGCGTTATGACCTGCTCAGACAGGACCGGTTCCGTAGTCGCACCCGTTTCCCCTGCCGATGTGGTTTCCGCAGGCTTTGCAGGGTAGCAGCTGTCGGTGTGGGTGTGCTCCTGGATTCCGCAGGTCGCTAGGGTTTCCCAGGCATAGCATTCATCGGTGTGGTGATGGGGGACGCTCTCGGCCTTGCCGCAGACGAAGACTTCTTCCGTGCGGTAGCAGCTGTCCGAATGGTGATGTCCCTGAGTTTCCGGCAGGGTGCAGGTCAGAACTCCCTCCGCGTCATAGCAGCCCTCCCCGTGAGTGTGGCCGTCGGATTCCGGGGTCGTGCAGGAGAGCACCCGCTTCGTGCCCTTGCAGGCATCGGTGTGGGTATGCCCCTCGGATTCGGCAAGGGCGCAGACCAAAGCTCCCCGCTGCCGACTATAGCAGCTGTCTGTGTGCACATGCTCCGAAAGGCCGCAGACAGTCTCCCGCTCCATGGTAATGGCAGGCAGAATCAGGGCGTAGGTGGTGCAGAAAACCACCAGGCAGCCCAGCGCCGTTACCAGCTTTTTCCATATTCGATTTCTTCGGTGCCGGGCTCTGTAGCCCTCGGCACGTCTGTCCAAATTGATATCCATAGGTCTTCTCTCCCGCAGTCATCAATTGACTTTTCCGAAATCAGAAAAGGGCCAAACACAAAATACGATTTTTCCCACCACCTGCTCCTCCGCCACGCAGCCGACCGCGCTGCTGCGGCTGTCCACCGAGGTGCTTCTGTGGTCGCCGATGAGGAAGAACCGGGATTCGGGCACCTGGTAGGGCATTTTCAGATCGCACTCGCCCAATGCCTTCTCGGAGACATAGGGCTCGATCTGCTCCTGCCCGTCCACATACACGGTTCCGTCTTCCAGAATATTCACGGTCTGGCCGGGGCCGGCAAGAACCCGTTTGACCAGCAGCTTATTGCCCAGGTAAAAGGCCACCAAATCGCCCTTTTCAAAGTGGGAACCCTTGACGGACACCACAATCTGCCCCTCCTTCAAGGTAGGGGTCATGGAGTTGCCGTAGATTTGCAGCACCGGCATCCACAGAGTCGCCACCAGCACCGCGAAGGCCGCCACCACCACCAGGGTGTACACCGTGCTCTTCAGCACCGCGGCGTAACGGAACTTGTATTGCTCCCGCTTCAGCTCCCTGCGGAGCATGGAGACCTCCGGGACTTCCTTATGTACCTTGCCCTTCATAAAAACCAGGTTCCTCACTTACGAAATGTAAAATCCTCTTGGGGCTGGACGCTCTCCGGAGGCAAATCCGCCTCCGGCTCCCCTGTCTCCATGGCCTGGCATTTCCGGCGGGTCTCCTCCAGGAGTCTGTCCGCCTTTTCCCGGCTTTCCTGCTCCATCCGGCGGCAAACCATCTCACTGCGCTCATTCAGCAGATTGATGTTCTGCACATACTGGTCACAGGCCGCCTGGGCGGCCTCAAAAACCCCGTTCAGCCGCAGAGCCGCCTCGGCGATGGAACCGGCGGAATTGATTTCAATTACCCGGCTGGCCAGAGCTTCCTCTGCCGCCGCCAGCTTTTTCTTGACCGTCTCCAGCTCCACGCTCTGGTCAACCAGCATTTCCAGCAAATCCGCCCGGGAAAGCCGTCTGAGTTCCTTTTCCGTCATGGTATCTAACCTCTTCTGTCTCCGGCGGCGGTGAAAGCGCCTCTACGGAGGCTGTCTCCGCGGAAGCCTGCCCCGCGCCGCCCTGATTGTATCGTATGCCATTTTTATTTTGTTTCATTATAGCATGTTTTTCGGTCAATTCAATAGCTTTTCGGATTTTCTGCAATTTTCACAAATTTGACCTTCCGTAATCGTTTAATATGCCTCTTGATTTCTCCGAATCGACTGTTTTCAGGGTGAAACTTACGAAAAGTTTCGTAATTTCCTACTTCTTTATCCTCCCGGATAGTCCGCAATGTCCAAATCCCGGTAGGGATATTCTCTCTGCCAGCCCTCCCCGGTTCGTCTCAGACTGCTTCGGTGGGCGGACAGTAGCCGCACCAGAGGATAGACGTTTACCCAAATTTCCGAATCGCACTCCTTCCGGCTTTCCTCGAAGACCAGCTCCATGCCAAAATGCAGGTGCACCGTCTCGATATTATTCACGTTTTCCCGGTCGGAGTAGCCGGTTCTGCCCATAAAGCCCAGCAAGTCTCCCGCCTGGACAATGTCCCCCTCCCGCAGGTTCGGGGCAAAGGGCGTGTCCTTTTTCAGATGGGCATAGTAATAGTAGCGGCGGCTGTCAAAGGAGCGGATGCCAATTCGCCAGCCCCCGTACCGGTTCCAGCCCATGGCCTCCACCAGGCCGCCCTCCACCGCCACCACCGGCGTTCCCAGCGTGCCCATCAGGTCATTTCCCAGGTGCTTCCGGCGAAAGCCGAAGGAACGAGCCGCTCCGAAATCGTTATAGTGACTGTAGCCATAGCCTGCGGCAATGGGCGAAAAGGCTTTCAGGCCGTAGGTGGGAACCCACTTTCCGTCCTTTTCGATGGCATAGCTGCCCACCAGACCGCCCAGAACCCCTTCGTAGGCCCGGTGGTAATAGTCATAGTAACGATCATTGCCTCCCAGCAGCTCTTCCGGGGACTTGTCCCCCTTCAGATCGGAAACCGCCTTTTTCACCGAAGACAGGCCGCATTTTCCCCCGGTGCGGCATCCCGCCAGAGCCAGGCTGTCGATCCAGGAAATGTGCTTTTCCTGCTGCGCCGTCAGAATGTCCTGGCTCAGGGCGTATTCCAGGGATTCATAGGGCACGTCAAAATCCACCCAGCGGACGGTCTCCCCCGCCGCCGGAACCGCCATGGCAAAAATCAGCAAAATCGCCGTAAAAAACCGCCTCATATCCTCACCTCTCGGCTTAGGATATGAAGCGGCCTTCTATATTATACATGATTATGACAAATCCCGAACCACGTCCTTGGCCACCCGATAGATATCCTCCATGGTGGTCAGGGATGTGATCTGATTTTTATAGTAGCTGCTGTGGGGAACCCCCCGCAGATACCAGGCGAAGTGCTTCCGAGCCTCCAGGCAGGCGATGTGCTCCCCGTGATCCTGCTCCGACAGTCGGAACTGTTCCAGCGCCACGGCCACCCGGTCCGCAAGACTCGGTCTTCCCGGATATGCCTCCCCACGAAGGGCCGCCTGAACCTCCTCAAAAATCCAGGGGTCGCCGAAGGTGCTTCTTCCGATCATCAGGCCGTCGGCTCCCGTGCGCTTCAAGCACCGCACCGCCGCCTGGCCATCGGTAATGTCCCCGTTGGCAATCACCGGAATGGACAGCTGCTCCTTGACCTTATGAATCATGTCCCAGTCCGCGGTGCCGGAATAGAGCATACTCCGGGTTCTGCCGTGGACGGCCACCATGGCCGCTCCCGCGTCCTCCATGCGTTTGGTAAAATCCAGCACGTTGATGCTGCCCTTGTCCCAGCCTAAGCGGCATTTTACCGTCACCGGCACATTCACCGCCCGGACAACTGAGCGAACGATGTCCGCTGCCAGCTCCGGGGTGCGCATCAGGCCGCAGCCGTCTCCGGAGCCGGCGATTTTCGGCATGGGGCAGCCCATGTTGATATCGATAAAATCGCAGCCGGAAATTTCCAGAGCCAGCACTGCGCCCTTTGCCATAATCTCCGGGTCGTTGCCGAAGATCTGGGCTCCGCAGACGCTTCCCTCGTTTTTCCGGAGGAGCTTTGCGCTTTTCGCGTCCTTATAGCATAGTGCCCGGGAGGAAACCATCTCCGTCACCGTCACCCCGGCTCCCAGCCGGGCGCAGATTGTCCGGAAAGCCCAGTCCGTGACCCCGGCCATGGGAGCCAGAAACAGCGGGTTATCCACTTGTATGTTTCCGATTTTCATTCGTTTCTCTCTTTCCAGCGCGGCACCGGCGTTTTCCGATGCCGCGCTTCTGATTCCTCTTTTACAGAAGCACCGTGGCCAGCCACACAAGCCCCGTAACCGCCGCTCCGCCCAGAGCCCACACCGCCCCGGAAAGGTACAGGCGATGCTTTCGTGCCGATTTATCCGGACTGCGGATGGCGCACTGGGCTTCCTTTAATAGCGCCTCATCGGTGATTCCCTGACCCACGGCTCCGTCCTTCAGAATGAAGATGGCCTGCTCGAAGAGCTTCTGCTCCGGCGGATGCACCACAATCACCTGCCGGGAAATGCCTTTTACCATCATTACCGCCTCCTTACGGAGGAAGTATGCCCCAGGAAAAGAAAATTATTCCTGTTCTTTCGGTCTCTTATACCGGCCATGAGGCTCCCACTCGGGCAGCGGATAGCGCTGCATGGCTCCGAAGATACGCTCCTTCAGGTCGGGATAGGTCTGATTCAGGGTGAAAATCAGCTGCTTGACCTCTTCCCGCTTGGTCACCTTATCCACCGGGCACCGGTTTGTCAGCACCGGAAGACCCTGCCGGGCGGCAAAGTTGTCCACGGTTTTCTCGTGGATGTAGAGCATGGGACGAATCTGGGTAATACCCGTTCTGTCGAGCCGCGTCACCGGCTGGAAGCAGCTGATCCGTCCTTCGAACAGCAATGACATGACGAAGGTCTCCACAGCATCGTCATAGTGATGCCCCAGAGCCAGCTTGTTGAACCCCTGCTCCAGAAGGGTCTGATTCAATGCCCCCCGGCGCATTTTCGAGCACAGGGAGCAGGGATTCTTTTCCTTCCTGTGGTCGAAAATAATGGGGGCGATTTCCGTTTTGACCACGGTATAGGGCACTTCCAGCTCATCGCACATTTTTTGCACCCCGGAGTAGTCCATCCCCAGTCCCATGTCAATGGTGATTCCCTCCAATTGGAAGGGCTGGCTATGGTACTCCCGTAGTCCGGCAAGCAGGGTCAGCAGCACCAGGGAATCCTTTCCCCCGGACACGCCGACCGCGATTTTGTCCCCGGCTTCAATCATATTATAGTCGTCCACGCACCGGCGAACCAGACCCATCAGTTTCTGCATTCTGATATTCTCTCCTAAAATCCCGAAAAATAGCAAGTGAGCATTTGGAAGGATTCGTGAGCATTTGGAAGAAAACGAGAGATTTCTTCGGACTGCGCAAAAATTCCCAAAAATGCGGTTGACATTTGAATTCCAATGTGATATAAAATCCTGGTGTTCTGGGGGTCATTGTACACCAGACACCTGAAAATGTCAAAATAATTTATCCAATTGGAGGAAATCATAATGTCCACTACTCTGCTGAAGAAGGAGACCCTGGACCGCAAGTGGTATGTGATCGACGCTGCCGGCAAGCCTCTGGGTCGTACTGCCGTCACCGCCGCGAACCTGCTGCGCGGTAAGCACAAGTCTGACTTCACCCCCAATGTTGACTGCGGCGACAACGTCATCATCATCAACACCGACAAGGCTGTTCTCACCGGCAAGAAGCTGGAGCAGAAGAAGTACTATCGTGTGTCCGGCTGGATCGGCGGTCTGAAGGAGACCAAGGCCCGTGACATGATGGAGCAGCGCAGCGACTACGCCATGGAGCTGGCCGTCAAGGGTATGCTGCCCAAGAACACCCTGGGCAAGAGCGCGCTGACCCGCCTGCACCTGTACAAGGGTGCCGAGCATCCCCACGCCGCCCAGAAGCCCGAAGTTTGGAACCTGGACTAATTTGGAGGTAACTTAGAATGTACGAGAGCAAGAAGAAGTATTTTTACGGCACCGGCCGTCGTAAGTCCAGCGTTGCCCGCGTTCGCGTCTACGAGAACGGCACCGGTTCCGTCATTGTCAACGGTCGTGATATCGACGACTATTTTGGTCTGGAGACCCTGAAGCTGGTCGTCCGTCAGCCTCTGGTCACCACCGATCTGCTGGGCAAGGTTGACGTGGTTGTCACCGTTGCCGGCGGCGGCGTTTCCGGTCAGGCCGGCGCCATCCGTCACGGCATCTCCCGTGCCCTGGTCACCCTGAACCCCGAGTACCGGGCTTCTCTGAAGGCCGCCGGCTTCATGACCCGTGACCCCAGAATGAAGGAAAGAAAGAAGTACGGTCTCAAAGCAGCTCGTCGCGCTCCGCAGTTCAGCAAGCGATAATCGACTGCTCAGACTATATCAAAATGGTTCAAAAAGCCCGGAAAATCAAGGTTTTCCGGGCTTTTGCTATATCTAAACGGGCTGATATGGTTTGACCAAATTTGGCAAAACGAGAGCCGATTTCATCCAATTTTTAGTGGTCCGCAAGTGGTTAACTGGCCAAAAAGAGGGCAAAAAGAGGGGGAAGTGGTTCCCAAAGTGGTTAACCGAGAGCCGATTTTTGGGGTGCTTTTCAGCCCTCCTTCCCCTCGTTTTTTGGCTGTGGCAGTTTGGCATAGTTTGAGCTAATTTGAATAATTGAATATGAATTTGATGTAGCACACAGTATAAATGCTGGGTGCTTTTTTCATTTCAGGAACTCGTATTCCGGCGATAGAAAGAGCCGTCACTTCACTGTTAATTTTGAAGTGGCGGCTTTTTCTATTTCCAGAAACAACAGCAACAATCAGAAATGAGGTGAAGTCATGAACACACAAATCATCGCCATCGCCAACCAGAAAGGCGGCGTTGGCAAAACAACAACCTGTGCGAACTTGGGAATAGGTCTGGCACAGGCCGGAAAGAAAGTGCTTCTGATCGACGGGGACCCACAAGGAAGCCTGACAATCAGCTTGGGAAATCCGCAACCGGACAAGCTGCCATTTACACTGTCGGATGCAATGGGCAAAATTCTGATGGATCAGCCTATACGCCCCGGAGAAGGTATTCTGCATCATGCAGAAGGCGTTGACCTGATGCCTGCGGATATTCAGCTTTCCGGTATGGAGGTTTCTCTGGTAAACGCCATGAGCCGTGAAACGATTTTACGGCAATACCTGGACACACTGAAGGGACAATATTCCCATATCCTGATTGACTGTCAGCCCTCGTTGGGGATGCTTACGGTCAATGCGCTGGCGGCTGCGAATAGGATCATCATTCCCGTTCAGGCAGAGTATCTGCCCGCTAAAGGGCTGGAACAGCTGCTCTCCACGGTAAACAAGGTAAAGAGGCAAATCAATCCCAAGCTCCAGATTGACGGTATCCTGCTGACGATGGTGGACAGCCGAACCAACTTTGCCAAAGAGATTTCCGCGCTCCTGCGGGAGACCTATGGCAGCAAGATCAAAGTATTCGGCACAGAGATCCCCCATTCTGTCCGTGCAAAGGAAATCAGCGCAGAGGGAAAAAGTATTTTCGCCCATGACCCTGGCGGCAAGGTGGCAGAGGGGTATCGAAATCTGACGAAGGAGGTGTTGAAACTTGAAAAGCAGCGCGAAAAAAATAGAGCTGGCCTCGGTAGATGATCTGTTCTCCACCGAAGAAGGCCGTCAGGATGCAAAGCTGGAAAAGATTCAGGAGATTCCGCTGTCTGAACTGCATCCCTTTAAGAACCACCCATTCAAAGTCAAGGATGACGAAGCAATGATGGAAACCGCAGACAGTATCAAGCAGTATGGTGTGCTGGTTCCTGCGATTGCCCGCCCTGACCCGGAGGGTGGTTATGAACTGGTGGCCGGACACAGGCGGCACAGAGCCAGTGAGCTGGCAGAAAAGGAGACCATGCCGGTCATTGTTCGGGATTTGGATGATGATGCCGCCACGATCATTATGGTTGACAGCAACTTGCAGCGAGAAAGCCTTCTTCCAAGCGAAAGGGCTTTTGCCTACAAAATGAAGCTGGAGGCTATGAAACATCAGGGAGAGCGAGTTGATTTAACTTCGTCCCAAGTTGGGACGAAGTTAAGTCCCCCCGTGCGCCTTGGTGTTTCATAGCCTCCAGCTTCATCTTGTAAGCAAAGGCCCTTTCGCTGGGGAGCAGGCTTTCACGTTGTAAGTTGCTGTCCACCATGATGATAGTGGCAGCATCATCGTCCAGGTCTCGGACAATGACAGGCATGGTTTCTTTCTCGGCCAGCTCACTGGCCCGGTGCCGCCTGTGACCGGCAACCAGCTCATAGCCGCCCTCCGGGTCCGGGCGGGCAATCGCCGGAACCAGAACACCATACTGCCGAACACTGTCGGCGGTCTCCATCATGGCCTCGTCATCCTTGACTTTGAAGGGATGGTTCTTGAAAGGATGCAGCTCAGACAGCGGGATTTCCCGTACTTTTTCCAGCTTGGCATCCTGGCGGCTTTCTTCGGTGGAAAACAAGTCATCGTATGGAGCCAGTTCTACTTTTTTCGCGCTGCTTTTCAAGTTTTATCACCTCCTTGGTCAGATTCTTATAGCCCTCGGCCACCTTGCCATTAGGGTCATGGGCAAAAATGCTTTTGCCCTCGGCGCTAATTTCCTTTGCCCGGACAGAATGGGGAATCTCGGTGCCGAACACCTTGATTTTGCTGCCGTAGGTTTCTCTCAGCAGGGCGGCGATCTCCTTGGCGAAGTTGGTTCGGCTGTCCACCATCGTCAGCAATATACCGTCGATCTGGAGCTTGGGGTTGATTTGCCGCTTCACCTTATTTACGGTCTGGAGCAGCTGTTCCAGGCCCTTGGCGGGCAGATACTCCGCCTGAACGGGGATTATGACCCTGTTGGCGGCGGCCAGGGCGTTGACCGTGAGCATACCCAGGGATGGCTGGCAGTCAATCAGGATATGGGAATACTGTCCCTTGAGCGTGTCCAGATACTGCCGCAGGATGGTCTCTCGGCTCATGGCGTTCACCAGGGAGACCTCCATGCCGGAGAGCTGGATGTCTGCGGGCATCAGGTCAACGCCCTCCGGGTGGTGCAGGATACCCTCGCCGGGGCGCAGCGGCTCGTCCATCAGGATACGGCCCATCGCGTCGGACAGGGTAAAGGGCAGCTTGTCCGGCTGGGGGTGGCCCAGGCTGATGGTCAGGCTGCCTTGCGGGTCCCCGTCGATCAGCAGGACTTTCTTTCCGGCCTGCGCCAGCCCAATCCCCAGGTTCGCGCAGGTGGTTGTCTTGCCAACGCCGCCTTTCTGGTTGGCGATGGCGATGATTTGCGTGTTCAATGACTTCACCTCATTTCTGAATTGTTC
>OHIS01000303.1_pt1 | contig 13411 bp, 9 predicted proteins | sample 1568361 | NCBI WGS metagenome assembly OHIS01 (sample SAMEA3879607, study PRJEB24766) | human gut metagenome | biome: human-associated habitat; feature: feces | place: USA | collected 1985/1987 | reverse complement strand
TCATCCGGATTTTACGCGCATGTCGCCAGATCCGGATTTAATATCAAGGGCTACGGCCCTTCACAATCCCAGGTTTTTTGACGGCCCGCCCTTTATCTCTCTGTCAAACGCGTCCATGCTAAGCGGGGTATGCCTTTCACACAGCCATCCGCAACGCAGAAACCTTTTCAGTTTCATCGGTCACCTCTGAAGCGTTCCCAAACAATGCCGCTGACTCATACTCGGTTGAAAACTCATTTTCCATTTGGCAAGTATCCTCCACGCAGGCAACGCAAACGCGCGGATTCCGCCTGAGCGCGCCGGTCTTCTTCCCCTGCCCGGGCGCAATGGGAGTAAACGGCGTCCTCAATGCGTACAATGGAGATTGGAACGCGGCATGGGTCCTAATCCAAAAGCAGGACCGACATTACCGTATACCCGCATTTATCTCCACCGCAAGCGCGAACCGTGCACTCATTTCCCTATCCTTTCTCCGCATTAGATCCACCTCCTTGATTCCTCCATTGAATTCTATTACAATATAGCTATAAAGTCTGTTGTATTTACAACGAAATGGGGTTTTTATGCTAAAATATCTTAACGTGATAAATAAATCCGAGCTGTTCGCTGGAATTAAAGGGCATGATGTAGCGTCCATGCTCGAATGCCTTCAGGCAAGGGAAGCAAAATATTTTAAAAACGAGCGCATCCTGCGCGCAGGAGAGCCCACGGGATTCATGGGATTGCTGCTTGAAGGCAGCGCGTTTATAGCTCAGGAGGATTTTTGGGGAAACAGGAATATTGTTGAAAAGGTGGTCCCAGGCCAGCTGTTCGCTGAAGCGTTTGCCTGCGTCCCCGAAACGCCGCTGAGTGTCAGCGTAATCGCGGAACGTCCCTCGTCCGTGCTGCTCATTAATCTTCGCCGCGTTCTGTCCCCGTGCGGATCCGGATGCGCGTTTCATATCAGCGCGATAAGAAACCTGCTGTCCGATCTGGCTGCAAAAAACCTGAGATTGAACGAAAAGCTGTCCCATATGGCGCAGCGCACCATAAGAAAAAAACTGCTGTCCTATCTGTCCCTGGAAGCTGTTAAAACCCGAGCCGCAGCCTTCAGCATCCCTTATAACCGCCAGCAGCTTGCGGATTATCTCGGCGTGGAGCGCAGCGGGCTGTCGCTGGAGCTTGGAAAAATGCGGGATGAGGGCCTGCTCGACTTTCACAAAAGCCATTTCCTTCTCAAAACGCCGGAGACTGACCGTCCCTTTCCTTCTGCGCGTTAAGGAGTCCCCTTTGGGCGTATTGGCAAGTGCGGATAACCCCCGTCAGCCACGGAGCGTCGGGGTTTTGCAGATGGATGAAGCAGCTACGGTCTGTATAGATCGGCAGGACAGCGTCAGCTCGTACAATCTGATTTGATCATACCCACAGTCGCTTTGGCTGTTGGTATTTTCTGTTTGAACTCCAAAAGCTTTGCAGAGCTCAAGGAGCCTAATCGTACAACCAGAGCAGCGCCGCGCCGATTTTCTCAAATTATGTGACGCCGTCACAGTAAAACCGCTTGTCACGCGGTAATACTACGCATAAAAGCACAGCCGCAGAGTACATCTGTGGCTGTGCTTTGTGTTCAGTTGCTCACTGTTGCGTGGACTGGATATGGAGAGACAACATATCTCCCGATCTTACATGGGTTATCTTATCTGCCATCACTCTGGCAGTTTGCCTTGCAGATATGTCGGCATCCCCACTGCGGTCGTATCCGGCCTGACCTTAAACATGGCTTTTTCAATCTACCTCCCTTATCGGTTTTCCGCGATATATTTCTCCGCCATGTGGACTGCCACCGCGCCGTCCGCCACGGCGGTGACCACCTGACGGAGGGGCTTCGTCCGCACGTCGCCCACGGCGTAAACGCCGGGAATACTGGTTTCCGTGGTCTCTCCGGCCACGATATAGCCGCCGCCGTCCAGCGCCAGTTGACCCACCGCCAGCGCCGTGGCGGGCTGTCGGCCCACGCTGACAAATACGCCGTCGCAGTCCACCACGCTTTCCTCACCGGTGACGGTGTCCCGCAGGCGGACGCCGGTCAGCCTGTCCCCGGAAAGCAGCGCGGAAACGACGCTGTTCCAACGGAATTCCACGTTTTCGGCCTGTGCCAGCGGCTCGTGATAGATCTTGGTGGCCCGCAGGGTGTCTCTGCGGTGGACGAGGATCACTTTTTTCGCCACGCGGCTGAGAAGGAGGGCATCTGCCGCGGCGGAATTGCCGCCGCCCACCACGACCACCGTTTTGCCCTTGTAAAACATCCCGTCGCAGGCGGCGCAGTAGGCCACGCCCCGGCCCACCAGTTCCGACTCTCTGGCCACGCCCAGCGTTCTGGGGTTCGCACCGGTGGCCAGCACCACGGTTTTCCCCAGAAAGATCCCCTCGCTGGTCTCCACGAGCTTTGGAACCGCCGTCAGATCCATGCGGAGGACTTCTGCGTATTCGCTGCGTGCCCCGAAGCGCTCCGCCTGCTTTTGCATCTTCTCCGCCAGAGAGAAGCCGTCGATCCCGTCCTCAAAGCCGGGGTAGTTGTCGATCTGCTCGGTCAGGGCCATCTGCCCACCGGCGGACAGTTTTTCCAGCACGATGGTGTCCAGCCCCGCCCGTGCCGCGTACAGGGCGGCGGTGTAGCCGCCCGGTCCGCCCCCCACCACGAGCATATCATAAACATGATTGTTGTTCATATCTGAACCCTCCGTTATTTCGCCAAGGCTTCCTGAATGAAACGGTCGATCTCTGCCTTTGAGCCGGGCGCGGTGATGGAATCCACGGCCTTTCCGTTCCGGTACAGCACCAGAGTTGGGATGTCCTCGATCCCCTCGGCCCCCGCCAGCCGCGGCTCCTCGTCAATATTGATCTTGCCGACGGCAAGGCTGTCCGCGTATTCCTCTCCAATCTTCTCATACGCAGGGCCGATCCTCCGGCAATAGCCGCACCAGGGCGCCCAGAAATCCACCAAAACAGGCTTTTCCTCCCGGATCAACTGCTTAAACTGCTCCTGATTCATGTTCATAGCTGCCATATCTGTCAGCTCCTTTCCTTTGTTTGGGTATTCTCAAGACTCCGGTCTCGCCCCACACCACATCGTGACCTCAACCTGAGATGACGGTACTCTGCCCTTGGGACATAAAGCAGATGAGTAAGACCATCATCTGTACGAGAATAGCTGCGGTTTGTTGCAGCTTATTCTGCGCAGAGCTCAGCCACCAGAGCGTCCATCTGCGCTTCGCTGGTTTGGTTCAATGCACCACGCAGAGACACTACCGTTTCGTAAAGGTGGATATCCTTCATCTCCTCCAATTTGGTGCGCATCAGCCGCGCGGCAGCAGGGGCCCATGAGCCGTTTTCCATGAGGCCGATCCGGCGGTTTCGGAATCCCTTTGTCTGTAAATGTTCCAAAAACTCCTTCATGGGCGGAAACAGTCCTCCGTCATAGGTGGAGCTGGCTAAAACCAACTTCCCGCAGTAGAACGCACTGGCAACAGCGTAGGAAAGGTCTGTTGCCGTCAGATCGCACATGGTGACTTGCGCACCTTTTCCCTCCAGCTTGCTCTTGAGGGTCTTCGCCGCATGGGCAGTATTTCCATGGATGGATGCGTGAGCGATCAGGATGCCCTCCGGTTCTTCCGGTTTCCATTGTGACCAGAGATCATAGAGCCGCAGGTACTCCCCCAAGTCTTCTGTGAGCATGGGGCCATGGAGCGGGCAGATCGTTTTGATCTCCAGCGCGGAGATTTTTTTCAGCAGCGCCTGCACCTGTGCGCCATATTTCCCGATAATATTGTAATAATACCGTCGGGCCTGCGGCACCCAGGGGGCACGGGCAGTCCGTTCCAGTGAGCCAAAGCGTCCGAAGGCATCCGCCGAGAACAGGATTTTTTCCGTTTCCTCATACGCCGTCATCACCTCCGGCCAGTGTACCATCGGCGCCAGCAGAAAGCGCAGCCGGTGCAAACCCAAGGAAAGCGTATCTCTTTCGCCAACCTCCAGCATACGGTCTTCCGACAATGCACCTGTGCCGAAGAACTGCTTGATCAGGGTAAATGTTTTCGCGTTTCCCACGATCTTCATCTCCGGGTACTTTTGTGCCAGCCGCATGAGGCTGCCGGAATGATCCGGCTCCATGTGTGTGACCACAAGATAGTCGGGGCTGCGCCCCTCCAACACCCGCGCCACATTGGAAAGCCATTCTTCCGCCGCCCGTGCGTCCACGCTGTCCATCACGGCGATCTTCTCATCCAGAATGACATAGGAGTTGTAGCTCACTCCCATAGGCTGGACGGGGTACTGGTTTTCAAAGAGTGCCAATGTGTTATCATCCACCCCTACATAGCGGATGGCATCTGTTACCGTTTGGATAGCCATATAAAAAATACCTCCTATTTTCCTTACTCAGACTCTGACTGATAGGTTCTTCTTTTCTAATGGAACATACGCTCAACCGCGGATCGACGGTCGCGCATTTTACCGTTGCCTTGCTTCCCCCAGAGTCGTTACATGTGGTACACCGCAGCGGAGCGAAGTCCTTCCGGCAGGCCGTCGGGCGCAGCAGGTGAAAGTTCCCAGCGTACCTGCCCCGCCCACTGGGAGGCGACGGCGGAGAAGTGGAGCATGACAATACCGAGATCCAATGCGGCATCCAAATTATCGGTGTAGGCATCCTCCTGCTGCACCAAATAGATGCTGTGATCCTGCACAAGGAAGCCATAGGGCTGACGGTTGAGATAGCTGGGGGAGAGCGAAGCGGCGTAGAAGGACTGCCAGAGCATATCGTCGTAGAAGTCCATCATCTCGTCAAGCCCAGACTTGTTGCTCCAGCTCCCCATGTGAACCAAATCATGCACGCCCTTTTTGGGCGCGTAGTACTGCTGCTCGGCCCGCACATCGATCTGAGACATACTTAGGATATTCAGCCGCAGCTTTTTTGCGGTCTTTTCCCCGTAGCCAAAGGCAACGATTGCCGCCACCTCTAACGGGGTGGCGAGAGACAGTGCCTTTTTGATTTTGTCGCTGTCGGTGAAGGTCATCCAGCAGGTGTCAATGTCCAACTCAGTCAGCTTGAGGACGAGATCTTCCATCATGTAGCCGGCGTTGATGGCCGCATAGGAATGCGGGGCAGACATAAGGAGCAGGTAGTGCGGTGCTCCGATGAGAAATTGATTATAGCCCGCTGAGCTCTCCAGCGCCGGCTGTGCATCCTTGTCCAAGACGATCAACTCCGTTGCAATCTCCGGGACAAGACGGGGGCAGGTCTTTTCATAGTAGGATCGGAGCTGGCCGATAGCCTCGCTCGGAACTTCCTTTTCGCGGAATGCGTGAACGGATCTGCGATTTTGAATCATAGCGCTGTAATTCATAGTAGTATCTCCTATTCTGATGTCTTTGGTTTTCTTATAAATCGTCTATCAGTGCGGTGCTCTTGGCGTAGGCGGTACTGCGTGCCTCAAAGAAATCGGTCTTGACCATGTTGGCGTCGGCGTACTGGCTGACCCATTCCATGCTCTCCGGTTCGCTCTCAAAGCCTGGATACAATGCGGGATAGCCAAGGCTCGTCCAGCGGAGGTTGCCGAGATAGCGGATGTAATCGCTGATCATCTGCCGGTTCAGCCCCGGGATGTCGTCGCCGATCACATAATGCCCCCATGCGATCTCCTGCTCCACGCCCTCACGCATCATCTCGCGCAGCGCTTGTACGCTCTCGGCGGTGAACAACTCCGGCTGCTCCTTTTGCAGCTCCGTGATGATATTGCGGAACAGCCACAAGTGCGTGTTCTCATCGCGGTTTATGTAGCGAATCTCCTGCGCCGAGCCGGGCATCTTCCCGTTTCGGGAGAGATTGTAGAAGAACATAAAGCCGCTGTAAAAATAGATGCCCTCCAAAATATAGTTTGCCATCATCACGCGCAGCAGCGTGGGAGCGTCCTTCCGCTCCTGAAACTCGTTGTAGCAGTCCCCAATGAAGGTGTTGCGGCGCAGCAGATGCTCGTCCGTTTTCCATTGGTAGAGGATGTCATTGCGCTCCACGGGGGAACAGATGGTGTCGAGCATATAGCTGTAGCTCTGTGAGTGGACACACTCCTGAAACGCCTGAATGGACAGGCAGAGATTGACCTCGTTGGCGGTAATGTAGGCGCCGATATTAGGCAGGTTCGCTGTCTGAATGGAATCCAAAAAGACAAGAAAACTCAGAATTTTATCGTAGGCGCTGCGCTCGGCTGACAGCAGGCGTGGATAGTCCTTCACATCCTGCGAGAGATTGATCTCCTCAGGGATCCAAAAGTTGTTCATGGCCTGCCGGTACCAGTCGCTGACCCAAGCGTACTTCATATTGTTGAAGTCGTTGAGGTTTGTGGTATTGCCGCCGATCATGCGCCGCAGGCGCACATCAGGGTCGCCCTCCGGGTTAAAGAGGGGCTTTTTCTTCAGTTCCGTCATGCTATCCTCCTTATGACGAGCAGCTTTCGCAGGCCTCGACCTCAAGGGCCTTGCTGCGGACATAGTAAATGGTCTTGACGCCGGCCCTCCACGCCTCCAAATACAGTCTGAGCACCTGACGCATGGAATAGTCGTTGGTGATATAGAGATTCATGCTCTGCGCCTGGTCAATATGTCTCTGGCGAAGGCCCGCGGCGCGTACCGACCAGCTTTGGTCGATTAGATGCGCTGCCTTATAGTACCACCATGTGTCCATAGAAAGCTCTGGAGCAACGCGGGGCAGCATGCTGCCCTTTTTTTCCTCTAAAAAGAATTTCTTCATAATTGGATCTATACCCGCCGACGTGCCGGAGAGGATAGATGTGCTGGAGGTCGGTGCGACCGCCAGCAGATAGGCGTTGCGCATTCCCTGCACCGCCACCGTTTTCGCAAGCGCCCGCCACTTTTCGGAGGTATAACCCCGCTTTTCAAAATACGCGCCCGTCTGCCAGTCGCTGCCCTCAAAGAGCGCGTAACGACTCTTTTCCCGTGCCAGAGCTGTGTCCGCCTTGACGGCGGCGTAGTTGATGAGCTCGAACACTGCGTCGGTGAAGGCAAGGTGCTTATCGCTCTCCCAGTGGATGCCGCGCTTTGCCAGCATGTGGTGGTAGCCGCTGACGCCCAGGCCGATGCTGCGGTACTTCTGATTGGTAAGCCGCGCGTATTCCAACGGGTAGAAGTTGAGGTCGATCACATTATCCAGTGCGCGGATGGCCGTTTCCACCGTGCGTTCCATATAGGCCTCGTCCTCCACCGGCAGATTACCGAGAGACAGACTCGCCAGGTTGCAGACCACAAACTCACCTGGGCGTGTGGCCGTCACCACAATTGTGTCGCCGTTCTCCGTGTGCACCTCAGTGCTGATGTGCTCGATGGGTGCCATGTTCTGCGCGATCTCCGTACAGAGATTGGAGCAATAGATCATTCCCGTGTGGCCGTTTGGGTTCATATGATTTACACTGTCGCGATTGAAAGCGAAGGGTGTGCCGGTCTCCACTGCCGAGCGAAGCACCAGCCGCACGATGTCCTTGACGGTGACGCTGCGCTTTTCGATGCGCGGGTCATTGACGCAGTCCAGATACCGCTTCTCCCATTCTGTACCCCAGTAATCCTCCAGTGCGTAGCCCTTGACCGTGAGGATCTCATGCGGACACATGAGATGCCACGGCGCGTCTATGTTCTCCTCCGCCAGTCGCCAGAAGAGATCCGGATAGCACACGGCGGGAAACACATCATGTGCCTTCATGCGGTCGTCGCCGTTGTTGGTGCGCAGTTGAAGGAATTCCGGCAGATCCCGGTGCCATGCGTCTAAGTAAACCGCCACAGCGCCCTGCCGCATCCCCAACTGATCCACCGCCACGGCGGTGTCGTTGACCAGCCGGATCCAGCGGATAACACCGCCCGCCGCCCCTTGAAAGCCGCGGATGGTGCTGCCTGCAGCGCGCACCTTACCGAAGTACATCCCCATTCCACCGCCGAATTTAGAGACCTTTGCGAAGTTGTCCAGCGAGCGGTAGATGCCGTCCAGACTGTCCGGCACAGTGTCCACAAAGCAGCTTGAAAGCTGATGGTAGGGCTTTCGTGCGTTGGACATGGTAGGTGTCGCCATCGTGACCTCCATACGGCTGAGCATATCGTAAAAGCGTTTTACCCACCCCATGCGGTCAGAGCCTTCGTTCATAGCAAGATGCAGCGCGATACCCAAAAACATCTCCTGCGGTGTTTCCAGCGGCACGCGGCTGCGTGACTGGATCACATAGCGTTTGAGCAGCAGGTCAAGGCCGGAGTAGGTGAACAGCTCGTCCCGTTCCGGGCAGAGAAAGTCCTCCGCCATGGCAATCTCCTCGTGGGTATAGTGGGCAAGGATATAGTCACCGTAGAGTCCCTTATCCGTCAGATAGCGAAGCTTGCCATAGAGGTCGCAGACGCCGCGCCCCTCCCATTCCTGTGCGTTGCGACAGCGAAAGGAGTGGTTCAGAAGCCGCGCCGCGATGAACTCCCACTTGGGTGCCTCTGCCGTAGTCAGCTCTACCGCTGCCTTGGTCAGTGCCTCAGCCCGCTCATCCTCCGTCATGCCCAGACGACAGAAACTCTCAAACTTCATTTGAAGCGCCGCGAGGGAGTAGACTTCCTCGGTAAAATCCATCTGGATGCGGCGCAGCACCTCGTCAAGCGAGTCATCCCCCACCGTCCGCGCGATGGTATGCCGGACACGGCGCAGCGCAGACCGCTTTTCGCGGTAGAGGATGTACGCCTTGGCCACCTCATAGTGTCCGCGCTCCATGAGCGTTCGCTCCACCTCGTCCTGCACACGTTCTACGGTGAGCGGCACTGTGACGGAGAGATTGTTGAGAACGGTGGCGAGGATCTCATCCATCTCTCTGCTCCCGATCTCCTTGCCCTGTCCGTCAAACGCCTTTTTCATGGCGTTGAAAATTTTCTCCTGTTGAAAGGGAACAGACTCCCCGTTTCGTTTTCTGATCTCCATTTCGATCCTCTCATCTTCTCCGGTCACTTCTCATGTCCTTTTGGGCAAAGAGCGGGCAAGCGCAGTATCACGCTTGCCCGCTCTGTTTTTGAAAGCCGGTTTTTCTGCAGCCGACGCGGCGGGGCTGTTTGTTGTCTGTTGTCTTGGTTTTGGCTTTCCTGCCAGTTACTTCATAGATTCCAGAATGGCGTCCGCCAGTGCTTCCAGCTCAGTGCGCTTGTCCGTGCCCATGGACGAGGCGAGGCTGAGCCGCTCGTTGAGCACCGTCATGTTCTTAAGCTCATTGTTGACGAATTTCTGCATGAGGTCACCGGACTTCACCGCCCATGAGCCGTTTTCAATGATGGCAAAGGTGCGGTTTTGCAGATTCAGTGCCTTCATATCCATGAGGAAGTCATGCATGGCGGGGTAGATGCCGAGGTTGTAGGTCACAGAGGCCAGGACAATGTGACTGTACTTAAACGCCTCGGAGATCAGCTGGGAGACATGAGTGGAGGACACATCGTACATCGCCACCTTGCTCATGCCCTTATCGCAGAGCGACGTCGCCAGCGCCTGCGCCGCGTTCTCCGTGTTGCCGTACATAGAGGCGTAGACGATGAGCACGCCCTGGGTCTCAGGGGCATAGCGGCTCCATGTGTCGTACTTTTCGATGAACCAGCCCAGATCCTTGCGCCACACGGGGCCGTGGAGCGGGCAGATGTACTTGATCTGATCCAAAACGCCGCCGGCCTTTTTCAGCAGGAGCTGGATGTGGGGGCCGTACTTGCCCACGATGTTGGTGAGGTAGCGGCGGGCGTCGTCCAGCCAGTCCCGCTCGAAGTCCACCTCGTCGGCGAACAGCTTGCCGTCCAGCGCGCCGAAGGTGCCGAAGGCGTCGGCGGAAAAGAGGACGCCGTCGGTGACGTCGAGGGTCACCATGGCCTCCGGCCAGTGAACCATAGGCGCGCCCACAAAGGTGACGGTGTGCTTGCCGAAGGAGAAGGTGTCGCCCTCCTTCACCTCGATGCACTCATGTCCGTCCACATGGAAGCCGAACTGCCGCATGAGCATGAATGCCTTCTCGTTGGAGATCAGTTTCACCTTGGGATGGCGCAGCAGGATCTCCTCGATGCAGGCGGCGTGATCCGGCTCCAGATGGTTGACCAGCAGGTAGTCCAGCTCGCGGCCATCCAGCACATACGCCAGATTTTCCAAAAGCTGGCGGCAGGCAGACCAGTCCACCGTGTCAAAGAGCACCGTCTTTTCATCCAGCAGGCAGTAGGCGTTGTAGCTTACGCCCCGGGGAATGGGAAAGCAGTTTTCAAACAGGGCCAGGCGATGGTCGTTGGCGCCCACCCAGTAGAGGTCGTTCGTTACTTTACGCACGCAATACATCTTATCTTGCCTCCTTCACGGCCTCAAGCCTTTACAAATTGATCCTTCGTCTCCGCGCACTCGGGACACACCCACTCGGCGGGAAGCTGCTCAAAGAGCGTACCGGGCGCGATCTCGCCGTCCTCGTCGCCCAACTCCGGCACATACTCGTAGCCGCAGCCGCTGCAGACGTAGCGGTCGCCGATGGGGGCGGGCTTCGGCGGCGTGGGCCGCTTCATCTTTACCATGGGCGGCGCGGGCAGCTTTTCGCCGCTATCCAGCGCGGCAGTGAGCAGGGGCAGGATCTCCTCCACATCGCCCACGATGCCGTAGTCGCAGTTCTTGAAGATAGGCGCGTTACCGTTCTTATTGATGGCCACGATGGTGGAGGCGTCCTTGATGCCCTTAAGGTGCTGGGATGCGCCGGAGATGCCGCAGGCGATGTACAGATTGCCGGTGAACTTCTGACCGGACATACCCACATAGCGGTTCAGCGGCAGATATTTGAGAGTCTCCGCCACAGGGCGGGAAGAACCGATGGCCGCGCCGGCGGCCTTGGCCAGCGACTCTACCAGTTTCATGTTCTTTTTCTCCCCGATGCCCTTGCCCGCGGAGACCACCCGCTCCGCCTGCGGGATGGGCGTATCCATAGGGATGCCCACGGAGAAGTCGTGACCATCCTTCTTCAGCGCCGCCACAAGGTCGGCCACCTGCTGGGCAGCATCCCCCTCCCGGAAGATGGTCTTTTTGCGAATGCCGGTGATGGGCGCGGGTTTCTTGGCCGCCGAACGGCTCTCGCCGCCGGAGCTCTTGCCCAGCCTGCCCAACAGATGAGAGGCGATGACCACCCGCTGGATCTCGTTAGTGCCCTCGTAGAGGGTGGTGATCTTGGCGTCGCGGTAGGCCCGTTCCACCTCCATGCCCTTGAGGTAGCCGCTGCCGCCGTGGATCTGCAAGGCATCGTTGGTGACCTCCAGCGCGATGTCCGAGGCGTACATCTTCGCCATGGCGGACTCCATGCCGTAAGGCGCGTGCTGCTCCTTCAGCTCCGCCGCGGAGTAGATGAGGAACCGGGCGCAGCGCAGCTTGGTGGCCATATCCGCCAGCTTGAAGGCGATGCTCTGCTGGGCCGCGATGGGCTTGCCGAACTGGATGCGCTCCTTGGAATAGCTCAACGCGTGCTCAAACGCGCCCTGGGCGATGCCCAGCGCCTGCGCGGCGATGCCGATGCGTCCGCCGTCCAGCGTGGACATGGCAATCTTGAAGCCCTCGCCCTCCTTGCCCAATAGGTTTTCCTTGGGAACCTTCACGTTGTTGAAGATCAGCTCCGCCGTGGAGGAGGAGCGAATACCCATCTTGTCATAGTGGTCGCCGAACTCAAAGCCCTTCCAGCCCTTCTCCACGATGAAAGCGGAGATGCCCCGGGTGCCGATGTCCGGCGTGGTGACGGCGAAAACCACATAGGTGTCCGCCTTAGGGGCGTTGGTAATGAAGATCTTGCCGCCGTTGAGGAGGTAGTAGTCCCCCTTATCCAGCGCCGTGGTCTCCGTGCCGCCGGCGTCGGATCCGGCGTTGGTCTCCGTAAGGCCGAAGGCGCCGATCTTCTCGCCCTTGGCCAGCGGAACCAGATATTTCTTCTTCTGCTCCTCGGTGCCATAGGCGAAAATGGGCCATGAGCCGAGGGAGACGTGGGCGGAGAGGATTACGCCCGTGCCGCCGTCCACACGGGCCAGCTCCTCCACCGCGATGGCGTAGCTCAGAGCATCAAGACCGGCACCGCCGTACTCCTTGGGGTAGGGAATGCCCATCCAGCCCAGCTTACCCAGCTTCTTGACAGCCTCCTCGGGAAACTCATTGTTCTGATCCATTAAAAATGCGAGGGGCTTGATCTCCTCCTCCGCAAAACTCCGGATCTTCGCGCGCAGCTCTTCGTGCGCCGACGTGGTTTGAAACAGCATACGGGTACCTCCTTTTAAAATTTTACAGCTTGCTTGTATCTTGGGGATCGGATCCGCCGGTCAGCAGCCTGCGCAGGCTCACGGCACGGAACGCCTCGTCCTGCTTTTGCTGCAAGGCCGCCAGCTGACAGTGGATGGCGCACCGCCCATGCTTGTCCTGCCAGCGGCATTCATATCCCGGCTCCATGCAGGCGCACAGGATGCCCCGCTCCCCCACGACCACCATGAGATCGTAGAGGGAGGTCGCGTCCAGATCGCAGGACAGCTCGCAGCCGCCGAGAGCGCCGCGGCTCACCCGCACCAAATTGCCGGCGGAGAGCTTGCGCAGAATCTGGTAGGCAAACTGATTGGGGATCAATTCCGTTTCCGACATCTCGGCCACCGAATGCTTCTCCCCGTCCAGCAGCACCCGCAAAATGCGCAGCGCGTAGTCCGTCTCTTTGGTGATGATCATGCTCCACATCCTCTTTTCGCTTGCTTGTTAATACTATCATATCAATCTTGATAAATTTTGTCAAGATTATTTCAAAAAAAATATTGCTTTCATACAGACCGCCCCAGCCCGGGTCAGCTTCGCTTTCCATTCAGCGAAAAGCCATGTTCCTTACAATTATAGAAGCCGAAAAAGCTGTGCCGTGGCAGTCCGCCGAAAGCAGAAAAGACTATGACTGAAAACCAGAAAGCGGAGAAATTGGTTGGGGCTCGCAGGGGTCGCCCATCCAAGGCGGATGAGGCGATCCCTGACAAGCCTAAGCCATCCAACCAAAACAAAAAACAAATCACATAAATAATCACACCCAGAAACAAACTGTTTCCTGCAACCATTGCCGCCTTTTTAGAATCGCCTTGTCCAAGCGTTCTTGCAAGAAGCGCATTCGTTCCCACTCCGGTTCCAATTGCAATTGCAACCATAAGCATCTGCACCGGAAACACAAGTGTAAGCGCATTCAGCGCAGCCTCGCTCCCCTCCTTCATATTGCCAACAAAAGCACTGTCCACGATATTATAAACCGCCTGCAATGCCATCGATAAAATCATTGGAATCCCCATTTGAATCATAAGTTTATAAACCGGCATTTCCCTCATTTTGTTATTTTCAGTCATGTCAATCCTC
>OHIS01000297.1_pt1 | contig 13591 bp, 9 predicted proteins | sample 1568361 | NCBI WGS metagenome assembly OHIS01 (sample SAMEA3879607, study PRJEB24766) | human gut metagenome | biome: human-associated habitat; feature: feces | place: USA | collected 1985/1987 | reverse complement strand
TTTATGAAGAATTCCACAAGCAGTATGGCGACACCATCACAATCAATCCTGTAGGCAATTCCTATGCCGATACGCTGAGCACCCTGTTGCTTCAGGCTTCCGCCGGGAACACCCCCGACGTGGCCATGGTCAAGGCTGAGTGGCTGCCCCAGCTGATGGAGCTGGATTGTCTGGCGGACATCAAGCCCTACATCAGCGAAGAGGCTCTGGCCGACTACGGCGAGGCTTCCCTGAGCAGCTATACCACCGCTGACGGCTCTCTGGTCGCGCTGCCTTACTTCGGCCAGCCCTACGCCATGTTCTATAACAAGACCCTGCTCGAGAAGGCCGGTGTGAGTGTCCCCACCACCTTTGATGAGCTGCTGGAGGCTTCCGCCAAGGTCGCCGCGCTGGGCAATGACGAGAACGGCAACAAGATCTACGGTCTCGGTCTGGTCAACTCCGGTCTGGAAGTTGCCGAAGGCTACAACATCTTCCCCTGGCTGTGGGCCCGGGGCGGTGAATTCATCGATGCGGACGGCAAGATCGTCCTGAACAGCGACGCCAACCTGAAGGCTTTCACCGAAATTCAGGAGCTGTACACCTCCGGTCAGTCTCCCGTCGGCCTGAGCTTCAAGGAAATGCGCAATCTGTTTGCTTCCGGGAACCTCGCGTTCTTCTGGGATCTGGAATCTCAGACCGCTTCCTTCGTGCAGGCCAGCTCCAAGGGCGAAGCCTTCCTGGATGAGATCGGCGCGTTCCCCATCCCCGGTGCCACTGCCGGTCAGTCCGTTGGCTATGTTTCCGACGTTGTTCTGGTCGTGTTCAAGTCCTGCAAGAACATGGAGGCCGCCGGCGTCGTTGCTGAGTTCCTTGGCGGCGAGGATACCATTCAGATCATGTTCGACTACGGCAAGGGCAAGATGAGCTCCCGTACCTCCGTTATGGATCACGTTTTTGCCAACGTGGAAAGCGAATTCACCGCAGCTTACGTTGAGGCCATGAAGCAGTGCCGCTCCCTGCCCGCTATGGATATGGGCTTTGCGGATGCTGACGAAGCCATCACCGACGCCGTCGCCCGGCTCGCGACCGGCGCGGATGCCGCCACTGTCCTTGCGGATCTGGATGCCGAGGTCAGAGAGCTGTACGGCCAGTAATACCCGCCGTTCCATTGCAGTAGTAATGGATGCTTGGACATAACTTGGGTTGTCCGGTAGGAACCCTGCCGGACAACCTTTTATGCGGGGACCCTTCTCAAACGGGAAAAGGCGTTTTCAGGGTGCCCGCAAGAAAGGAGCTGCATATGGGACGTAACAATTCCATGCAAAAACCATCCATCGTGACCCGGCTGAAATCAGATCAGGCTGTGGCCGTGGGCTTTATTTCCCCGGCGCTGATCGTTCTGTCCTGCGTCATTGCCATCCCCATCCTCCGGGGCATCTGGACAAGCTTCTGCGACTGCAGCCTGCGCAACCTGATGTCTCCGACCTGGGCGGGGCTTAAAAACTATATTGCCCTGTTCAAAAAAGGTGAATTTTTCACCTATTTTTTCCATACTCTGGTGTTTGTTTTCTTTACGGTCAGCATCCAGCTGATTCTGGGAATGGGCGTAGCCCTCCTGCTGAACAGCAAAATCCGCGGCAGGGCTGTTTTCCGGGGCATGATACTGATCCCGTGGACGATCCCCTCCGTCGTCGTCGCGCTGGTCTGGAGATGGATCTTACAGCAGCAGTACGGCGTCATCAACTATCTGCTGATGAAGGTGGGGATCATAGATGGCATGAACCTTTCCTGGACCATGGACGCCACGCTGGCGATGATCTCCATAGTGGCGGCCTGCGTATGGAAGCAGCTGCCATATATGACCGTGATGATTCTGGCCGGTCTTCAGTCTGTGGACAGTTCCCTGCTGGAAGCGGCCTGTATCGACGGCGGCAACCTGTTCCAGCGGTTCTGGCACATTGTGCTGCCCTCCATCCGTCCCGTTCTGTTCACATCTGTCTGGCTGGCGATCACGCAGAATTTTCAGCAGTTTACCATCATCAACAATATGACCGGCGGCGGCCCCGTGGACGCGACCACGACGCTTTCCATCGCTGCTTATAAGGCGGCGTTCCAGTCCTATAACTTCGGCGAGAGCGCAGCCATCGGCGTAATCTGGATGGTATTCCTGTTTGTGCTGACGTTCATCAGCAACAAGGCAAACGAGAACCACGCAGATACCCTGTAAGGAGGTGCCGCAAGATATGAAGATCCGCAAAAAACTCCCGAGTATGCTGAAATACGGGGCGCTGCTGCTGACGATCATCCTTTTGCTGTTCCCGATCTACTGGATGGTGATCTGCTCCCTGATGCCGACCCACTACCTGACCGTTCTGCCCCCTCACTTTGTTCCCGTGGATATCACGCTGGACAACTACATCCAGATCGCCCAGACGCCAAAATATGTGGCCTATTTCCGCAACAGCGTCATCGTTGCGGTCGGAACCGTGCTGACGACGCTGGTGCTGTCGGTTCCCGCGGGATACGCTTTTTCCCGCTACCGGTTCCGGGGAAAGTCCGCGCTGCTCAGCGCGGTCATGTCGGTTCAGATGTTCCCCATCGTGGTGATTCTGGCATCGCTGTACATTTTTTATACAAAGCTGGGGCTGCTGAGCAGCTACCCCGGCCTGATCCTTTCCGACACGACCTTTGCTCTGCCGCTGGCGGTCACGCTGGTAAAGTCCTTCTTTGACACCGTGCCCAAAAGTCTGGACGAATCCGCCCGCATCGACGGAGCCGGGAAAATGCGCACGCTGGTGGAGATCCTGTTCCCGCTGGTGAAGCCCGGCATTGTCGCTGTGTGCATCTATACGTTTCTGAACGCATGGGATGACTATATGATGTCCCTCATTATCATGCAGGATGCCTCGATGAAAACGCTGCCTGTGGGCATTGCGGAAACGTTTCTGGGGGAGTACTGCTATAATTACGGCGGCATGATGGCGTTTGCCGTGATCGGTTCGCTGCCCATCGTCCTGCTGTTCATCTTCCTCCAGAAACACATGATCGCCGGCCTGACCGCCGGAGCCGTAAAGGGATAAGCATATGTCGCTGTATGACAGACTATGGAACGGAAAACGCCGCGAAGAAGCGCCGGAAGCACCCGGCGCCCCTGCGCGTTTTGAGCGGCTGGTGGTAAGCAGAGCCATTCAGCTGCTGGAGCTGAATGTCGTCACAGTCCTGCTGTGTATTCCCGTCGTCACCATCCCTGCGGCCTTTTCCGGCATGGCGAGGGTGCTGATGCTCTACTGGCGGGACATGCCGGTGCTCCATATGTGGGGCGAGTATTTTGCCGGATTCCGGGAGAACTTCTTTGAGAAGCTGCTGATTTGGCTGGTTCTGACGCTGGCGCCTGTTTCTATCCCCCTGTTTTTCCTGTTTCTGGGGCTTCGGGAGGCCGCGATCGCCGCGCTTGTCTGCCTTGGCGTCCTGTCTTTCCTGCTGAAAAGCTACTGGTTCCCGCTGTGCGCTCTTGTCAGGCTCACCCCGTGGCAGAATGCCGTCAACGCGCTCATCCTGATGGGCAAGGAGTGGAAGTACAGCCTGTGGATGCTGGTTTTGGTAGCGATTCCCTATGTCGTGTGCGCATGCTTCCTTCGCTATACGTTCCCGTTCTGGTGCCTGTGCATATTTGCGCTGGGGCAGCTGATCCAGTGCGCCTTTGCCGGCAGTGCCATTGACCGGAATCATCTTCTGAAGTAGATATTATGAAAATGCAGCTGCCCCGGTCTGTACAGGCCGGGGCAGAAATTATTCGGTTTGCGTTGGCGGCGGAACTGGGAGAAAACGGTAGAATTGTACTATTTTTACCTGTATCCCTTGCAATTTGCGCGGTTCAGTGGTATGCTGATAGCAGCATTGTGGGACTGAGTACGGCGGCCTGTTTTTGGGACGCTGTACCGGTCGAAAATATAGGAAGAAGGTTGCATCATGAAGAAATTGCTGGCTTTGCTGATGGCGGTCGCCGTGACGTTCCAGCTGGTGACACCGGTTTTCGCGGACACCGAGGGAACGGAGGAGACCACCGCCCCGACAGAGGCCGTCGTGGAGACGGAGGCCCCCACCGAAGCGCCCGCGGAGGAAACGACCGCGCCTACCGAGGAAACCTCTGCGCCCACGGAAGCCACAGAGGAGACTGAGGAAGCCACCGAGGAAACCGTGGAGGACATTGCCCTGTTCGCAGATGACGGGGACGTGATCGCTTCCGGTGAGTGTGGTGAAAATGGCGATAACCTGACATGGGGACTTACGGGAGACGGTACGCTGACCATTTCCGGTAGTGGGGAGATGAATAATTACTCCGCTGAATACCAAAATGAAACATATCGCACAACCACTCCTTGGGGTACATATTCGGAACAAATAACTGCAGTTGTGATGGAATCTGGTGTGGCTGGTATTGGCGAGTGTGCCTTCGGCGGTTGCAGCAACCTGACCGGTGTGACAATTCCGGAGGGTGTAACCAGCATTGGCAACCATACCTTCTACGAATGTAGTAGCCTGACCAGCGTGACAATCCCGGAGGGAGTAACCAGTATTGGCGAATTTGCCTTCTACGGCTGCAGCAGCCTGACCAGCGTGACGATCCCGGAGGGTGTAACCAGCATTGGCAGCGGTGCTTTCTTCAGCTGCAGCAGTCTGACCAGTATGACTATTCCGGAGAGCGTGACCAACCATTCACTATGCTTCCGGCCATAACCACGATATGGTCAAAACCGAGGCGGTGGAGCCGACCTACTGGAATGTTGGCAATAACGCCTACTATACCTGTTCCAGCTGCGGCAAAGTCTTCAAGGATGCCAACGGGGAGACTGAAACAACCGTTGAAGATGAAACTCTGGCTGTGCTGCCCAGCATTGCCCATGGCACCTGCGGCGATAACCTGACATGGGTACTCACCGAGGACGGCACTCTGACCATTTCCGGCAGCGGGGAGATGGAGAATTATACCGACTCCTCTGTGGCCCCGTGGTATTCCAACCGAACCAAGATTTTGTCGGCAGTGGTGGAGCCGGGCGTAGAAAGCGTCGGTAACTATGCCTTTTACGCTTGCCTGAAGCTGGCTTCCGTAAGCCTGCCCGGTGGCGTTAAATCTATCGGTGAGTCCGCCTTTCAGGACTGCGCCAAGCTGACAGCGGTGGAGATTCCGGAGGGCGTGACAAGCATCGGCAGCGATGCCTTCTCTGGCTGCAGCAGCCTGACCAGCGTGACGATTCCGGATAGCGTGACAAGCATTGACGGCTATACCTTCTACGGCTGTAGCGGCCTGACCAGCGTGACAATTCCGGAGAGCGTAACAAGCATCGGCAACTCTGCTTTCTCCGGCTGCAGCGGCCTTACCAGCGTGACGATTCTAGAGGGTGTGACCAGCATTGGCAACCAAGCCTTCTACGGCTGCAGAAGCCTGACCAGCGTGACGATTCCTAAAGGCGTGACCAGCATTGAAATGCAAACCTTCAGGGGCTGCAGCAGCCTGACCACCGCGACGATTCCGGGTGGAGTGACCAGCATTGGCTACGCTGCTTTCTCCGGCTGCAGTGGCCTGACTAGTGTGACGATTCCAGATAGTGTGACCAGCATTGGCAGCGATGCCTTCTCTGGCTGCAGCGGCCTGACTAGTGTGACGATTCCAGATAGTGTGACCAGCATCGGCGGCTCTGCTTTCTCCGGCTGCAGCAGCTTGACCAACGTGACAATCCCTGAGGGCGTGACCAGTATTGGCGAATCTGCCTTCTACGGCTGCAGCAGCCTGACCAGCGTGACGATTCCGGATGGCGTGACTAGTATTGGCGACTATACCTTCTACGGTTGCAGCAGTCTGACCAGCGTGACGATTCCAAATGGCGTGACAAGCATTGGTAGCTCTGCCTTCTACGGCTGCAGAAGCCTGACCAGCGTGACGATTCCAGAGGGCGTGAATAGCATCAACTGGCAGGCCTTCTACGGCTGTAGCAGTCTGACCAGCGTGACGATTCCGGAGGGCGTGACCAGCATTGGCAACTCTGCCTTCTACGGCTGTAGCGGCCTGACCAGCGTGACAATCCCGGAGGGTGTGACCAGCATTGAAGGCAATGCCTTCTGGGGCTGCAGCGGCTTGACCACCGTGACAATTCCGGAGGGTGTGACCAGCATTGGCGGCAATACCTTCCGGGACTGCAGCGGCTTGACCAGCGTGACAATTCCGGAGAGTGTGACCAGCATTGGCAACGACGCCTTCTGGCGCTGTAACAAGCTGAAGCACGTATACTATGGAGGGTCTGACCTGCAGTGGAAGGAAATCAAGGTTGGATACGATAACGACGCTTTGACAAAGGCAATCATCCACTATGCCTCCACCCATGCCCACAATACGGAGCACGTTTCCGGAAAAGCAGCCAGCTGTACGGAGGCCGGTAATCTGGAATATTGGCGCTGCCTTACCTGCGGCGAATACTTTACTGACGAAGACTGCACCCAAAGCGTGGATGAAGCTGGTGTGATTATTTCTGCTCTTGGGCACGCCATGGCCGAGACGGAGGCGAAGGCTGCCACCTGCACACAGGACGGAAACAACCGCTATTTCACCTGTTCCACCTGCGGCAAGGTTTTCAAGGACGAGCAGGGGACGCAGGAGACCACAGCGCAGGCAGAGATCCTGCCCGCCCTCGGACATACCACCAAGCTGGTGGACACGGTGGCTCCCACCTGCACCCAGCCCGGCAACAAAGCCTATTACGTCTGTGAGACCTGCGGGAGAGCGTTCAAGGATAAGCAGGGAACGCAGGCGACGACGGTCAGGGCAGAAGCTGTCCCCGCTCTTGGACACACCGAAGTGACCGACCGGCGGGTAGAGCCTACCTGCACCAAGACCGGCCTGACGGAAGGAACGCACTGCTCCGTCTGCGATGAAGTGCTGACTGCGCAGAAGGAGATTCCTGCCAAGGGGCACAGCGAGGTCATCGACGAGGGAACGGAACCCACCTGCACCAAGCCCGGTCTGACCGAGGGCAAGCACTGCTCCGTCTGCAATGAGGTCCTGACTGCGCAGGAGGAAATTCCCGCGAAGGGTCACGACGTGGAAAAGGTCGAGGCCAAAGACGCGACCTGCACGGAAGACGGCAACAATGACTATTATGTGTGCCGTGTCTGCGGCGAGGCCTTCAAGGACGAAAAGTGCGAGCAGGCAACCACCGTGGAAGCGGAGACCCTGTCCGCGCTCGGCCATGAAATTACCAAAGTAGAAGCAGCGGAACCCACATGGGAAGCCGCCGGAAATATCGAGTATTACATCTGCTCCCGCTGCGAGAAGCTCTTTAAGGACGCGCTGGGCACGGAGGAGACCACGCTGGAAGAGGTCACTCTGCCGATGATCTCCTATGTGACGGAGATCATCCTGACCCGGGACGGCGAACTGGTCCCGGAAACCATGGAAGTGGATGGCCGGACGTCCAGAACCCTGTCCTTCGCGGTGATGGTTCAGCCTGCGGGTGCGGAGACGAAGGTGGAATGGTCGTCCAGCGTCCCGGCAGTCGCCCGGGTGAACCAGAGCGGCATTGTCACCCTGCTGACCTCCGGAACGACCGTCATCACGGCCGCGGCCACAGACGGCAGCGAAGTGACCGCACAGGTGACGCTGAATGTGACCGCCCCGGATTACGCGCCCCGGCTGGGGGCTTCCACGCTGACCCTGAATTCCGTCTCCTGCGCGGGTGTGGACGTCGATCTGGTGGAAAGCTACGGCAACCAGATCCTGAGCGTCAGTGTGGACGATGAGCGGTTCGACGTGGCGTATGCGGACAGTCTGCTGACCCTGACCTCCAGAGAAGCCGTCGCCAGAGGCACCTACCGGATGACGCTGGAAGCCGTCTGCGACGATGGCCGCACCCATTCTTATCCCATCACGGTGAGAGTCATCCAGACGCTGCCCAGACTGACCGTAAGGCAGAGCCAGCGGTTCAACCTGTTCTACCGTGACAGTCAGGCTACCCTGACCATCACCGGCGGGGAAGTCGAAAGCGCGGAGCTCATCGGAAACAGCGATTTCGTGCTGGAGAATGAGGACGGCGAGTGGGTCATCCGCTACGCTGACCCGGAGAACGCTCCTGCCAAGCCCAGCACCAGAGCGACCCTGAGCGTCTCCTTCGCGGGCTATAACATCCCGGTGACCAGGGCGCTGACCATCGGCACCGTAAACACCGCGCCGAAGCTTAAGCTGAACCCCACTTCCAGCACGCTGAATACCGCACTGAATTCGGACTGGTCCGTGGAGACGGTCCTGTCGGGCGCGGACGGCGAGAGCCTTTACGCCTATACAGACACCCCGGGCGTGGATGTGGCGCTGAGCGGAAACGTCCTGACCCTGACGCTGACCGAGGCGAAGAACGTGTCGGCCAATGTCTACGTGCAGGACGACAACTGGACAAAGCCCGTCAAGCTCACCCACAGAGTTACCGTCACCAACAGACTGCCCACCCTCAGAGCGGCGGCCGGCACGCTGAAGCTGAACAGCTGGTTCCCCTCCGAGACGGCTTCCACCGGCATGATCCTCTCCCAGGGAAATGTTTCCCTGACCGATGTGGAGCTGACTCCCGCGGCAAGGGAAGGCACTGCCGCCCGGGCGGAGTCCGACAAGCTGAATGTGTACTATGACGCGGATTCCGGAGAAATCGTTGCGGAAATCACGGATTCCGGCATCAAAAACGGGACTTATTCTTTCGCCTGCACCGGTATTCTGGAAAGTGGCACGGAAATCTCCGGAGGCACGGTGCGTGTCACCGTATCCAACACGCTGCCCAGAGCAAGGCTGTCCGCCGCCATGGTGCGGCTGAACCGGCAGCTGGCAGGGGAGGAGAGCATTGCCGTGAAGGTGACCCTGACCGGCGGCGATGGGTATGCCATTGAGGGCTTCGAGGAACTGCCCGACTGTCTGGACTATGCCGACGGCATCCTGACGGCGACCATCCCCAACGCAGACTTTACCGGTGGCAGCTATGTGCTGAACGCCATCGTCAGCCGGAACGGGGAAACGGCAACGCTGCCCGCAGGGGTAATCCTGAGGGTGCAGGTTTACGACAGAGCGCCCTCCTTCCGGCTGACTGCCAAGGGAAAGCTGGATGTGCTGAACCCAGTAAGTGAGATTATCTACACGCCCAGGCTGACCAACGCGCAGGGCACCGTTACGGATATCCGGCTGGAAGGCGCGGACGCGGAGCTGTTCGCGGCTGAGGTGGTTGACGGCGTTGTGCACCTGACCATGGCAAAGGGCTGCACGTATTCCACCAGAAAGACCTACAAGGTCATCCCTGTTCTGACCTTCTGCGGTCAGGAAGTTACGGGCAGCACCCTGAGCATCCGGGTCACCCAGAGCGTCCTGAGACTGGCGAAGCTCTCGAACCGGACGGTGTATCAGTCCCAGACCGCGCCGCTGGTGCAGGTGCTGAGCATCACCAGCCCGGCGACGGCGGAATTCGGAGAGATCACCCTGAATTCCAGGAGCACCGCCGCTCTCCGGAACGCGGTGGAAGCTGCCGGAGGGATAGAAGTCAGCGGGGGAGTTGTCAGATTCCCGGCGAAGGCGTTCGCTTCCCTGAAACCCGGCAGGTACACGGTGATTCTGGACGTTACTCCGGAAAATGCCGCCGTAGACGCAAAACCCATTCAGGCCAGATTCACGCTGACCGTTCAGAAATAACGAAAACCTCCCGGGGCGGTTTTGAAACTGCCCCGGGAGATATAGAGAAGGGGCAGTAAAAATCGGATATTGCAAAATATGGAGTTTGGAAGATGGTAAAAATCCTATTTTTATGCCACGGCAATATTTGCCGCAGTCCTATGGCGGAGTACATCCTGAAGGACATGGCCGTGCGGGCGGGAGTGGCCGACCGGTTTGAGATCGACTCCGCCGCGGTGAGCCGGGAGGAGATCGGTAACCCCGTCTACCCGGCTGCACGCCGGGAATTGGGACGGCACGGCGTTTTCTGCGGCGATCACACCGCACGGCAGGTGACCGCCGCGGACTTGCGGCATTTCGACCGGATCTATTATATGGATAGCAGCAACGCCCGGCTCCTGAGGCGGCTGCTTCCCGACGATCCGGAGAAGATCCGGCCGCTGCTTGACCGGGACGTGGCCGATCCCTGGTATACGGGGGATTTTGGCAAAACATGGGACGACCTTGTAGAGGGCTGCACTCAGATTATGGAGGAATTTGGATGAATCAGGAAATCTTAGAGGAAAAGCTGGCGGAGCTGCCCCTGTACTGCTACCAGTTCTTCGATCCGCAGGAGCTGGAATTCTCCCAGCGCGTCCGGTGGATCTGCGAGCACGAATGCCCCATGTACGGCAAAAGCTGGGCGTGCCCTCCCGGCGTCGGCAGTGTGGAGACATGTCAGGAGAAGTGTATGCGCCACAAAAACTGCCTGATGATTGCCACCGTCACGGAGGTCCCCGACATCGCCGACATCACCCAGACCCTCGCCACCCGCGCCGACCACGAGGATATTACCAATCAGGTGGGCGGCTTCTTCCGGGAACAGGGTGTGGAACCTTATATCCTGTCCACGGAATCCTGCGCCATCTGCCCCCGGTGCGCCATCGAGGACGGCCTGCCTTGCCGCCATCCGGAGCGGATGCACCCCTGCGTGGAAAGTCAGGGCATCAACATTATTCCCACGCTGGAGCGCTGCGGGATCGAGTTCCAGTACGGGGACAATGTTGTGACGTGGATTTCTTTGCTGCTTTTTTGAAAAAATGCCGGGGCAGTGCCGTATCCATGCGGCGCTGCTCCAAATTTTTCTGCTTCCCCTATTGACAAAGGGAAGAAAGCGATGTATACTGATATCAACAAATGAGCGTATGCTCATATATACATTTAATTAGGGAGGCATTTCCATGGTGAAGAAAGTATATCGGGTAGAGAATCTGGACTGCGCAAACTGCGCATCGAAGGTGGAGGCGGCACTCAACGCGCTCCCGGAGGTGCAGGAGGCGGTACTCACCTACGCCACGATGCAGCTTCGGATCACCGCCGAAGACCCCGACGCCCTTCTCCCTAAATTGCAGGAGGCCGCTCAGAAGGTGGAGCCGGAGGTGGAATTCTACCCCAGAGACGGCGCTCACACCCACCACAGCCACACCGGCGAACATGAGCATCATCATGATTGCTGCTGCGGTCACGAGCATCATCACGACCACGCTCATGACCATCATCACGATGATGACCATGAGCATGAGCATGAACACGAACACCATCACAACCATGAACATACCCACGAGCACAGCCATGACCACGGTCACGAGCACGGCGGCGAGGAGTCGGAAGACCTGAAGCCAATTCTGGTCGGTGCGGTTCTGTTTGTGGTGGGTCTGGTGCTGGACCATTTCGGACTGAAATGGCCGACGCTGGGCGTGTGCCTCGTGGCCTATGTCCTGCTGGGCAGGGAAGTCATTGTGACGGCCGTAAAGAACCTTGCCCGGGGCCAGATGCTGGACGAGAACTTCCTGATGGCCCTTGCCTCCATCGGCGCGTTCTTCACCGGCAGCTTTACCGAGGCCGTGGGCGTCATGCTGTTCTACCGTGTCGGCGAATATTTTGAAGACAGAGCCGTCGCCCGCAGCCGCAGCCAGATCATGGAAGCCGTTGACCTCCGCCCCGAGGTGGTGCAGCTGGTGGACGGGGAAGCGGTGCGGGAGATTCCTGCGGGAGAAGCCAAAATCGGCGACATCGTTCTGGTTCGTCCCGGCGACCGTATCCCGCTGGACGGCATCGTGGTCAGCGGCAGCAGCCGCATTGACACTGCCCCCATCACCGGCGAGCCGGTGCCGGTTTCCGTAGCTGAGGGAGACAGCGTGGTCTCCGGCTGCGTCAACACCACAGGTCAGCTCACCGTCCGGGTGGAAAAGCCCCTGTCCGAATCCATGGTCACCCGCATTCTGGACAGCGTGGAAAACGCCGCCGCCAGCAAGCCCAAGATCGACCGCTTCATCACCCGTTTCGCACGGGTCTACACCCCCGTCGTAGTGGGCGCCGCCGTGCTGACGGCGATCATTCCCTCCCTCATCACCGGCGACTGGGGCAAATGGGTCTACACCGCTCTGACATTTCTGGTCATGAGCTGCCCCTGCGCGCTGGTTCTCAGCGTACCGCTGGCCTTCTTCGCCGGTATCGGCGCGGGCAGCAAGCGGGGCATCCTGTTTAAGGGCGGCCAGTCCATGGAGGCCATGAGCAAGATCAAGGCCGTCATCATGGATAAGACCGGCACCATCACCAAGGGCGACTTTACCGTGCAGAAGATCGTAGGCGGCGACGAGCTGCTGGAACTCTGTGCCGACTGCGAGCAGCAGTCCACCCACCCCATCGCCGAGAGCATCGTCGCAGCGGCTAAGGCGCGGAATATGGAGCTGCGCCGTCCCGAGGAGCTGGAGGAGCTGGCCGGCCGGGGCATCCGGGCAAAGCTGGACGGCAAGGAAATTCTCTGCGGCAACGAGCGGCTGCTGACGGAGAAGGGCGTGTCCTTCCCCAAGTCCAAGGAATACGGCACCAAGGTGCTGGTGGCGGTGGACGGCGTTTATCAGGGCTACCTGCTCATCGCCGACACCATCAAGACCGGCGCGGAGAACGCCGTCCGCGCCCTGCGGGACAGCGGCATCGAGACCGTGATGCTCACCGGCGACGCCGAGGAATCGGCCAAGGCCGTTGCCGGAGCCGTAGGTATCCGGGAAGTCCACGCGGGACTGCTGCCCCAGCAGAAGCTTGAGCGGCTGCAATCCATCCGGGAGACCAAGGGCGCTGCCATGTTCGTCGGCGACGGCATCAACGACGCCCCCGTGCTTGCCGGTGCGGACGTAGGCGCGGCCATGGGCAGCGGCGCGGACGCGGCCATCGAGGCGGCGGACGCCAACCGGAAATTCGTCTACCTCTCCGTGGACGGCGGCAAGGCATTCTCCCTGAAAAACGGGGACAAGGTGCGGGTACGGCAGTCCAAATTCACCACAAAGCTGGTGCGGCTCTCCAAGAAGAGCTTCTGCGAGATACTGGATTCAAAAATGGGAATGGAGGCAGCCAAGCATGAAGAATGACCGTCAAGCCATTCTGCTGGAGATCATCGAGCAGGAGGCCGTGGAGACGCAGGAGCAGCTGCTGCGCCTGCTGGCGGAGCGCGGCGTGAAATGCACACAGGCCACCGTTTCCCGTGACATCAAGCAGCTCCATCTGGTGAAGGAGCCCACCGGACATGGGCGTTACCGCTACGCCGTGTCCGTGCAGAAAACAAAGCTGAACTTTGCCGAGAAGCTGCGCACGATCTTCCGGGAGTGCGTGCTGTCAGTGGCGTCGGCGCAAAATCTGGTGGTGCTGAAGACCATCGAGGGTATGGCGCAGGGCGCGGCCTTTGCGCTGGACAATATGGCGGAGACGGACATCGTGGGGACGCTGGCAGGCGACGACACCATTCTGCTGGTGTTCCATGACAACGTCCGCGCCGTGGATTTCTGCGAGCAGGTCAAGCAGATGCTCCGCTAAGGAGCGAGGGAGGAGAACGCCATGCTGGAAGTGCTCCATATTGAGAATATCGCCATCATCGAGTGCGCGGAC
>OHIS01000295.1_pt1 | contig 13735 bp, 12 predicted proteins | sample 1568361 | NCBI WGS metagenome assembly OHIS01 (sample SAMEA3879607, study PRJEB24766) | human gut metagenome | biome: human-associated habitat; feature: feces | place: USA | collected 1985/1987 | reverse complement strand
TACGTATCTTGTGACTACCCTTACGAAAATCCATTCTGGATATATGAATACGACGAACTGAAGAGCAAACCGGAAATGCTGAAGAAGTATGAGCAGATAGCGCGGGCGTATTACATAAATTCCCGCTCCTTCGGCGTTATGACCACAAACGACTTAACCGGCATTCCCGCATTCCACTTGGGCAATATGTTCATACCCGAAGGCCGCATGATAACCGAGGAGGAATACGCTTCCGGCGCAAAGGTCTGCATGATAAGCACAGACCTTGCAAAGCTGCAAGGCTGGAACGTGGGCGACAAGATCGATTTCAGCTTCTATGAATACAACAATTTTGTCAACGCAACCATTTGGGGTTCGCGCCTCAGCCCCCGCTACACCTACACCGACCCGGACCATTTCTTTGACAATGGCGAATATGAAATAGTCGGCACGTATAACGTCCGCCCGCTCACGGGCACTTCCGCCGTGTCCGCGTCCGCCGTGTCCGTCCCCTGGAACACAATCTACATTCCCGAAAAGTCGCTTGAGAATGCCCCTGCCGAGGAGGACAGACCCGTCACAGGCGCGCTGCTGACGATATGGCTGGAGAACGGCAAGATTGAGCCGTTTATAGAGCGCATGAACGAGCTTGGCATAACAGGAGCAAAGCAGGGCGATTATGAAGCAAGGTTTACCTTCTACGACCAGGGCTATTCGAGAATACAGCCCAGCTTGGAAGCACTTTCCGGCACGGCGGAGCTGCTGCTGATACTGTCATCCTCGCTGCTTGTCATAGCGGCATTACTGCTGGCGTTCTTCTATGCACAGTCGCAGAAGCAGAGCATAGGCACCATGCGCCTGCTTGGTTGCAGCAAGGCAAGAGCCTTTGCCGCGGTTATGCTGAGCGCGCTTATCATCGCCGTAACCGGTGCGCTTATTGGCGCGGCAATAGGGCATGTGCTTACCGCCGGTGTAGGTGAAAGCATAATGGCCAATGCCAACCAAACTCCGGAGGAGTTCTTAGCCTTCAGCGCATACTTGGCAGAAAGCACGCAGGTGGAGGTCGAGTTTGCGCTCGGCGCGGATGCAAAAGTAAGCCTGCTCACCTGCCTTGCCGCGCTGGGGCTGTTCATAGCAGGAACGCTCGTGTTCGTGCTGCGCTACCTTGGCAAAGGACCGAGAGAGCTGCTGCCAAGGGCGGGAGAGTAAAAGATTATATGCCAAAAGGCTCCCGCGTTTTTGCACGGGAGCCTCTTTGTTAAATCAAATTCGTTTGCCAATATCGCTTTATTTTTCTTTCTTCCCCGTGACCTTATTCAGTATTGCCACGAAGGCCCATATGGTCAGTATTACGGCGAAGATGCCTATCATGCCCTTGAGCGTGAGCAGCAGGGAGGGCATAAGCGTTTCGGGAGACCAGGCGAATTTCATTGCGTTAAGTATAAACATGGCTTGTATCCTCCTTTTATCAAAGCATGGCTTCTATAAGCGTTATCATAAGGCCGCCGGCTATTACGCTGGCGATCTGGCCGGACACGTTTGCGCCCGCGGCATGCATCAGCAGGAAGTTCTGGTTATCCTCCTGCAGGCCAAGCTTATGCACAACACGGCTGGCCATCGGGAAGGCGGATATGCCCGCCGCGCCAATCATGGGGTTCACCTTGTTCTTGAGGAAAAGGTTGAGGAACTTTGCAAACAGCACGCCGCCCGCGGTATCGAATATGAACGCGACAAGGCCGAGCGCGATTATTGCAAGCGTTTCCGCCGTTACGAAAAGCTCTGCCTTCATCTTGAACGCAACGGATATGCCAAGCAGCAGCGTAACAAGATTGGCAAGGGACTTCTGCGCGGTTTCGCTCAGGCTGCCGAGCACGCCGCATTCCCTTATAAGGTTGCCGAACATGAGGAAGCCTATAAGCTCCGCGCTCTTGGGGGCGATGGTACCCGCGACCACGGTTACGAATATCGGGAACAGCACGCGCGTTGTGCCGGATACGGCGCTGGGGCTGTACGGCATGCGGATGCAGCGTTCCTTTTTGCTGGTGAGCATCTTTATTACGGGCGGCTGTATAATGGGCACGAGCGCCATGTATGAATACGCGGCGACCATTATGGGGCCCTGATAGTTGGACTTAAAATAGTTGGCAAGGTAAATGGACGTGGGGCCGTCCGCCGCGCCGATTATTGCAATGCTGCCGGCGTCCTGAAGGGTGAAGCCTATGAGCCGCGCCATTATAAACGTGAAGAATATGCCGAACTGCGCCGCCGCGCCGAAAAGGAACATTTTCGGATTGGAGAGCAAGGGGCCGAAGTCTATCATCGCGCCTATGCCTATGAACAGCAGCAGCGGGAAAAGCTCCGTGGCTATGCCGGCATTGAAAAGGGTTTCAATAGCCTCCGTATTGACAAAGGGCAAATTGACCAATATTGCGCCGAAGCCCATGGGCAAAAGAAGCGTGGGCTCCATTTCCTTTTTTATGGCCAAATAGATGAGCGTTGCGCCTATGGCAATCATAAGCAGCTGCTGCCACGTGAAATTGGCCACGTTTGAAAACAGTTCAACAAATTGTTCCATTGTGGTTTTTCCTCCGGTTTTAATTATTGTTCGCGCCATGCAAAAGCCTTTTGGGTACAAAAAAACCTTCGCCGCGCTTCCTTAGCCGCATATGCGCGGCAAACAAGCGGCAAAAGTCTCACCAATCAAGGCAGGGCGGGCCATGCGGCCGTGATGACGCCCAAACCGCCCGCATTTTCGCCCGCGGGCAGGTTACTCCCCTTTGTCGTGAAGAATTATACCAGAAGGGCATATCCTTTGTAAATGGGGAAAAACACAAAAACGGGCAGTTATCGAAAACCGCCCGCATTTCGTCATTTCCCGCGCCGCTCCCGCCGCGCTTTGATTCTCGGCTCTATCTGCCGCACATAGGCCACATAGAGGACTATTACTGTGAAGAAGAGTTGCAGCCATATCCATGGGCCATGATGAGCCAGCTTGCCTTCGCAGGACTTAATATAATCTTCGGGCGTTGCGGTAAGCTTGTTGTATTGTAAAAGCGCATCGCCGGTAAAGCTTGCAATTACAATGGCTGCTGCATCGCCGTAAGCTGCAACAAGCGCAAACCTCGGTTTGCGGACAGATAATAAGCACAGTCCTGCCCACATCAATCCGTAATGCCCGTGTTTCATATAATCAAACCAATACATATCGCTAAACCACAATTCCGTCGCGCGGTAAAGCACCATGAAAGGAAGCAGTACGAGTATTGCGTTCACCACACGCGGACGGAAAAGCCGACGATCGTTTTCATAATCCGTAAGATAGGGAAGCATTATTCTATCCTCCTTTTGTAATAAAAAAGCGCACAAGTATAACTTATGCGCAGGGGATAATTGTCTTGCTTCGCCTTCCGGTCGGCTGGGGGCAGGGCCAAGACTGCGCTTGCATAAAAGCGTAAGCAATGTTTGCATTGCAATGCATGGTATTACCTCCGTTCGCTTATTTTATTCAATAATACCAGCATATCTGGCTAAAAGCAAGCCGAATAAGAATATATTATTCCGCGTGTGGCGCGTATCGCGCGGCTATCCAGCGCTGCATGTGCGCAATGAACTTCTGCGCGGTGGCGTTGTCGCTGTTCTTCTCCGGCACGGCGGCGCCTATTATGCGGCTGGCGCGGTTGTCCAGCGGCATCAGCTTAACGTTGTGCGTAAGGCCGCCAAGCAGCAGCTCCGGCATTATGCTTATGCCCAGCCCCTGCTCCACCATTGCTATAACGGCATAGTCGTCCTTGGTGGTGTATTTAACGTGCGCCTTAACTCCTGCCATGTCCAGCGCGCGGCGGGCATCGTTCGCGCTGTTTTCCATTATTGAAATGAAGCTTTCGTTTTCAACCGCCGCAACGGGGAAGCTGCTGCTCCCCGCAAGCGGATGCTCCTTCGGCAGTACGGCTAAAAGCCTATCCTCCTTCAGCTCAATGCCGCGGCAGTTTTTGGGATAATCCGGCATGGTGACGAAGCCTATATCTATGCTGCCTTCTTCAAGCCATGTGTTGATATCGTGATAGTCGCCGTTGAGCAGCTTGAACTGCGCCTGCGGGCAAACCTGCTCAAAGCTTTTTATCATGCCCGGCAGCCAATGCACGGCAACACTTGTGAACGCGCCTATGCGCACTATCCTGCCCAAGCCCTGCCGCGCCTCCTCCGCGACCTGCCGCACGCGCTCCATTGCGGCGAGCACACCGCGCACCGCGCCTATAACGTGCTCCCCTTCCGCCGTAAGCTCCACGCCGCCGCGGCTGCGCTTCATCAGCTTCAGCCCCAGTTCCGTCTCCAGCGCGCTTATGCCGTGGCTAACGGCGCTGGGCGTGCAGCAAAGCTCCTGCGCGGCAAGGGCAAGGCTTTTCTTATCAACCGCTTTTATAAACATGGCGTATTTTGCGTCGCTCATATCGTTCTCCTCATAAAGATGAATAAGTTTCATCTTGCTTCGTTTTACTATATGATACGGCACTTTTCTTCGTTTGACAAGCCCCACGGCAGTTTTTTCACATAAAATACCGCTTGCAATTTGCCTTATACGTCGCTATAATACGCCGATACCATAGGTTGAACGGTATAAAACATGAATTTATTTCATGTTAAGTTATAGGAGGACACAAATGGGACAGGAATCGCTGCAAATATTGATAGTGATGGTGGTGTACATGGCGGCGGTAATAGGCATTGGCATATTCTTTGCCCGCCGCGCGAATGCAGATACGGAAAAGTTTTTCCTGGGCGGCAGGAGCTTAGGCCCGTGGGTAAGCGCAATGAGCGCGGAAGCATCGGACATGAGCGGCTGGCTGCTGATGGGCCTGCCCGGCGTGGCATACTGGTGCGGGCTGGCGGATGCGTTCTGGACGGCGGCGGGCCTTGCCGTGGGAACGTACATAAACTGGCTGGTGGTATCCAAGCGGCTCAGGCGATACAGCATCGCCGCGAACAACGCCATAACCCTGCCGGAGTTTTTCTCCAATCGTTTTCATGAGAAAAAGAAGGTAATCATGGGCATTTCCGCCGCGTTCATACTGGTGTTCTTCACGGTGTATGCGGCAAGCTGCCTTGTTACCTGCGGCAAGCTGTTTTCAACGCTGTTCGGCGCGCCGTATATCACAATGATGCTCGTTGGTGCGGCATTCGTGCTTATATACACCTTGCTCGGCGGTTTCTTGGCGGAAAGCGCATCGGACTTTATGCAGGCCATTGTAATGGTGGTTGTGCTCGTGGCGGTGCTTACGCTGGGCGTGGCGAGCGCGGGCGGCCTTAACGCGGTTTTTGAAAACGTTAAGGATTTCCCCGGCTTCCTTGAGTTTTTCGGCATAGCGGATCCCGTAACCGAAGGCGGAGTGCAGCTTGCCGTGAACGGAGTGCCTTCGTTCGGCGCGCGGCAGAATTACGGTGCGCTCAACGTGGCAAGCATGCTGGCATGGGGTCTTGGCTATTTCGGAATGCCGCAGGTATTGCTTCGCTTCATGGCCATCCGCAGGGAGGATGAGCTCAAGCGCGCGCGCCGCGTGGCAATGGTTTGGGTAGTGATTTCGCTTGCGGCGGCAATAATGATAGGCATAGTGGGCCGTGCGCTGTTCCCCACGGCGCTGACAACCGCCTCCGAGGCGGAAAACGTGTTCATCTATCTTTCCCGTTCGCTGCTGCCTGCGGCGCTTGCGGGGCTCGCAATGGCGGGCATATTGGCGGCAACCATAAGCTCTTCCGATTCATATTTGCTCATCGCCGCGTCCGCATTTGCTAAAAACGCCTATCAGGGCATATTTAAGAAGAACGCCACCGATAAGGAGGTTATGACGCTTTCGCGCATAATGCTGCCGGTAATAACCGCCATAGCCATAGTGATTGCGCTGGATGAAAACAGCGTAATATTCACAATAGTCTCCTTCGCATGGGCTGGCTTCGGGGCAACGTTCGGGCCGCTGGTGCTGTTCAGCCTGTTCTGGAAGCGCATGACCCGCGCGGGCGCTATAGCCGGCATGCTCTCCGGCGGCGGCATGGTGTTCATATGGAAGCTTGTTATAAAGCCCATCGGCGGCATATTCGGCATATATGAGCTGCTGCCCGCGTTCATAGTGTCCGGCATATTCATAATTGTCGTGTCTCTGCTCACAAATGCCCCTTCAAAGGAGATACAGGACGAATTTGAGCGGGTGAAAAAGGGCGCATAAAAAATATTTTGAAATTGTGCAAAAAGTGTAAGACTTTTCTTATTAAAAGTGCTACAATACTCTCCACAAGCGGCGAGGCTTGGGGGGAAGAAAAAGCGGACTTTACCTGAAACAGCGTAAAGCCCGCTTTTTTATTTATGCTTTTTCTTATTCCTTGAATTGATACATATAAAGGCCGGCGTACATTTTATTAAGCTTCATCAGCTCATCATGCGTACCGCGTTCCTCTATGCCGTCCTTGGTAAGGACGATTATCTCATCCGCATTCTTGATCGTGGAAAGCCTGTGCGCAACTATTATGCAGGTGCGGCCCTTGGCAAGCTCCGACAGGGACTGCTGAATGAGCATTTCGGTTGCGTTGTCCAGCGCGCTTGTGGCCTCGTCCAGAATAAGTATGCTGGGGTTTTTCAGGAACACGCGCGCAATGGATATGCGCTGCTTCTGCCCGCCGGAGAGCTTAACGCCGCGTTCGCCCACGTTTGTGTCGTAGCCTTCCTCAAGCGTCATGACATAATCGTGTATGTTGGCCTTCTTTGCGGCTTCAATTATTTGCTCGTCCGTTGCGTCAAGATCGCCGTAGGCAATGTTTTCGCGTATGGTGCCGTTGAAAAGAAAAACGTCCTGCTGAACTATGCCTATGTTGCGGCGCAGGGAATAGCGCGTCATGTCGCGTATGTCCATGCCGTCTATGGTTATCGCGCCGGAGTCTATTTCATAGAATCGCGGTATAAGGTTGCACAGCGTGGTCTTTCCGCCGCCGGAGGGACCTACCAGCGCAACGGTCTTGCCCTTGTCTATGCGCATGGAAAGGTGCGATATCACCTTGGCTTCGGTATCGGCGGAGTCGCTGTTTGAATAGCGGAAGGATACGTCGTCAAAAACGATGTTGCCTTCAAGCTTGTCCGGATTCAGCTTGCCCTCGTCCTTCTCTTCGGATTCGTCCATTATCTCCACGAACCGCTGGAAGCCTGTCATGCCCTCCTGAAGCTGCTCAAACAGGCTCACAAGGCGGTTTATGGGCTTCATGAATATTGAAACGTAAAGCAAAAACGCCACAAAATCGCCGGAGTCTATCTTGCCGTAATAGAAGAACAGGCCGCCCGCCGTAAGCACCAGCAGATAGAGCATATCGTTAAAGAAGTTCATGCCGCTGCCAAACGTTGCCATGGCGCGGTATGCGCGGCTGCGCGCTTTTTTGAAGTTTTCGTTGGCCACGCCGAATTTGGCGTTCTCATGCTCGTCCGCGGTATAGGAACGGGAAACGCGCATGCCGGCTATCGCCGTTTCAACATTCGCGTTCACCTCGCCCACCTGCACGCGGGACGCCTTGAACGCGGCGTTCATCTCCCTGCGCGTTTTAACGGCAAAGAATATCATAAGCGGTATTACCGCAAAAACTATCAGCGCAAGGTAGAGATTTATGTTTGCAAGCATTATAAAGGAACCTATCAGCGTTATGCCGGATATGAACGCATCCTCCGGCCCGTGGTGCGCCAGCTCCGATACTTCAAACAGGTCGTTCACAAGGCGACTCATTATCGCGCCGGTCTTGTTTTCGTCAAAGAAGGAGAAGGGCAGCTTCTGAAGATGCCGGAACATGTCGCGCCGCATATCGCCCTGTATCCTTACGCCCACGATATGGCCCCAATACTGAATTATATAGTTCAGTGCCGCCTTTATAAGATATATCCCAAGCAGCACGCACGCCCAAACCAGCAGCAGCCTGAGCTCCTTATTGGGAACATAGACGTTGGTTATGTTTTTTGCTATCATGGGGTAAAAAAGATCGCATACGGCGACCATTAGAGAGCATGCCGTATCCAGCATAAAAAGGCGCTTGTGCGGTTTGTAATACCTGACAAACCGTTTTATCATGTCCATTTGCACTGTACTCCTCTTCGTTTTAATTCACACTTGTTTTATTGAATATATATTGTATCATACATTATTGGCGTTTGCAAAGGGCGCATATCTATTGCATTTGAGCGCCGCTTTCGATTATAATATGCCAAAAGCAGAAACGGAGGATGAACGCTATGCCCTCAACCAAGGCAAAAAGCCTTACCGAGCGCACAGGAGAGGCGCTTTACGACATGATACTGATACAAAAGCAGTTCAAGCCGGGGGACAAGCTGCCCAATGAGTTTGAGCTTTCCGCAAGGCTTGGCGTTAGCCGCGCAACGCTCAGGGAAGCCGTGAGCGCGCTGATAGCGCAGGGGGTTCTGGTGGTCAAGCGCGGCAGCGGCACATTCATCGCCAACGAACTGCCTAACATAGGCGACGTAAGCATAAGCTCAATTGACTTCGTGCGCGTGCGGCTGAGCGATCTTTACGAAATACGCCTTATGTTTGAACCGCAAAGCGTTAAGCTTGCCTGCGAACGGGCGGATGACAGCGAGCTTGCCGCAATAGAGGAGCAGTCGAAGAAGGTTAACAGACTGCTCAGGAGCGACGGCAACTGGCCGGATGCCGACCAGGAGTTTCATGAGATGATAGGCGCGGCAAGCCACAACGAATTCATAAGCCGCCTTTTCCCCATTATAAACAGTGCCGTGCATGAGGTAATGCTCGTATCCACCAATCAAAAGCTGCTCAAAGATATTGTGCGGCGGGACAACGCGATGATAGTTGAATTCATTATGAAGCGCGACGGGGACGGCGCAAGCCACGCCATGAGCATACATATACGGCACATGATAAACGCGCTTAAGCTGAACAGCTGAGGGAGAAGCAATGGCACAAAGCGTATTTGAAAAGGAGTATATAATTTCGCCGGACTATTGCGACGCGGCGGCGGCAATGTCCCCGCTGGCGGCGTTCACTATATTTCAGGCAATGGCCGCGGAACACGCGGAGCAGATAGGCGTTGGCGGGATGGCAATGGCCAAGCGCGGCGAATTTTGGCTGACGGTACACACGCGGATAGATTTCTTCTCCCGCGCGCGGCTTATGGATACGGTCACGGCGGCAACGTGGCCCGAGCAATGCGCGGACGAAGCCTACCGCTGCTTCAGAAGCTACAGCTTAAAGCAGGGCGAAAGGCTCATCGCCCTCGGCAGGACGCAATGGGCAATACTGGGCAGCGGCGGCAAGCTGATGCACTTTGGCGATTCGGGCTTCCCGAAGAACTTTGATTACAGCCCCATGCAGGGCATAACGGACTCGCCCGCACGCTTTGCGGATGATTTCGGCGAGGATGACTTTGCGTTTGAATATACCGTCCGTTCAACGGACATAGACTTCGGGCAGCATATGAACAACGTTTGCTATGCGCGGCTGGCGCTGGACTGCCTGAGCGCGAAGGAGATAGCATCGGGCAAAATAAAGTCCGCAGAGATACATTTCAGCGCGCCCAGCCTTGAAGGCGAACGGCTGAGGGTTTATAAAAAAGCCGGCGGCGATGCTGTCTATATCTGCATCAAAAAGCCGGATGGAAAAACCAGCGCACTTGGCAAGATTGTAATGTAGAACAGAAGCTTTGAAAAAGGGGTTGTTAAGGGGCGATAAGCCCCTTTAATTTTACTCCGGCTTTGGCGGCTTTGCCGCCTAAACGGGAAAAACCCGAGAAAAAATCGAAGAAGCGGCAATTAGCCGCTTCTTCGAAAAAGCTATGCTTTAGGCCTTCGGGCCGGCTTCGATGATGTTCTTTGGCATGTTGGAATACTTCTCGAAGTTCTTCACGAAGCGGGCGGCCAGATCCTTGGCGGTGGCTTCGTATTCGGCATCGTTGTTCCAAAGCCTGCGCTGGCTGAGGAATTCATCCGGCACGTTGGGGCAGGTGGTGGGGACCATAACGTTGAATATGGGATCCAGCACGAATTCGCCCTTCTCCAGGTCGCCGTTCAGCGCGGCGGTAACCATGGCGCGGGTGTACTTGAGCTTCATACGGGAACCTACGCCGTACTTGCCGCCGGCCCAGCCGGTGTTTACAAGATAAACGTTGGTGTTGTGCTTTTCAATGCGCTCGCCCAGCATGTTCGCATATACGGAAGGATGCAGGGGCAGGAAGGGCGCGCCGAAGCAGGTGGAGAACGTGGTCTGCGGTTCAACTATGCCGCGCTCGGTACCGGCCAGTTTGGAAGTGTAACCGGACACGAAGTGATACATGGCCTGGTCGGCATTGAGCTTGGAGATGGGAGGCAGCACGCCGAAAGCATCCGCGGTAAGGAATATAACGGTCTTGGGATGGCCCGCAACGCCGGGGATGAGGCAGTTGGGGATATAATCCACGGGGTAGCCCACGCGGGTATTCTCGGTCAGGCTGTTGTCCGCATAGTCAAGCTTACGGGTTTCGGGATCCATAACAACGTTTTCAACCAGGGAGCCGAACTTGATGGCATTCCAAATCTGGGGCTCGTTTTCCTGGGAAAGGTTGATGCACTTGGCGTAGCAGCCGCCTTCGATATTGAATATGCCGCTCTCGCTCCAGCCGTGCTCGTCGTCGCCTATAAGGCTGCGGTTAGGATCGGCGGAAAGGGTGGTCTTACCGGTGCCGGAAAGGCCGAAGAACAGCGCGCTGTCGCCCTCCGGGCCAACGTTGGCGGAGCAATGCATGGTGAACACGCCCTGCTTGGGAAGCAGATAGTTCATCACGGAGAATACGCTCTTCTTTATTTCACCCGCATACTGGCTGCCGGCGATTATAACGGTGCGCTTGTTGAAATTGACTATTATTGCGGCCTCGCTGTGCACGCCGTCCACTTCGGGGGAGCACTTGAAGCCGGGGGCTGCGATTATGGTGAAGCCGGGAACGAAGTCCTTGAGCTGCTCCTCGGCAGGACGGACAAGCAGCTGATGGATGAACAGATTCTGGCTGGCAAGCTCGTTAACAACGCGCACGGGCAGATGATACTGCTCATCAGCACCGGCAAAGCCTTCGAATACGAACAGCTCGCGGCCCTGCAGGTAGGCGGTCATGCGGTTATATATGGCTTCGTACTTTTCTTCGCTTATGGGAACGTTTACCTTGCCCCAATCTATATCGTCGTGAATATTGGGCGCATCGACCACGAAGCGGTCGTCGGGGGAACGGCCGGTATATTTGCCGGTGGTCACTACCAGCGCGCCGGTCTCGCTCAGCGTGCCTTCGCCGCGGCGAAGCGCATGCTCTACAAGCTGTGCAGGCGTAAGATTCTTGTACACGGCCTTGGGCGCGATTATGCCAAGCGCCTCAATGTAATCACTCATTTTCAAATAGCTCCTTTCAACGTTGCGCGATGAATATCGCATAATAAGGTCATATAACCTTAACCGAAATGATTATACCCCGAAGCAGTACTTATTGCAAGCGCGGCGGCATATGTGTTACAATAATGTCATGAAAAACAGGAAAATACACAAGTATACATTGTTGCTTTGTATACCGCTGGCGCTGCTGATGGCTGCCTGCGGCATAATCAATCCTTATGCGCCGGTGGAAACGGTTGAAATACAGCCGCCCACGCCCGCGCCCGCAACGCCTACTCCCGTGCCTACGCCTACGCCCACGCCGGAGCCAACGCCCGAACCTACTCCCGAGCCGACTCCGGAGCCTACGCCCGAACCTACGGCATACCGCAGCGAGGATTATCCCCTTGCGGCAAAAAGCCTGCGGACGCATGAGGGCGGACGCTACGCGGAGGAGGCTAAGCTGAACGACGATCCGGCGCTGTTTAAGGCGGTGGTGGATTTGACCAATCAGGCCGTTTTTGTATATACCGCGGATGAAAACGGCGAATATACCACGCTTGTGCGCGAGATGATATGCTCAAGCGGAATAGAGGAAACCAACCGCAGCCCGCGCGGAACGTTTACAATGGGCGATGATTACAAGCGCTTCGCGTTTTTTGTGCGGTTCAACTGCTATGCCCAGTATTGGAGCCAGATACGCGGCAGGATATATTTCCACTCCGTGCCGTATTCCGAGCGGGACGACAGATATCTGATGGAAGAAGAATTCTGGAAGCTGGGCGAGCCCGCATCGCACGGATGCATACGGCTGCTGCCGGACGATGCGCAATGGGTGTATCTTTACCTTTGCCCCGGCACAACGGTTGTTATAACCGATGAATTAGAGCGTGATGAAGAGCTGCGTGCGCGGCTTTTGCCCAAGGGAACGCCCACGCCGGATTGCTACATGATACAGGGCAAGGAATAATAAACAGGAGGATATATTAATGAAGGTATTGCTTATCAACGGAAGTCCGCGTCCGCACGGATGCACCTATACCGCGCTGAAGGAGGCGGAAAAGGCGCTGAACGAAGCCGGAATAGAAACCGAGATATTCCACATAGGCGCAAAGGCGATACAGGGCTGCACGGACTGCGGCGCATGCGCCGGCGGCAAGCCTTGCGTGTTTGATAAAGAGGACGAAGTTGTTGCCGTCGCCCGCAAAAAAGTGAACGAGGCGGACGGCATAATAGTAGGCAGCCCCGTATATTTCGCCGGCCCCAACGGCAACCTTACAGCATTCCTGAACCGCCTGTTCTATGGCGGCAGCGTGAACTGCGCCGGCAAACCTGCCGCGGCAATAGTCTCCGCCCGCCGTGCGGGCACCACCGCCACGCTTGACGTGCTTAACAAGTATTTCATAATCCGCGGCATGCCGATAGTGCCCAGCCAGTATTGGTGCATGGTGCACGGCAACAGCCCCGATGAAGTGGCGCAGGACAAAGAGGGCCTTCAGATAATGCGCACCCTTGGCCGCAACATGGCGTGGCTGCTCAAGTGCATCGCCGCGGGCAAAGCCGCCGGCATAACCCTGCCCGAGCGTGAGCCCCGCGTGAGTACCAATTTTGTGAGGTAAAACTGGAAACTCCGCAACGTCACTTGCTTTTGCTGCTTATAATCAATATTTAAAGGCTTTTTCAGCTACGAGGTTAGCAAAGACTATGCGAAAACATTGTCTCTATGAAAGAAATAAAACTTATAACCTTTATGCTACAAAAGAAAGGGAGCTATAAATAATGAAAATATTAGTATGGATAGGATGCTTTCTTGTTGCTGCCGCCCTCCAAGTTTTTCTGGGATATGTGGGAATAAAAGGTGCAATACCTTCAATGGCTATATTTTTGGCAATGTGTGCATTGGCAAACTATTTTTGCAAAAGATATGAAGAAAAGCGGAAAAAGTGTTGAGGAGCTTGTAACTGCCGGGATTGTCAATGCAAAGAAGGCAAGAGATACAGTAAAGCCGGACGGCCTTGTTGCACTCGATGTAGGACCAATCGGACAACTTCTTGAGCCAACAGGTGTATTAAGCTTTGAAGAAGCATATGATATGTATGCCGAGATAGTAAAGGCAGGAGCAGCTGCGGGAGCAGACCTTGTTGTATTTGAGACAATGACTGACCTTTTAGATGTCAAGGCTGCTGTACTTGCAGCTAAGGAAAACAGCGACCTTCCTATTGTTGCCACGATGACATTTGAACAGAATATGAGAACATTTACAGGCTGCTCTATATCGGCAATGGCTCTTACACTTACAGGACTTGGTGTTGATGCACTTGGCGTTAACTGCTCATTAGGACCTAAAGAATTAGAGCCGGTTATTGAAGAACTTG
>OHIS01000287.1_pt1 | contig 14065 bp, 11 predicted proteins | sample 1568361 | NCBI WGS metagenome assembly OHIS01 (sample SAMEA3879607, study PRJEB24766) | human gut metagenome | biome: human-associated habitat; feature: feces | place: USA | collected 1985/1987 | reverse complement strand
ATCGCGCTCGGCTCGGCGCTCGGCATCGTAAATCTGCTGAAGATCTACAGCCTCAACGCGCGTTCGCGCGCCCTGAACGGTCTGTTGTCGACGGTGTCGTTCATCACGGCCGCGATGGCTGTGATCGACTTCACCAATATGCCGGTCTATATCGTGCTTCTCAACGCCCTGACAGCGTTTCAGGCAAACTATTTCATGAAGCTCTACGAGCGGCGCCGCAGCTATCTGCTCGTTCTGGCGCTCCCGGTTGTTTATGTCGGATTTTTTGCATGGATGGCTGCCGTATGAAACTAATTGTCGAAAACAAGATTCCGCATATAGCCCCGCTTCTGGCGGAGCTCCCCGTAGAACCGATTTTTCTGCCCCCCGGGGCTATCACCCGTGATGCTACAGGCGATGCCGAAGGGCTGATAGTCAGGACACGCACACGCTGCGACGCCGCGCTGCTCGACGGCACCGCGGTGCGCTTCATAGCCACCGCCACCATCGGCACCGACCATATCGACAAGGAATACTGCCGCTCCCAGGGCATCGAAGTGGTGTCGGCACCCGGTTGCAACGCGCCCGCCGTAGCGCAGTACGTCTGGGCATCAGTCCTGACCCTCCGGCCTCAGATTGAAGGGCTCACAATCGGCATCGTAGGTATGGGCCATGTGGGGACCATTGTGGCCGACTGGGCGCGCCGCCTCGGCGTGCGTGTGCTCCCATGCGACCCTCCGCGCGAGCGCGAGGAAGTCCGCAGTGACTTCTGGAAGGGGTTGCCGCCGGTTCCCGAACCCTTCACTGACCTCGCCACTATTGCCCGTGAGGCCGACATCATTACATTCCACACACCCCACTCCAAAGAAGGTCCCGACCCCACACATCATCTGGCCGACGAGAAGTTTTTCGACGCTCTGGAGCGCCGTCCCATCATAATTAACGCTGCGCGGGGTCCCATCGCGTCCACAGAAGCCATTTTAAGGGCCATAGAGGCGAAGAAAATCAGCGAAGCGGTAATTGACTGCTGGGAGGAAGAACCGCACATCAGCGAGCCTCTGCTGGCCTCGGCCGCCATAGCCACCCCACACATAGCCGGCTATTCTATCGAAGGCAAACAGCGCGCCACCGCCGCTACCCTCCGCGCCGCCCTCCGCTACTTCGGCGCCCCGACCGAGCGCATCGCCTCCATCATCGCTCCTGCTGCCTACCATTCCGACATCCGGATTTCTCCCGAGGCAATTCTTGCCTCCTACAACCCCCTGGCTGACACCGCCACCCTCCGTGCCGACTTTACTCCCACCCGCTTCGAACAGCTCCGCAACACCTACCCCCTCCGCCACGAACTCCTCTAATCCATAAATTTAAAAGACTACCCGATTGAATAATTGAGTTTTTTGGAAGCATTACGGGAACGACCGGCGTTGGGACGGAAGATAGCCTTGAAGAGGCGACGGGCGGTGTGATGGCGTCGGTGATATTGCACGAAAGTCTCCGCTTCGATGTCAAAATCATCGCGGTAGGCAGCCGTCGGCGACACATAATAGTATGTCACATCTTCAATCAAGGCGGTGGTTTCATCCTGGTCGGTGGCTACCTGCTCCAGCTGATCGACAGTAGGAGCGATACAAATGACGTCGTGCGCCATGCAGTAGGCGGCAACATTCCCGATGGTTCTGTGATAATTGCTTTTCAATGGTTCGGAATTATAATCATCCCATTCGCAGCTCCCCATATCCTGCACGGGGCGCAACTGCACTACATCGGGGCGCACATCTCCCGGCCATATACTCCAGAAGTTATCATCCGTCAAATCATATTGATTCATCGAATTTACGGTGCAATTGCTCTGTCAATTGCAATAAATTATCGAATCGGGCTCCCTTCATCAGATACTCGTATGTTTCCTTTGTTGTCCCGTGCATTGACAGGATTACCTCGTTAAGCCCCGATTCAACAAGCCTCCGCAGGTCAATTTTATTGACAAGCAGCTGACCGTTGGTTACCAGTGTGATATTTGGTATACCTCTTTTCCTGGCGCGCTTTACAATATCTTCCAGACCGGGATAAAGCGTAGGCTCGGCGCCGCAACCAATCTGCAGCTTCAATGCTCGCGGGAACAACACCCGCTCGACAGCATCAAGCCTACTTCCGGTAATGACCCCATTCATCTCCCGCCGTTTTTCCTCATTGCTGAAATAACACATCCGGCATCGGATATTGCAGGCAAGCACCGGGTCGAAGAATATTCCGATATACCGCCGCCCGGTAACATGCAGAGCGAAGAGCCCTGCAAACTTAACAAACCGGGGGGTCTTGCTGCTGACGGCGAGCTTGAGTATCTTATAGATATTCATGATGGTATTGAGCTTATGAAAGAGGCATGGGTGCGGGACAAGGGAACCGCAGGCTATTTGAGGCCCCAGGAGGAGCGGTCGAGATTGCGGTAGGAGACGGCTTCGTGCATGTGGAGCACGCTGACAGGGAAGGCCGGGTCGGCCGCGGTGTTGGCGGGGTCGAGGTCGGCGATGGTGCGGGCCACCTTGAGAATGCGGTCGTAGGCGCGGGCGCTCATGTCGAAGCGCGTCATGGTGGTTTCGAGCACCTGCATCGCTTCGGCGGTGGGACGCGCCCAGCGGGCTATGAGGCGTGGCGTCATCTGGGCGTTGCAGTGCACGCCCGAGGTGTCGGCAAAGCGCCGACTCTGTATTTCGCGCGCACGCACCACGCGCGCACGGATATCGGCCGACGTCTCCCCCGGAGCCATCGACTGCAGCTCCATGAACGGCACGGGAAGTATTTCCACCTGGAGGTCGATGCGGTCGAGCAGCGGCCCGGAGATACGGCTGAGATAGCGCTGTACCTGCACCTGCGAGCACTGGCATTCCTTGGTAGGATGGTTGTAGTAGCCGCACGGACATGGGTTCATCGACGCCACAAGCATGAACCCGGCGGGGTAGTCGACGGCGTATTTGGCGCGAGAGATGTTGATGTGGCGGTCTTCAAGCGGCTGCCGGAGCACCTCGAGCACCGAACGGCTGAATTCCGGAAATTCGTCGAGAAAGAGCACTCCATTGTGAGCGAGCGAAATCTCGCCCGGAACGGGATTGGTGCCTCCTCCTACAAGTGCCACGGGCGAAATAGTATGATGGGGAGCCCGGAATGGACGGGTGGTCATCAGCATGGAGCCGCCCTTGAGTTTACCCGCCACGGAATGGATTTTAGTGGTCTCCAGCGCCTCGCCGAGCGTGAGAGGTGGCAAAATGGAGGGAAGTCGTTTGGCCATCATCGACTTGCCGGCTCCGGGAGGGCCTACGAGCAGAATATTATGGCCGCCCGCACAGGCTACTTCGAAAGCCCTCTTTACGTTTTCCTGCCCTTTTACATCGGAAAAATCGAAATCGAACGAAGCATAGGCGCGGCTGAACTCCTCGCGGGTGTTCACCACCGTGGGCTCGGGATGCGTATTGCCGGCCAGAAAATCGATTACTTCGGCGAGACTTTCCATCCCATACACTTCCAGATTATTGACCACAGCGGCTTCGAGAGCGTTGGCCTTGGGCAGAATGATTCCTTTCAGTTTCCTGGCCCGCGCCATGATGGCCATGGGGAGCACCCCTTTTACGGGGAGAAGAGTGCCGTCGAGGCTCATTTCCCCCATTATCAGATAGTCGCCGAAGCAGTTGGCCCCGATCTGACCGTCGGCCGCAAGCACGCCCAGCGCAATCGGGAGGTCGTAGGCCGGTCCTTCCTTCTTCACGTCGCCCGGAGCCAGGTTGACAACCACCTTTTTGCGCGGGAATTCATAGCCGGCCTGCTGAATGGCTGATACGACGCGTTCGCCGCTCTCCTTCACGGCCGTATCGGGCAATCCGACCATCACGAACTGTATGCCCGTGTCAGTAAGTACTTCTACGGTTACGGGGATGGCATCGATGCCCTGAATGGCGGCGGCTAAAATCTTTACGAGCATGGCGGCGGAAAAGGAGGGTGGATATTCTGAATTATATATGATGAAAAAGCTCCGGGAGAATCAGCAATCAGCGGCGCCGCTTTTTGCCGGTAAGTGCAATCGAGCCTGCGGATTTAGCCGACGGGCCGCGGTACAGCACCCTCATGGTGGAATCAGTCACCACAAACCAGGGCATACCGGCCACGGCTATATCGTCGAGTCCCATTATGGCAAACGGAGCAGCCGTCCATCCGCGCTTCACGCCCGGAAAACGTCCGAGCGAATCGGTTTTGGCAATCTCGCGCAACGACGCGAGCCACGCTGCGGTATCCGGATCGGCCGAAATATCCACGATATTCACTTTGGGCGTCGAGGAGGCCGAAACGCTACGGAGCATCCCCACAACCGAATCGGAGGCACGGGAACCGGCATCGGTGAACATCAGCAGGCTGCGGGCCGACGTGTGCGGGTCGACGGTAAGCACCTGCCCCTTGCGGTCGGCAATTGTAAAGGATTCAATCCTGACGGAATCGACGGGCACGGCCAGACGCCGGGCGAGATCGGATATACCGCGCAGCGATGCACATCGCGACACCTTGTCGCTGACACTTTCCACGAGTTCCAGCGCCTGCGCTTCGTGGCCCGGGATGTAATAATAATTTGCCAGAAGTGTACCGGACGCATAGCGGTCGGGGTTGTCGCGCACATATGCCGCCACGGCCGCGTTGAGCGAGTCGTGATTGTCCGACCGGACAGCATCTGCGTTTGCCTTCAGAAATTTAGCCACACTTTCGGCATCGTGATTCCCTTTAAGTTCCACCGACGTAGGGTCGGCGAGACTGAAGGTTCCCTCGATATTGTCGCCGGGGGCGGCATTGAAGGCGGCAAGCATACGGCCGTTGCCGGTATAAAGGCGTACCATTACCGGCGCTCCCGCGCGGGCATCGACGGCAAACTTGCCGTCGACCGCCGTGGCAATGACGTTCTGCACGGCGCCGTTGTCGAAATATATCAGACGCAGATTGCCCGTGCCGAAATCCGTGATTTCGCCGTTGATACGAAATGCTCCGTCGTTGCCACACGAGGTGAACGTCAGGAGTGCCGCGACAGCCGTCAGCCACGCCGCAATTTTTATGAGAATCCTGTCCATTTCGCTGATTTCAGAAAAAGTTTACCCGTCGGGCGAACTTTCAGCCATCCGACAAGGTATATATGAGAGGGAGGCTGCGACATCGGGCCGATGGTCTGCCAGCCTTCCTCTACAAAGGTAGGCGTTTTCTGCCAATTTTGCCGAACATGAGATGATAAATTGAACTATCCCCGATGGCAAAATCACCGGCAAATATCTTATCTTTGCAAACGTTAACAGTGATGCTTCTTAAATTGCTTCACAACACGTCTTCTATATGGGAGCCGAGAGGAAAGGACTGAATATTAGCCGACTGCTTGGATGGCTGCTGGTAGCGGCAGCCGTGTGCTGTGCCATACCTGCAAAAGCCCAGATCGTGACACTGCCCGACGAGAAAATGAACGTCGATTCGCTTCGGCGCGCATTTGCCGACACCCACTATTATTTCGGCCTCTACAAAGACAACTATTTCATCTTCGGGCCGCCGGTGGGCAAGAAACCCACCGCCGACAACACCAACGTGAAATTCCAGATTTCCGTAGCCCAGAAACTTACCAAAAGCACGCTTCCCTGGGGCACATATCTATATCTGTACTACACAGAAGGTATTCTGGAACATTCTTGAAAACTCCATGCCGATGACCGATCTCAACTTCAATCCCGGTATCGGTCTGGCAAAGCCATGGTTCATCAAAAACCGCTTCGTAGGGCGCCTGAGTCTCCAGCTCGAGCATGAAAGCAACGGCCGCGACGGCGAAGAGTCGCGCTCGTGGAATAAAGTGTCGTTCGGAGGGAGCGTGATGGTGGACCCCAACTTCGTGGTGTTCGGCAAATACTGGATACCCATCGTCGACGGCGTAAACAACAAGGACATCCTCCACTACTGCGGCATCTACCAGTTCGGCTTCCAGGTGCAGAGCGTAAACCGCAAGGTCTCGGCATCGCTCACTCTGGTAAAGCGCAAAGGCAACATATTCAACTACAACGTAATACTCGAAGGCGCCTACCGCTTCTCGCGCCAAAGCAACCAGTATCTTTTCGCACAGTTTTATTCCGGCTACGGCGAGGGACTCCTCGCCTATAAAGAGTATCACCAGCAGTTTCGCATCGGTATCGTCATCAAGCCGACCTTGTTTTCCGAATATTAAGCCGACGTTGAAGGCATGTCATAACGGCCCATCTGCGGCGTCGCCGAAACTTACGCACACAATGCAGGGACATTCCTTTGTGATGTATACCTGGCAATCAGCCACTTATACACACCATAAGGAATGTCCCCGCCTTGTTGACGGAAAGATATTTACGACAACTTAAAGACCGAAAAATATTTATCGGATGGTTTTATTTCTTTTCGGCAGCCGGACGCTCGATGCCGTCGGCGTTGCAGCGTTCTGTCATACGCTTGATGCGCTCGGCCGTCTCGGGATGAGCGGCGTGCCGTCCACTTCCTTGAGGTCTCCGGTAAGTTTACGCAGACGGATGGTGTAGGCATTATTTTCGTCGGGAACGGGATTGTGCTCGTCCATCCAGTCGACGGATTCCTTGACGTATTCAGCCATCTGCTTGTCGGTAAGCGTAAAGGCCTTTGCAGCCTGCTTTCGGGCGCGGATGGCTTTCTTGAGATTGAACTGGGCGTTGACTCCCGGTGTGGCCACGGCAATACAGAGCGCCATGGCTGCGATTTTGAAAAGATTGGTTTTCAAATGCGGAATATATGCAAATAAGATTATAATCAAACGTGAAGGTTGCCGATGAAAAGTGCGTGGCATAAACGGCTACACACTGAGTACGTTTGGGGCCCTCTGGCCGCGCATTTTGCCGCTATAATCCTCGTAGGTTCCACTCTTCTGTTGAGCGCCAACTACTTCTGCGCCGACGACTCGACGATTCATCGTGAGGATGCCACCGTGGTTAGTAAAGAGACACACAAGCGCCATCACAGCCGCCGCATAGGTCGCCGCCGTTACACTACAGGCGAACCCTACTATGTCTACGACCTCAATCTGCAGTTTGCCGACGGACGCACCAAATCGCTCCGCGTCGACGCCACGCGCTACAACCGCACCCGCACCGGCGCCACACTCACACTTCCGATGGAAAAGGGCTTACTGGGCTGGCCCGTTATAATGCGCTCCATGCCGGAAAATATGCCCGAAAACCCACAGAAAGATACAGCTGTGGAATAAGTAACTGTTCAAAATTATTTTATGCTTTCACAAGAGGCCGGATGGTAAGACGGAGGCGTTGCGGTGAAGCCCGGCGAGCTTCACCCGCTTTACGGCTGAATGGCGGAAATTGGCGGAAAACGTCGGCTGGTCCATCTGCAGGATGTCGGCACGGCTCAGGCATCGCAGTGCGGGCCGCATGCGGAACTCCTCGAGCGCAGTTTCCGGCACACCGACGTTATGGGGGCATACCTGCTGGCAAACATCGCATCCATAGACGCAATCGCCCATCAGAGTACCAAGCGGACGGCCGCCAACCTCGGCAGGGAGATCTCCGCGATGCTCAATGGTAAGATACGAGAGGCAGCGGCGCGCGTCGAAACCCGAGGCAGCACGCAGAGCGCCTCCGGGACAGGCCGCAACACAACGGCCGCATCCGTCGCACTGCCGCTCCATCGGCTCGTCGGGCGCGATTTCCACATCAGTAAGTATCTCAGCCAAAAAAACATAGCTACCCCATCCCGGCACGATAAGCAACCGGTTGCGCCCTGTGAAGCCCACGCCGGCCTGTCGCGCCCAATATCGTTCGAAAAGCGGCGCCGTATCCACACATATGCGGTGGCCGTAACCCTCTGTGTCCAAGATCTCTGCAACGGACTGCAGACGGCTTCTGAGAACTTCGTGGTAGTCGTCGCCACGGGCATAGCGCGCCAGTTTCAGCCCGGCACACTCGTCGGAATCATAATAGGGGAAAGCGCAGACCATGACAGTCCGTGCGCCTGGAAGCAGGAGGGCGGGATCGCGACGCACGTCGGGATAGCGCTCAAGATAGGCCATAGAGCCGTGACACCCCTCCCCTATCCATGATTCGTAGCTCCGGCACACCGCGGCGTCGACGGGCTCGCAACGTGCGAAACCCGCCGCACAGGCTCCTGCGCTCATTGCGGCGGCGCGAAGGGTATCCTTGAGGTCGGAGAGGGTCATTTCGAAGCAGTTGCATCGTCGGGCCGTCCCGTTGGAATTCTGGCGAAGGTATATCCACGCGCGAGCAGCCACTCTATGGCCTGCGGAAGGACGGCTTTCATATTGCGCTCAGCCTTAAGCGAATCGTGAAACACGATGATCGAGCCGTTGCGGGCATAGCGGCGCACGTTGGCAAACACCTGCTCGGGCGTGAGCTTCTTGGAGTAGTCGCGAGTCACCAGGTCGTACATCACGATGTTATAGCGGTCCTTGATGGCACGCGCCTGCTTCCAGCGCAGCAATCCGTGGGGAGGCCGGAAAAGATCGCTCCCTATCAGGTCGTTTGCCTCGGAGATGTCGTGCATATATCGGTAGGCCGTAACCTTCATGCCCTGCAGATGGTGCATCGTGTGGTTGCCTACACTGTGGCCGCGGCGACGCACCTCCTCAAGCAGCTGTGGATTGCGGGCCACATTGTCGCCTACCATGAAAAAGGTCGCCTTGATGCCGTAGCGGTCGAGGGTGTCGAGCACCCACGGCGTCACCTCGGGGATGGGGCCGTCGTCGAAGGTGAGGAACACGATCTTCCTGTCGTGGCGCTTGAGGCGCCAGATAGCCTCCGGAAAAAGGAGGCGGTAGAATAGCGGCGGTTGCTCTATCAGCATATATGGGGCAGCGGGTTGCGCGTTATTTCGACGGAAGGAAATTTTCGAGATCAGCAAGCGATATGCCGTTGGCTATCAGCTTCTCGCTAAGAGCGTCGGTATCGCCGTCGAACTCAGTGTAGGTCTGAAGCAACTGATATAGATAGGTGGGCACATAGCGGTCGGTAAGGCTCAGCCCGCTGAATCCGCTTCCCGGAAGCGTGCGGCGCAGCTCCATGAAGTAGGGCAGATACTTGCCGTAGCGCATAATCTCGTTCTCAAGAATCTTCAGACCCTTTGCGCGTGCATTCTTGTCGCCGGTCTCGCGCGCCACGCGCAGATAGACGTCGGCCACGGAATATCCCGTCTGTATGCTGTAGGGCACGATGCGTGTGGGCAGCTTCTCGTCCATGAGGTCAAGCACCTTCACAGCCTTGGCATAGCGGTCGGCGGCATAGACCATATCTGGTTCGGGGGTAACGCCGGAAACCGAATCCGTAAGCGGACGTGCGGCATTGTATCCCTCCACGAAAAGCGCGTAGGCCAGATCGCTGATTGCCGTGCGGTGTGTGCTCACCATGCGACGCACCGTCTCGTCAAGATATATGTCGCCGCTGTCGCCGAGCGTGTCGAGGCCGCCCCAGCGGAATTTGTTGGTCACGACGTCGTACATCTTGTCGGTGGCCGTCCAGGTGGCCCGCTCGCCGTCGGGATTGTAAAGCGGCGAAACCTGATAGGCCAGACCCGTGTTGCGCAGGTAGGGAGAAAGCGAGAGATAATACTCGTCGGGCACGGTCATGGCGAAGTAGGCCGGGCGGTTCCATCCGTTTTTGGCCGAAGTGGCGATCATATCGAGCGAGAGGGCCTGGCTCAGCGTGGCGCCTCCGGCGGGATTCGCGGGATCCTTGTAAAGGCCTACGAGGATGGCATCGTCGGCCGCGGGAGCCTCCGCCGCACTTATCACGCCGGCTTTCACGGCAGCATCGATGTTGGAGGGGATATACATATTGGGATAGCGCCACAGGCGCGAACCCTTCCATTGGGCGTCCTTGTTGTGGTAGAGGTCGTCGAGAGCGGCGAGGGCGTCGACGCGCTCGGCCTTCATGCTTTCGGGGTCGAAATAGTTGTAGGTGAGTCGGTCGAAGGCATAATCAGCCGGCGAAGCGCTGAAATCGATGGCACCGGCGCCATCGGTGGCCACACGCATCTGGTTGGCATACCAGTCGGTGGTGAGATACGACAGGTTGACCACACGCACGTCGGTGCGGTAGCCCTCTACCTCCTGGGCATACCAGAGCGGGAAGGTGTCGTTATCGCCGTTGGTGAAGATTATGGCGTTGGGGTCGAGGCTGGAGAGGTAGTTCATGCCGAAATCGCGGGTGGTATAGCGGCCGGAACGGTCGTGGTCGTCCCACGTCTGGCTTACAACCTGCAGGGGCACTAAAATCCCCACGGCAAGCGTGCCGACGGCCACCCAGAGCGCCTTGCGCTGGTCGCGGTGGGTTATGGTTCCATCCTCGTCGGCCTCATGGTTCTTGAGCAGATAGTTTATGAACGTCCAGAGTCCGGCTACACCCATGCCGACCCAGATGGCGAACGCATAGAATGAGCCGGCGAAAGCGTAATCGCGCTCGCGGGGCTGCAGCGGCGGCTGGTTGAGGTAGAGCACAATGGCGATGCCGGTCATGAAAAAGAAGAAGAAAATCACCCAGAACTGCTCGATGCCGCGCTTGGAATGGAAAGCCTGCCATGTAAGGCCGATGATGCCCATTAGGAGCGGGAGCATGAAGAACACGTTGTGGCCCTTGTTTCCCTTGCCGTATTCGTCGGGCAGGAGACTCTGGTCGCCCAGGCGAGGATTGTCGATGAAGGGGATTCCCGAAATCCAGTTGCCCCGGTTGGCCTCGCCGTTGCCGGCGATATCGTTCTGACGGCCGGCGAAATTCCACATGAAATAGCGCCAGTACATGTAGTTGAGCTGGTAGGTGAAGAAGTAGCGCATATTCTGCGCGAACGAGGGCTGCTGCAGCTGGGCGGTTTGCAGGGTATTTCCCTCGGTATCCACCAGGACCGGAGCGTCCACTGTCGGGATGTCGGCCTCCTGGATGCCCGTCCACTCCATATAGCCCGTAGGATGCGAGCCGGCAGAGCTATACATGCGCGGGAAGAGCATACGTGGTGTCATCACGTAGTTCTTGTCGCTGAGGTATTCGGCATAGCGGTCGGTGCTGTCGGAGGCTGTCTTCACGGCCTTGGCATAGATGGTGGTGGCAGGATTTTTTTTATAACCGTAGTTGCCGGCCTTGTCGACCTCGAAAAGAACGGTCGACTTGAACGACGGGCCGTAGAGCAGCGGAGTCTCGCCATACTGCTCGCGGCTCAGGTAGGAGCTGAGCGAAAACACGTTGTCGGGCGCGTTCTGGTTCATCGGCGGATTGGCGTGGGAGCGGATCAGCAGAAGCGCGTAGCTCGAATAGCCGATGAAAATCACGAGAATGCTCAGCGCCACGAGCGTCAGCACCCTCACGGGGAGCCGCTTGGCGGCAAAGAGCCATACGGCGAGAGCGCCCACGATAACCAGCGGAATCAGAAGTGAATGGCCGATAAAGGGAATGCCGCTCAGCAACACGGTGAGCAGAAACGAGATGCGGATGCGGTTGGAACTTTTCTGGCGGTAAAGCGTATGGATGCTCCATACGGCCACAGCCACAAAGAGGATGGCATATACAAGCACACCCGTATTGAAGCTCCACCCGAGAGTATTTACAAAGAAAAGTTCGAAATACTGGCTGACCTCGATGAAGCCCGGCACGAGGCCGAAAAGTATCAGCGCCACGATGACGGCCGAGACGGCCAGGGCGATGAGCGAGCCGGTGGCGGTGGTGTTGCGGAACTTACGGTAGTAGACCACAAGCACAATAGCCGGAATGCAGAGAAAGTTGAGCAGGTGAACGGCTATCGACACACCGATGATATAAGCTATGAGCACCAGATAGCGGTCGGCATGGGGTTCGTCGGCACGGTTCTCCCATTTCAGTATAAGCCAGAACACCAGGGCTGTGCAGAAGCTTGAGAATGCGTAGACCTCGCCCTCTACGGCCGAGAACCAGAAGGTGTCGCTCCACGCGTACATCAGGGCTCCACATAAGCCGGATCCGAACACCACGAGTGCCGACGTGAGGCTTATTCCGGTAGAAGCGTCTTTCACGATGAGGCGCTTCACCAGGTGGGTGATGGTCCAGAACAGCAGTAGAATTGTGGCGGCGGAGAGCAGCCCCGACATGGCATTGACCATCAGGGCAGCTTTGGTATAGTCGCCGAATGCGAAGTTTACGAAGAAACGGGCCGCGAGCATGAATATCGGGTTGCCCGGCGGGTGGCCTACCTCAAGTTTGGTGCCCTGGGCAATGAATTCCGGGCAGTCCCAGAAACTTGCCGTAGGCTCGAGCGTGCAAAGATAAGTCACGGCGGCGATTACAAAGCAAAGCCAGCCGAGAGCGTTGTTCAGCAGCCGGTAGCGGCCGAGCGATAATGTGCGTGAAGTCTGCATTTAAAATGTGGATAACGTGGTGGGCACGTATGCCCGCTTCAAACTGCAAATTTACTCCAACCCCCTCTTTTCCCCAAACTTTTCACTTTTTTTCGCACGCATAGCTCCCGACAGGCTCCCTGATTCCATTGATTTCCACCCCACTTGATGCAGCCACAAAAAAAAATTACTCGTCGTCACGACGAATAATCTTCTTACCTTAAATCTAATACCATGAAAAACTGATGCAAAGATACTGCCTTTGCCGGAATCCGCAAGGCCTTGCAACCATTTTTAATTCATTTTAAACTCCGTTAACGCACATCAAAAACCTCGTTTAAGCCCAAATGTAGGGTCGCGGCATGCCGCGGCCCCGGCGTAAACTACCGAGGCACAGCTATTTTCATTGGCGGCCGAATGGGAAGATTGGGAGATTTGGGAAGATTATGAGATCAGTGCGCGACGGAGAGCTCGAGCGAAATCAGCCGAATTTCGAGCCGCAAGAGCTATTTAAGACGGCAAATATATATGCAAAGAAGCCCCGGCTTTCACAAGCCAGGGCCTCCTGAAGGTTGGGATGGGAATGATATGATTACTTTGCGAATTTCTTGACAATGACGGTGGCATTGTGGCCGCCGAAGCCGAAGGCATTGCTCAGAGCAACGTTGACAGTGCGCTCCTGAGCCTTGTTGAAGGTGAAATTGAGAGAATAGTCGATATTCTCGTCTTCGTCGCCTTCCTCGTGGTTGATCGTCGGGGGAACGATGTCTTCCTTGACAGCGAGAACCGAGAACATTGCCTCGAGGGCACCGGTGGCGCCGAGAAGATGGCCGGTCATCGACTTGGTCGACGAAATGTTGAGCTTCTTGGCATGATCGCCGAACAGGTCGACGATAGCCTTGATTTCGCTGACATCTCCTACCGGAGTCGAAGTGCCGTGAACATTTATATAGTCGATATCGGTAGTCTTAAGCCCGGCATCGTCGAGGGCATTCTGCATGGCGAGCTTTGCTCCGAGTCCTTCGGGATGAGTGGCCGTCAGATGATATGCGTCGGCCGACATACCGCCGCCGGCGACTTCGGCATAGATGTGGGCGCCGCGCTTGAGGGCATGCTCGAGTTCCTCGAGAACGAGTATGGCCGAGCCTTCACCCATAACGAAACCATCGCGCCTGCCGCTGAAGGGGCGCGATGCTGTCTGGGGGCTGTCGTTACGGGTGGAAAGAGCATGCATGGAATTGAAACCTCCCACACCGGCAGGATAGATGGCAGCCTCTGCACCACCGGCGACAATAGCGTCGGCTTTGCCGAGACGGATAAGGTTGAAAGCGTCGATAATGGCATTGTTAGATGAGGCGCAGGCCGAAACAACGCCGTAGTTGGGGCCGTGGAAACCATATTCCATCGAAACATGACCGCTGGCGATGTCGGCGATCATCTTAGGGATGAAGAACGGATTGTAACGCGGGCCCGATTCCTCGTGCATAGCATAATAGCCGGCCTCGAGTTCGAAGGTGTGAAGACCGCCGATACCTGCTGCCACGATAACGCCGACACGGTTTTTATCAATATCCTCACCGTCGAGCTTGGCGTCGGCAACTGCCTGACGGGCTGCGACTACGCCATACTGGGCGTAGAGGTCGAGCTGACGGGCTTTCTTGCGGTCGAAGAACTTCGACGGGTCATAATCCTTGACCTCGCAGG
>OHIS01000268.1_pt1 | contig 14819 bp, 15 predicted proteins | sample 1568361 | NCBI WGS metagenome assembly OHIS01 (sample SAMEA3879607, study PRJEB24766) | human gut metagenome | biome: human-associated habitat; feature: feces | place: USA | collected 1985/1987 | reverse complement strand
CGCATCACAGAGGAAAGCTATATCCCGACCGTCATCGACATCTGCGAGAAGGAAAAGGTCGATGTCATCCTTCCGTTCATCACCGCAGAGCTGCCCATCATGGCAGAGAACCGCGAGCTGCTTGAGAGCCACGGCGTTAAGGTGTCCATCTCCTCCATGGAGTCCATTCTGGCCTCTGGCAACAAGGTCGAGCTGGCAAAGCACTACCCCGACCTGATGCCGAAGCAGATGATCTGCAAGAAGCCCCTCGATTTCTTCCGGTTTGCCGATGAGATCGGTTACCCGAAGAAGTCCATGTGCTGCAAGCTCCCGAACCGCTGTGGCGGCCTCGGTTTCTGCATCATCGACGAGGAGAAGGGCCGCGACCTGACCATCTACAACAAGTTCGGCATGAACCGCTATATCACGTTTGATATGCTGCTGGAACTGGCGAAGAACTGCCATGAGGACATCATCATGCAGGAGTATGAGGAGGGTCTGGATTACAGTATGTGCGTACTGGCTGACCATGGCCGCGTCCTCCATGCCCTCGGCTTTGAGGGCTACCTGATGGCCTTTGGCAGTGCGATGTTCGCCGGCATCAAGCAGAACGAACAGGCTCTCGCCATTGCCAAGCAGATCGTCGCTGACACCGGGCTGGACGGCAATGTGTGCTTCGACTTCATCCTGAAGGAAGACGGCAGCGTGAAGCTGCTGGAGACCAACCCGCGCCTGAGTGCATCCCTGCCGTTCATCGCCAAGGCTGGTCTGAACCTGCCGTACCTGCGGTGCCGCCAGCTCCTCGGCTATGATGTCGAGAACATCCACCCTGAAATCAACTACAAGCTCCGCATGAGCAAGAACTATGAGTCGGAATACTTCGTTTAACATCTACTGTATGTCGTACCGCCGACCGAACAAGATTTTGACGAAGCATCAGTTTGAATATTGCACATACGTCGTAAGACAGGAAGAAGAAGCTGCGTATAGAGCCGCCGGTGTCGATGACCTTCTCGTCATCCCCGATGGAGCTGTACGCAGCTTCATGTCTACCCTGTACTGGATAATTCACAACACGCCGGAAGATGTGATATTCATTGCTGATGACGACATCGAAAAGTTCGTCTACCGCATGAGCGATACGACCTACCTTGAGTTGCCCGATAAACGCCCCGACAAGGAGCGCGTGACGGCTGAGATCGAGCGCATTGCCCAGCTCATCTACGACCTCGGCATCGGCTACGCATTTGACCAGCCCACGATGGCTCCCTATGCGTATGACTGCGAGTTTAAGTTCGTTGGGATGCCCGGTCACATCCGCTGGATAAACAAGAAAGCTCTGAAGGCCACCTACGACCCGGATGACCCTGCTGCCTCCGATGTTGACATGATGATGCAGGAGCTTCTGCACAACCGCATCATCCTCCAGCCGCGCTACCTATGCGCCAAGGCCGGCATGGACCTGAACGAAGGCGCGAGCCGCACGAGAGAAGGCCACATGATTCTCGTCGAGGCCATGAAGAACAAATGGGGGAAGTATTATGACTACAACTACAAACGAAATTTTGCGCGAATTATGGTCAAGAGATGATTCGCCCATGTACCTGTTCAACGAGAACACTCTCTACGAAAACATCGTGAACATGGGAAAGGCGTTCCACCGCTACTACGGCAACACCTACGCCGCGTACAGCTTCAAGACCAACTACCTCGCAGACATCTGCCAGATCGTGAACGAGGCTGGTCTGCTGGCTGAGGTCGTTTCTCCGTATGAGCGGATGTACGCAATGGAGCTTGGCTTCACGCCGGACCGCATCGTCTACAATGGTGTCATCCCGAACACCACAGAAAAGGTCAAGCTGGCCTCCTGCGGCGGCTTCGTCAATGTTGACAACTACGATGAGCTGCGGGACATCTACTTCATGGCCAAGGAACAGGGCATCACCATTCCTGTCGGCATCCGCGTTACGTTCGATGCCGGGAATGACCTGAAGTCCCGGTTTGGCATTGACATTGACAGTGATGACTTCAGTGGCGCGATGGGCTTTTTCCAGCACAACACGCACCTTGAGTTCCGTGGCTTCCAGTGCCATATCGGGTCCGCCCGCCAGACGAAATACTGGAAGAACAAGATCGACCGCATGATTGAGCTGGCCAAGACCTACGGCGCGAAGTATATCGACCTTGGCGGCGGTATGTTCGGCCCGATGGCTCATGAGTTGGCAGAGCAGTTCAATGGCTATGCCTACGGCGGCTATGAGGAGTACGCTCAGATTATTGCCGGCGCGATGAAGAAAGCATTCCCCGATGAGGATGTGATGCTGATGATCGAACCCGGCACTGCGCTGGTCGGCAACACCATGAAGATGGCTGCCACCATCACCAACATCAAGTTCGTGCGCGGGCAGATTTACCTCACGGCAAACTGCGCATCCAACCACATGGGTGTCATTGCCGACATGAAGAAGCTCGTTCCTGAAGTCGTCCACATGAATGACAACACCTGTACATTCACTGATGTCATCATCGGCGGCGACACCTGCCTCGAATATGACTATCTCGTCAAAGGCATCTCTGGCGAGTTTGCAATCGGCGATAGGCTTGTCTTTGACAATGTTGGCGCATACTCCATCAGCTCGTCCCGCCAATTCATCGTGCCCCGCCCGAAAGTGGTTTCTGAGGTCACTGGAGAGGTGCTGCGCGAGGCTGAGGGATTCACCGATATGTTCGGTCGTTATCTCGAAAAAACATCGGAGCATCGCATGAAAAACGCTTGACGGACGCAGACCTCCTTTGGTAGAATTATACTATAAACAAACAAAAAAATTGGAGGTTTTTGTTCATGGCATTTGAAGCATTGACGAAAAATGGGTACAACCTGTTTGAAATGTCCTCGATGATTCAGAAGGCGATTCGCCGGTGTGACATCCCTCATGCAGCATACGCCGCAAATGAGATGTCCGTCAAATACCGGGCGTACCTGTGGAAGCGGCTGCTGACCGTTTCCGCTGAGGACTGCTACGGCATTATGACCAAGGAGATCATGGCCTTGAAAGAGGCTGACGACTATGTGAACCAGCGGAACAAGCCCGGTGAAACCAACGACCTGTTTATCGCAAAGGCCGTTGTACTGCTGTGCATGGCCAAGAAGAACCGCGATGCCGACTATGTTGCCTGTAACTTCATGTGGGGCGACCAGCCCCTCAGCGATGCCGAGTATGAAGCGTTCGTTGATTACCACGAAGTCGAGCGGCTGAAGGCTGTTTCGCAGTTCGATGTTCCCGATTACGTCTTTGATGTCCACACCCGGCGTGGCCGCAGAAACGGCGCAACGCAGATGGATTTCTTCAGAGAGGAGAACGAGGCGCTTGAACCCCGGCAAATGAACCTGTTCGACTACGGCAACTACGACGGCTGGTACAACCATCAGCGCAGCCAAGGGTACATGAAGCCGAACGATGAACGCCGCCTTCAGAAGTTCCAATCAGACCGAGGGCCGGTTGACCCGACCAACGGCGGAACCGAATGGACACCTGAAACCTACGAAAAGTACAAGAAGTAACCGCTGATAAGCCGGGGCTTGACCGCCTCGGCTTTTTCTATTGCTGCCGGAGAATAGGGGTGAGATAGATGTGTCAAATCCGAGCAACCTGATAGTGCCTACGTCTGAACAGGCCAGCGAGAACGGTCGAAAGGGCGGCATAGCTTCTGGCGAGGCGCGGCGGGCAAAGAAGAACATGAAGCAGATGGCAAAGATGCTCATGGAGATGCCTGTCGTCGGCGAGATCAACAAGCAGAACCTCAAGAACTTTGGAGTTCAGTCGGAAGACCAGAACTACAACGCTGCCATCGTTGTCCGGCTCATGCAGAAGGCGTTGCTCGAAGGCGACACTGGAGCCATCAGGCTTCTCGGAGAATTGACTGGAGACTTCGGCGGAGCCGTCGGAGCTGGCGATGATACGGTATTCGAGGTCGAATATCCTCCCATCTGCATCCCCGACAATGGCCGCGACAAGCGTACCGAAAAAACGCTCTCGCCACAGGCCGGACCGCAGACCGCGTTCATGGCCTCGAAAGCAGACATCGTGATATACGGTGGAGCCGCCGGTGGTGGTAAAACCTATGCGCTTCTGCTGGAGGGGCTACGGAACCGCAATGTGAAAGGCTGGGGCGGCGTTATCTTCCGTCACAACTACAACCAGATTACGGCTGAGGGCGGCCTGTGGGACGCGAGCCATAAAATCTATGACCTCGTTCCAGATGCCGTCCCCGGCAAGACCCCGAAACTGCACTGGACATTCGGCGGGGGAGGGAGACTGAACTTCGCCCACATCAGTTGCGACGATGACCTTAGCAGTTGGCAGGGTACAGAAATCTGTTACCTTGGCTTTGACGAGCTGACCCATTTCACCCGCAAGCAGTTCCTGTATATGCTGTCCCGAAACCGTACAACCTGCGGCATCCGGCCCTATGTCCGTGCCACCTGCAACCCTGATGCTGATAGCTGGGTGGCCGACTTCATCTCTTGGTGGATTGACCAAGAGACCGGCTACCCGATTCCTGAGCGCAGCGGCCTCGTGCGGTATATGTGTGTCCTCAACGACACCATCTACTTCGCAGATACCGCTGAAAAACTGGCCGAGGAGCATGACATTCCCATCGAGCAGTGCAAGAGCGTCACGTTCATCGCTTCTCGCCTTCAGGACAACAAGGTGCTGATGGAGAGTGACCCCGGATACATCGCCAACCTGAATGCGTTGCTTGAGGTCGAACGGGAGCGTCTGCTCAACGGCAACTGGAAGATCAAGCCCGCCGCCGGTATGTTCTTCAAGCGCAGTCAGGTCACGCTTCTTGATGAGCTGCCCAATGATGTCATCACATGGGCGCGTGGCTGGGACTTGGCCGCTACCTCGGAGGACGAGAACGGCGACCCGGCATACACGGCCAGCGTCCTTATCGGCAAGCGGCGCAATGGCCGGTACATTGTCGCCAACGTCACGAACCAACGCCTGTCTGCGGACGATGTGCGCACTCACATCAAGCAGACAGCCCAAATTGACAAGAAGAAGTATAAGCGGGTCGTCGAACGACTGCCCAAAGACCCCGGCCAAGCAGGTAAGGCGCAGGCTCAGTCCTTCGTCAAAATGCTGGCCGGTTTTGTCGTTAAGACCATCGCCGAGTCCGGCAGCAAGGAAACACGCGCCGAGCCGTTTGCAGCCCAGTGGCAGCACGGCAATGTGGATGTCCTGCTGGCCGACTGGAATGAGATGTACTTCACCGAGCTTGAATCGTTCCCTGAGTCCAAGTTCAAGGATATGGTCGATGCAAGCTCCTCTGCCTTTGCAGAGATCGAAAACGGCTACTCCGTCAGCCGCCCGGCAAACACCGGGCTGTCGAAGGATAGCTACTGGAACAAGTAATGAAAGATAGGAGGTGAGCGGCTATGAGCAATGATTCAAAGGAAATCGGTCGCGTTGGACAGCGCAGGTACGGCGGAATCTTCTATGAGGAATTTCTTTCCGAGCTGAGAGGCCGGAAGGGAGCGGAAGTTTTCACCGAGATGTCGAACAACGATGAGACCATCGGAGCCATTCTGTTCGCCATCGAGATGCTTGTGCGTCAGGCGAGCTGGAATGTCGAACCCGGTGGCAGCACGGCAAAGGACCGGGAGGCCGCAGAGTTCGTCAAGAGCTGCATGGACGATATGCAGCAGACATGGATTGACACCATATCCGAGATTCTGTCCTTCCTGACCTACGGCTGGAGCTTCCACGAAATCGTGTATAAGCGCAGAATGGGCCGCACCAAGGACAACCGAACGTCCAGCAAGTATGACGATGGGCTGATTGGCTGGATGAAACTCCCCATCCGCTCTCAGGAGACCCTGTACCAGTGGGAGTATGACGATCAGGACAACCTCATCGGGATGACGCAGATGCCGCCTCCCGATTTTGGCCTTATCACGATTCCCATGAACAAGGCCATGCTGTTCCGCACCCGGAGCCGCAAGGACAACCCCGAAGGCCGCTCCATCCTGCGCACGGCGTACCGCTCATGGTATTTCAAACGCCGCATACAGGAAATCGAGGGCATCGGCATCGAGCGCGATCTCGCCGGTCTGCCGGTAATCACCACACCCGAAGGCATGGACATCTGGGACAAGGATGACGAGGACATGAACGCCATCCGCGCCGGGCTGGAGGCTATGGTCAAGAACATTCGCCGCGATTCCACTGAGGGTCTGGTCCTTCCGTTCGGCTACACGTTCGAGCTGACCAGCACCGGCGGCTCCCGGCAGTTCGACACCAACTCCATCATCGCGCGGTATGACACCAAGATAAGCCAGACCGTTCTTGCAGACTTCATCCAGCTCGGCCACGAAAGCGTTGGCTCGTTCGCTCTTTCCAGCGACAAGACCAACCTTTTCTCCATGGCGATATGCGCATTCCTCGACATCATCTGCCAGACCTTCAACAGCCAAGGCATCCCGGCCCTCATCGACATCAACGGCGACCACTTTGCCGGAGTGACCGATTACCCCCGGCTGACCCACGGAGACATCGAGGACGTTGACCTCGCAACCGTGGCCACGTTCATCAAGGACATGACCAGCATCGGCGTTATCATCCCGGATGAATCTCTGGAGGATTACGTTCGTCAGCTCGGAAAGCTCCCCAAGCGCACCACGGATACCGTTCCGATGGAAGCCCGGAGAGCTGCCCAGCAGCAGGGCAACGAGCCGCCTGAACCTGAAACCGCAGCAGGGAAGGGCCACGATGGAGAAGAAGGCTTTGAAGACAACGGCGGCCATGTGAGCGCAGCCCGGAAGCGTCTTGGGAGGGAATGACCATGCTGGTGAATGTTCCTCACCCCGGCAGAGTGGCAAAGGCGAGACCCAAGAACATCGTGCTCCAGCGGCTTGAGCGGTATCTACATGATGAGCAGGACGACCCCATCGAGCTGTTGTGCAGCCTGTGGGATGACCAGAAAGCTGCACTGACCTACCGCGAGATCAGAGATGCCATCGTTGCCGGTGACTTCACGGAAGCCCTGTACGATGAGTTCGCACAGGACTACTCCATCTTCATCGCGGACAGGTTTGCCTCCGTCTGGAGCAAAGCCCTCAGCGCAGGAGCGCAAGCCCAGCCCATCATCGGAAGACTCTCCTCATTCCATTTTGAGACACAGAACCCCGGCGTGGCGAATTGGATAAACAGCCGCAGCGCACAGTTCGTGACCCGGTGCTCTGAACAGCAGAAAGAAGCCATCCGCGCACTGCTCGCCAACAAGGTGGTCGAAAGCCACACCGTTGACGAGCTGGCGCGGCTTATTCGCCCCTGCGTCGGCCTGACCGCCGCACAGTCGGCAGCTACGGTCAAATACTACGACAGCGTATTGTCTACCCTTAAATCTGAACACCCCCGCATGAAGGCCGATACCGCCCGAAAGAAGGCGTTGACCGCGGCTTCTCGCTATGCTGAGAAAGCGCACCGATACCGGGCCATGACCATCGCGCAGACTGAGCTTGCCACCGCCTATAACCAAGGAGCCGATGAAGGCATCCGTCAGGCACAGGCTGAAGGGATGCTCGGCCCCATGCTCAAGGTCTGGCGTACATCTGGCGATGATGCTGTCTGCGATATGTGCGCTGCTCTCGATGGAACGGAAATCGGCATGGACGACTCGTTCGCTTATGCCGGGAAGCTCCTGTTCCCAGAACAAAGGCTGCTCCCGCCGGCACACCCGCGCTGCGCCTGCGCCGTTGAGTACATTGAATCGCCGGTCGTCAGATACGCCTGACAGCCGGCAGAAAGGAACCAGATGATCTCGTTCAAAGATATGATTACCCCCGCATCTCCACCTCCTGCGCCCCCGGCGGGCGTAGAGAAGCGAAAGCTCACCATCGCAAAAATGGATGACGAGCGTAGACTCGCATTTGGCTGGGCTAGCGTAGCCATCCGCGTGGACGGTGAGCAGATCGAGGACTGGCAGAACGACATGATCGACCCCGAAGACCTCGAATCGGCCGCCTACAATTTTGTGGAGCTGTACCGCGAAGGCGGCGAGATGCACGAAAAAGGCGATGTCGCCGTCCTCATCGAAAGCGTGGTCTTCACTGAGGAGAAGCAGGAAGCCATTGGCATCCCTCCCGGAACGCTCCCTGTCGGCTGGTGGATTGGATTCCATGTCACCGACCCGGAGGTCTGGGAGAAGGTCAAAAACGGCGAGTACAGTATGTTCTCCATCGGTGGGGAAGCTGAGCGCGTCGAAATCTAATCATGGTAATTCAGCCGAGTGCACCCGCACCCGGCTGTAATTATATCAACCCCAAAGAAAGGAGGAAGAACGTGGCAACAAAGTTAAAGCATCTCAAGGTCACATCCGTTGACTTTGTAGATGAGGGCGCGAACCCCGATGCCCATATCAGACTGTACAAGCGCAGAGACGAAGCCGCTGCCGAACCCGACACTGAGGACCCCAACTCCGACGGTGCTGGATTCTTCAAGCGGCTTTCCTCCAGCTTGGCAAAGATGTTTGGTCTGGCGCAGGAGCCGGAGAGCGCGGAAGCGGAAGTCCAGAAGAACTCGGCCAGTTTCGATGAAGCCTATGGCGAAGCCAAGGAACGTCGGGTCTGCGACGAGGTCTGGGATGTCTGCCTCGCGCTGAACCAGTCCCTCTGCTCCATCCTTGGCGATTGGGCACTGGATGGGGCAGCCGCCCGAACCGCGATGTTGGAGAGCCTTGAGGAGTTCGATTCGGTTGCGAAGGACTCCATCGAACAGTGGTCCGCTGGCAAGACCGCTAACGTCGTGCTGAAAAACGTTCCCATGGATGATGCTACCCGCGCTCTCGCTAAAGCGGCAGTTGATGCCCTGAACGAGCAGATCGAGAAGCATGGTCACTGTGAGAACGATGACGTAACCAAGGACACCGCAACCAAGAAAGACGACGATAAGTCGAAAGGAGAAGACGATATGAAAATCGACAAGTCCAAGATGACCCCTGCCGAGCGCGCTTTCTATGAGGAAATCGAGAAGCGTTATGGCGAAGCAGAGGCCCCCGGCACTCCCGCAGGTCAGACCCCGCCCCCGGCGGATAACCCTCCTGCACCCACCGCGCCCGCAGATGGCGGCACTCCCGCTTCTGATGTGACCAAGGGTCTGAAGCCCAACACCGAACCCGCGCCTATCGACCCTCGTGTTCAGGCCGAGCTGGACTCCCTGCGCAAGTTCCGTGAGAGCTATGAGGACCGCGAGCTGCATGATGTGGCCAAGCGGTATACCCTCATCGGTAAGAAGGAAGACGAGCTGTTCCCGGTGCTGAAGTCCATGAAGGCCGCTGGCGGCACTGCCTACGACACCTATGTGGCTGCGCTGGACGAGGCGGTCAAGTTCGCCGAAAGCTCCGGCACGTTCAAGGAAATCGGCAAGCGCGGCGGCGAAGCCCCGGACGCATGGGCCCGCGCTGAGGCGAAGGCCGCAGAGATCATGAAGTCCAAGAATGTCACCAAGGCTCAGGCCATCGACGAGGTCCTTCTGAACGACCCCGCCCTGCGTGCTGAGTGCGAAAAGGAGGGTTAAACGCTATGGCAACCTACTTTGGAACCTCTATCAACGAAAGCCCCACCATCATCATGGAAGCCGGAGCAAAGCTCGAAGATGTTCAGGGCATCGCACTGGCAATCACCGCTGGCAAGCTTGCAAAGCCCTCTGCTGGCGCGAACGTCGTCAAGACCTTTGACCGCTCCGTTGTTGACACAATTCTCAATGCGGGCATTGTCTTTTGCGGCATATCCTCACTCGAAGTAACAGGTGAAGGATATTGGCAAGTGGGTCGCTGGCGAGGCCATCGCAGTCGGCGATGAGCTGGCCACGTATGCTGCTGGCAAGGCTGTCAAGGCCACCGATGGCGCATTCATCGTCGGCATTGCACTGAGCGCAGCGGCCAAGGCTGGCACTGTCGTCTCTGTCCAGCTCACCAAGTCCGGCTACAAGCCCAAGGCATCCTGACCAAGAAAGGAAGGTAAGACAACATGAGAAACATGAACAGCAACGCCGCGATCATGGCAGCTATTGCTAAAGGCTGGAAGCCCAACCGCTACCTGTCCAACATGAGCATGGCGTTCTTCAACAACAACGCTGACTACGTTGCGACCAAGATTTTCCCCATCTGCCCTGTGCAGAACTCCACTGGTTTCTACTATGAGTTCCTGAAGGGTGATCTGGCCCGCGACAACGTTCAGCGCAAGCCTGCATTTGGCAAGGCCCAGCCCGCAAAGCGCGGCCATACCGACAGCACCTACAAGTGCGAGGTCGATCAGGTCATCACCGGCATCGACAGCATCAATGCGCTGGACTACACCCGCTCTGGTGTTCCTGCATCCATTGACCCGCGCCGCTCCAGCGTCCGCTTCATCAACGACCAGATGCTCCTGCATCTGGACCTGACCTTTGCAGAAAAGTTCTTCAAGACCGGCGTGTGGCAGAACGAGTTCACCGGCGTTGACAGCACCCCCGGCAGCAACCAGATGCTGAAGTTCACCGATGCCAACTTCGACCCCATCGCATTCTTCGATGCTCGCAAGCGCGAGATTCGTCTGGAAGGCCGCCGCACCCCGAACAAGCTGTGCCTCGGCTATGACACTTTCCTCGCCCTGAAGAAGCACCCTGACATTCTGGAGCGTGTGAAGTACGGCGGTTCCACCCCGAACCCTGCCATCGTCAACGAGAAAGTCATCGCAGAGCTCCTTGGCTTTGATGAGGTCACCGTTCTGATGGCCACCTACAACAAGGCCGAGGAAGGTCAGCCCGATGACATGGACTTCATCTGCGAGAGCGACGGCGCACTGATGTGCTACGTCACCAACAGCCCGCAGATCGACGAGCCTTCTGCCGGCTATATCTTCACTTGGGATATGCTTGGCAACGGCAGCTATATGATTTGCCTGATACCGGGAGGGAGCGGAACTCCGTTCCTCTTTTCCATTATGCCTGAGCAGATCGCGGTCAAGTACGGAGCCAAGTACCAGACCTTCGACACCATCTCTCGCGGTACTGTCAAGGTCCCGCGCGGCACGGATGTGACCAGCGTTTCGTGGAGCAGCGAGTTTTTTGGATTCAAGCGGCGGAACGAGCCCATCGTCAATCGGCTGCTCTGGATGCCCCCTGCGGCTTGCAGGAGCATCATCGAGGAGTACATCGAGAACGAAACCGTGTTGACCCTCATCGTCACGGACATCTGGCTGAACATCGACGTTACCGTATCCTCGTTCGAGGTCACAGGCTACGGCGCGTTCGGCAATCTCAAATACTCCATCACGTTCGAGCAGAAAAAGCCCCTCGAAATCTACACCACGGATGAGCTGAACACCGATTCCTACGCGAAAAAGACCATTCCGCGCATCGACCTTGCTGCGGCCACCACTGGCTCCGGCCAGAACTACACCATCGTCAAGGGAGACAGTCTTTGGAAGATAGCGCAGAAGCAATATGGAGATGGTTCGCAGTGGAAGAAAATCTACGATGCCAACAAGGACGCTATCGAGTCTGCCGCCAAGAAGTACGGCAAAAAGAGCAGCGACAGCGGCAAATGGATTTATCCCGGCGTTTCGTTGATTATTCCGTAGGAGGCCCGAAATGGTAGACATCTCGCAAGTTAAATACAGCGTGTCCGTCATCGGCGATGATGGTACGCAGTACAACATCAAGAACTACATTCAGGGCCTCGGCTGGGAGGAAAGCTCAAAGGAAATCTCCATGCGCCTGACGTTCAAGGCGCGGAACGATGATACCTCGAAAGGCCAGCTTTCCAGCCTTGTGAAGCCCGGAAGCCTCATTGTAGTAACCGCCAGCGATGGCGGTTCTTTCAATGGGGAGGTGGCTCGCGGGTATGCTGAGAAGTGGAACCCGCAAGATCGTTCCTCTGCCAGCGACCTATCCTGCATCTGCTATGATGAGATGTATCGGCTCCAGCGAAGCCAAGACAATCTGTACCTGCCAGATGGCACAGGCACGAAGTCTGCCATCCAGAAGCTCCTCGATGAGTGGGAGGTTCCTATTGGCGAGTACAAAGGCCCCAACGCCACCCACGGCAAGCTGACGTTCAAGAACAAGTACCTCTCGGACATCATTCTTGAACTGCTTGACGATGCCGTCAAAAAGGGCGGCGAGAAGTGCATCATCCGTGCCACGAAGGGCAAGGCGGATATTGTGCCATACGGCGGCAACGATTCCGTCTATGTGTTCAAGCTGGACAACACGCTCATCGTCAGCAACAGCCTCAGCACCGAAGACCTTGTAACAAAGGTCAAGGTCGTTGGTCAGGAAAATAAATCCGGTCAGAGCAGTGTCGAGGCTACGCTGACCGGCTTGACCGAGTACGGAACGCGCCAGCGCATCTACCGGCGCGGGTCCGATGAAAAGCTCGCAGATGCCAAGTCTGCCGCCCAAGCTATCCTCGATGAGCACGGCAAGGTGGTTGAGGAGGTGTCTGTGAACGCCCCTGACATCCCGTGGCTCCGCAAAGGACACCTTGTCTGCCTCAAGGCTGGCACATCGCATGGGATGTACTACGCCAGAGGCGTTGTCCACAACGCTGATTCCATGACGATGACCCTCGACCTCCTGAAAGCCCCGGATGAGGATAGTGATTCTGGCGGCAAACACGCGGTAGGGGACGTTGTAAACTTCCACGGCGGTATGCACTACGTCAGCAGCTACGCTGATGCCAAGGGCTATAAGGCCACCGCAGGAAAGGCAAAGATCACGAAAGACCCATCATGCAGTAAGAACGGCGGGGCGCATCCGTGGCATCTCATCCACGTTGACAGCTCCAGCAATGTTTATGGCTGGGTCGATGAAGGCACATTCGATTAGGAGGTGAGTGCCTATGGATATGGACTCCAGCACCGGCGCAAACAGGCTGGGGCAGGCTATCGCAAAGCGCATCGTCAAGCACATGGAGGGCGAAAGCTCCCTTGTCCTCGACTTTGGCGAAATCAAGGATGACGAGAGCTTGGTGACGAACACGTTCCCCATCCCGATTCCGAAAGGTGACTACCACGTTCTGCGGCAGCTCACCTATGGCAAGACCGGCGACATCCTCGCCAAGACCCAGAATATCGGCAAACCCGGCAGCGGCGAGCATAACCACCTGAAGGTTGCGACACTGCTTGATTCACGCGGTATGCCGTGTTCTGGCATGGTTGGCACACCTGCCGCTGGGCAGCCCGACCCGCCCGACCCACCGCAGAGCAGTGCCGGCAGCGGCGGCTCTGAAGGTGCTCATCAGCATCACGTTCTCGTCCCTGAAAAAATGCGCAGCCTGAAGCCCGGTGACCGGGTTTTGGTCGCGTGGGTACAGAATGAAGCTGTTGTGGTTGACATCATCGTCAGCTCGTAAGGAGGGCGCACCATGTCACAGAAATTGTATCCGACCTTCGATGTGCCTGAAGTCATCAACGAGGAAGCCCAGATCGACAAGGAATACCACCGCAGTATGAAGTGGGACCCCGAAAAAGGTGACTTCGTGCGCGATGGCTCCAATCGCGTTCTTGAGTGCGATGGCCGCGAGGCGTTTATGATCTGGTGCTTCAAGGCTGCGCAGACCGAGCGTTACCAGTGCCTTGCGTACCCGCGCTCAATCGGCACCGAGATGGAGTCCATCAAGGACAACGACCACGATGTCGCGCAGTCCATGGTGGAACGCACCATCACTGAAGCCCTGAAGGTCAACCCCCGCACCGAGTATGTACGGAACTTCGAGTTCACATGGGATGCCGATGAGCTGCACTGCTCTTGTGTGGTAAAGGGCATCGGATGGGACGACGAGTTCCAAATTTCAGTGTAAAGGAAGTGATGATATGCAACCTGAATTTATCCGTCCCGACTTCATGGATGGAACATCTGCCGATGACATTCACCGCAGAATGATGGCCGAGCTGCCCGACGACATCGACGATATGCCCGGTGGCTTCCCCTACGATATGACCCGCCCAACGGCCATTGAGAAGTCTGAACTCATCAACTTCCACCTGCTGAGAGCCTTGATGATCGCGTACCCGCAGTACGCATGGGATGAGTGGCTGGACCTCCATGGCCAGCAGGTCCACCTGACGCGGCATGAGGCTGCCCACGCTACCGGCGTTGTTACCGTTACCGGCTCCGCTGGCACAGAGCTCCCGGCAGGGACGGTCTTCTGCACCACGGCCACCAACGACGGACCCTCTATCGAGTTTCAGTCTGATGCCGATGCAGCTATCCCGGAAAGCGGGAGCATTGACATCAATGTGACTGCTGTGGAGGCCGGAACCAACTCCAACGTCAAGGCCGACACCGTTATCCTGCTGATGAAGCCCATCAACAACATCACGTCCATCACGAACAAGGACGGCATCACCGGCGGCACCGAGCCAATAAATTGTCTCGCCTCGCGGGTTAACCTGCTCGATCACGGACTGAGCTGCGTGACGACGGCCAAGGCGTGTCACGACTAATCCGGAGAGCTGGTCAATCGTTGTATTGGGAATATTGACATTCAGCAGGAACGGTGCGGGAAGCGGATTTTTAATAAAGTTGTCCACAATATACTCAGCGACCTCCGCGGCGGAATCCAAACAGGACCAACCCGAATGCACTTGAGAAAAAGCAAAGGACGGGCAGCCAAATAAAAAGCCTTCCATCGCGGCTGCAACAGTACCGGAATAAAGCACATCGTCGCCCATATTTTGTCCGCAGTATGTCGCCATGGTCTGTCCGAATACCGAAAACATAATCATAAACATTTCAGATATTTTCCGCGCCGCCGTATGAGCTACGATAATGTCCTGTCCAAGCCTGTTA
>OHIS01000252.1_pt1 | contig 15707 bp, 16 predicted proteins | sample 1568361 | NCBI WGS metagenome assembly OHIS01 (sample SAMEA3879607, study PRJEB24766) | human gut metagenome | biome: human-associated habitat; feature: feces | place: USA | collected 1985/1987 | reverse complement strand
AAAACAGAAAGTTTTTTCCTCCTGACGATGGATGGATGCTTTCTCGCGGTTCTCGGAATTACCGGGGGATTGCCACACCAGTGACATCGGTCACTGGCTCGCAATGACATTCTTATTGTTAGTCTTTAATTTCTTCCGTCTCGTACAGGAAGGACACGGTTCCCTTCTTGCCATCGGCCAGACCGGAAAAGCTGGTGTAGTTCTCCCCTGCCCGCTTCATGGCCTTCAAAGTGTCCATGATCTCCTGGAGCTTGTCCGCGTCCTTGGACAGCTTTTTCAGATCGCCGGAGCCGTTGTCCCGGAAGTCCGAAATGCCGCTGCGGAATTTCTCCACGCCCTTGCGCATTTCCTGCATGGCTTCCTTTAGCTTCGTGCCGCCCTCGGCGCCGCCGGAAACGTAGGCCGAGGCCACCTGATTTTCCTCGATGATCTTGGCCAGCAGTCCGCCGTTGGAATCCAGAATCTGGGCGATCATTTTCTGAACTTCCTCCAGATGAGTCTGTGCCTCCGTGTCCCCGGCCGCCACCGCCGCATCCAGGGCTGCCTGCACCCGTCCGGCCAGCGTGGACAGGGACTCGTCCGCCTCCGTGGCGAGATTGTCCTGAAGCACCAGGAACTGGGTATAAAGCCGGCTCAGATTCCCGCTCTGGGCGGACAGGGTCTCCACGCCGGTATTCAGAGCCGCCACCATGGAGCCGATGCCCTGATCCAGCTGATCTACCGCGCTTTTCAGGGTATCCACCCCATCGAACATGGCATCGATAGCCCGGTCAATGTCATCGCTGGTGCCGCTGATTTCCTCGTTCTTATCCAGGTCTTCCTCGTCCAGCTCGTCCAGCAATCCGGGAGAAACGATCGTCGCCGTGAAATCCAGGGTAAAATCCCTCACGTCCGCAGAAATTTCGAAGTACTCCGGAATGTCCACATCCTCGGTATAGCTCAGGGATTTGAGATCCAGCACTTTTCCGAAGCCTGGCAGCACCATGCCCAGAGCCATGCCGCTGTCGTCCAGGCTGAGGATTTTTCCGTTGGTCACCTTCACATTGGAAAATACATCCTCATCCAGGGGCACCAGGGTCATGGCCATCAGGGGCACCGGCACCGTGTAGGACTTCTTTTCTACCTCCACGGTACGAGCCAGCCGGTTTTTGTAGTCAAAGCGCATGGTAAGGTGGCCGGACTTCCCCGCCAGTGCCTCCGGCGCAATCTCCGCCCCGTCCAGGGTATAGGTAACGGTGATCTCCATGGGCAGCGTCTCGGGCGCGGCGTTGCCCTTATAGTGGATGTCCTCCCCCTGGTTGTCCCAGGACAGGGCGCCGTTGGGGAGCTTGGTATATTCCTCGTCGCCCTCGGTGTTGCGGATGTCCGTCAGAGTGGATTTGTCCCGGATGGGAGCCGTGCCATCCCGGCGGAGGATTACCTCCACCTCCACCTCCTTGGCCTTGCCCGTGGGAGCCGCCGTCACATGGACGCTCTCCTGTTTGTCCCAGTCCTCCTGGGAAACGGTCTCCGCTCCAGCGGGAAGGGTCAGGCTTCCGATTATCAATGTCCCGGCAAGGAATGCCGCCACCACTCTCATTCTACGCATTTCAACGCCTCCGATTCCGGTATCTTTCCAATCCGCCGCAGCTCCATAACCGCCACCACGGCGTAGGCGGCAAAGCCGTACACCGCCATTTTTTCGTAAAGCCCCGGCTCGATATACATGGGAATCCAGCCGCTCATGGAGGTGAGCATGACCTCCCGGAACAGCACGTCCATGATCTTTCCCTCAATGGGCAGGCTCAGCAGGATAAAGCCAGCGGTGACCAGGGTGGTGGGCAGGACGTACAGCAGAAAAATCTCCCGCCGGGTATAGCCCAGGATTTTCACCATGGAAATGGACACCGCGTTTTTCTCGATAATCATCTTGCTGAGCAGGTACACCAGCACGAAAAACAGTCCCACGGAAAACAGGTTCACCAGATCCATCATGTCCCCCATGGAGCGCATAAGCTGCCGGCTGACCTTGGTCATGGCCGTCACGTCCAGGACGCTGCCGATGTATTTTTCGTCGATATCCTCGATAGGCTCGTCGGAAAAATAACCGCAGAAGTAGCTCTTTCCCAGGTCAAAGGTCTCGTTCAGAGTCTGCCGGGGCAGGAACAACGCCACGGCTCCGATGTAATCGTACTCCCCGGTCACCGTGAAGGAATAGGTGGTATCTTCATATTCCTCTTTCAAAGTCACCCTGTCCCCCACCCGAATGCCGAATTTCTCCCGGTAGGCGGTGGACATCAGCACCGTGTCTTTGGAAAAGTCCCCCTTGATATAGGCACTGTCCGGCTCCACGCCGTAGAGGGTAACGCTTTCGCTTTTGTATTTTCCGGGCAGGGTCATGAGACTGTAGGCACTGAATTTCTCCGCCCCGGGCTGCTCCGTCTGCGCGTCGTTCTGAAACTCCATCATGTGAATGAGGCTTTGGAGCTTTCGCTTCTCGTTGACGGCGTTGGCAGGAACGGAGAGCATGGTGGTATACTGGGAGAGCATGTTATCCGGCATGGTGTCCTGATAGTGCTGCATGGCACTGGGAAACAGCAGACCGAACATGAGCAGCAGATTGGCAAACAGAATGCCCACAAACAAAATCACATAGCTGCCCAGGTTCTGGAAAATCACCCGCAGCTGGAAGCGAGCCAGAAACGGCAGTGCCTTCGGCAGGGGGAACACCCGGCTTCTCGGATTCTTCCGCAGATCCCGCCGAAGAAATTTGAGAGGCGACAGACTGAGCTTTTTCCGCAGTGTCCACCAGGTGATGGCGGTCATCATCAGCACCGGCACCACGGTCGTCAGCAGAAACGCCTCCCCGTTCCAGATGGTCACATAGGTAGGCAGGCTGTAGCTGCCGTAGTACATCCCGGCGCAGACGTTTTTCAGAACCGTATAGCCCAGGACGTTGCCCACCAGTGCGCTGATAAGGCACACCAGAATGGGGGTAGTCATATAGTGGCGAACCAGCTCGCTTTTCGTATAGCCGCTGGCAAGAAGCGTGCCGATGACGTTGGCCTCCTTGGTAATGGTTGCCCCGATGGTTACGGAGAACACGAAGGCCATGATAGCAATGACGATATATAAGAACATGATAATCATGGCTCTGTCGCCGCCCATGTCGTCGCCGGTAAAGCGGATGGCCTGGTTCAGATACCTGGGCACGAAGCTCTCAAGACTGGCCTCCTGGTTCACCGTCGTCATTACGTCCTCGGCCATGTCCTTTTCCTGCTTTTCATCTGCCGGTGGAGTATCGTAGAGCCAGCTGTAGCAATAGAAAAGCGTATCCTTGCCAAAATCGGCAAAGTCCTCCTGGGACACAACGGCAACGCCGAACAGAAGAGAGTCGAACATGGTGTCGTTGTTGTCCTGGAACAAGGCGCTGTAGTCCGGCAGGGCAATGAGGCCGGAAACAATCCAGCTTCTATCTCCGCAGGTCAGCCGGTCGCCGACGGCAAGGCCGTTATTTTCCGCATACATCCGGTCGATGGCGATCTCTCCCCTGCCCTGGGGCAGACTGCCGGACATAAGGCAGGGAAGGTTCACCTGCTGCCGGTTCTGAAAAATCCGCACAGTCGTGCCGTTATCCAGAGGCTCCTCCACATAGAAGTTATCGTACAGGGAAATACCTGCCTGGCTGATGTACTTCATCTGCGCCTTGTTCAGCTTCTTTTCCACCCGGAAATTGCCGTATTCCACATTGTATTTTTCGAAGCTTTCGTTGTAGGCGGCGATCATGCTGCCGTCGGCCACCAGAAAGCCGGAGACCAGGGAAATGGTCATGGCCAGCAGCAGAAAAATCACGATGTATTTTCCCGCCTCGCCGCGCAGCTCCCGGAAAATCCGCTTACGAAGAGGATTCTTTACCATTCCAGTTCCTCCGCGCCCACAGGGGCCACGTTGCGGTAGGCCTTGCGCACTACCCCGTCCCGGAATTTCACCACCAGAGTGGCCATCAGCCGGATGGCATCGTTGTGGGTCACCATGATGACGGTGCTGCCGTATTTGTGATTTACGGTTTCGATGAGCTTCAGAATTTCTTTGCTGGTCTGGTAGTCCAGAGCACCGGTAGGCTCATCACACAGGAGAATGTCCGGATTTTTCACGATGGCCCGGCCGATGGCGGTGCGCTGCTGCTGGCCGCCGGAGAGCTGATTGGGAAGCTTGTTCCGGTGCTCCCAGAGGCCCAGGGTATGCAGCAGCTCGTCCACATCCAAAGGCTTCTTGCTCAGGTAGGCTCCCACCTCGATGTTCTCCCGAACCGTCAGGTTGGGAATCAGATTGTACATCTGAAAGACGTAGCCTAAATGATTGCGCCGGTAGGAAACCAGCTTCTTTGGGCTCATTTTCCCGAGTTTGGTGCTGCCGATGGTGATTTCCCCGGCGTCCGCCGTGTCGATGCCACCGATAATATTCAGCAGGGTGCTTTTACCGCTGCCGCTGGGGCCAAGGAGCACGCAGAAATCCCCCTTATCCACCTGCATATTCACGCCTTTGAGCACCTGAACCCGGCTGTCGTTCTGTCCGAAGCTCTTCTGGATATCCCGTATCTGCAAAAACACGCTATCGCCTCTTCTCCTTTGGGTAATGCGATTATATCATATTTCGTAGTTAGCGTCAACTAACTCCCTGGTTTTTTCAAGACAAATTTCAGGAAAATAGCACGTCCGGAATCGTGCAGATTTGCGAAAAGGCGCATTCGTCAACGAAAAAGCAATGTATTTTCGGTTTTCTCAGAAAATACGAAAAATCCCGCACAATCCGGCAGGCACTGCCCAATTGTGCGGGATGATCTTATGTAATTTTGAAAACAAAGCCACTCACGCCACAATGGCCGCCATGACACAGAATGCCACCAGGCACACCACCGTCATCACCGAGCAGACCCCGGAGGCCAGGGTGTAGTCCCTGGGATTTCTTCCCATGCCGGGAGCCAGGTAGCTGGCAGGCAGCACGCAGTACAGCACAGCCGCCCAGCGGGTGGCCGCATCCACATTGGGAACCAGGGTCAGCATTCCCTGCATGACAATGCCGAACAGGACATACAGTCCCAGCAGAATGCCCGTAACCTCCAGCACCCCTTTGTAGTTCTGGGAATCCAGAGAGAAATTGTAGCCCACATAGAAGATGATCAGCGCGCTTACCGGCTGGATGAGAAAGCCCGTGGTTTCCGTAAGAATTCCCAGAACGCCTAGAGAATCCAGCCACCGGCCTGCCCCGGACAGATTCATGAACAGACCCAGAAGGCTCATCTTTACCATGGATGAGGCGAAAATGCTCTTGAGGATGCTCCCCGGGGTGGGATTTTCCCCGGTGTCGGCAGTCAGCAGGGCAATGACCGCATAGGCAGTGGGTGCCTGGGCAAGGTCAAGCACTCCCATCCGGAAGGCCTGATCCGCGCCGAACAAAATCATGTACAGCGGAATGCCCAGCATTCCGCTTTCCTTTGCCACAAAGAGCATAGGAAGGTTATGATAGGGATACCGCTTTTTCAGCACCGTCATGGCAGCCGCCGTGGAAATCAGTCCGGCGACAAGAACCATTGCCATGCTGCTCAGGGACTCCGCTCCCATGTCCGCTGTCAGGCAAGAGCGAAATACGATGCAGGGCATACCGTATTTCACCACGAACCGGTTCAGGCCGTCCACCTGTTCCTGAGAAAACGTGCCCTTCCGCCTTGCCAGCACACCCAGCAGCACCGTCACGAAAATCGGTACGATGACCTGAGCCACAGTAATCAACTTCTCCATTTTCTTCTACCCCTTATCCGCGGCATCCTCCGCTTCCATTTCCTTCAGAAGTTTCTTATCCTGCTTGGAGGACAAGTCCAGCTTTTCGTACATATCCGGCCTGCGGCTGCGGGTGCGCCGCAGAGACTGCTTTCTGCGCCACTGGCGCACCTTCTCGTGATTGCCGGAGGTGAGAATCTCCGGAATGGCTCTGCCGTGCCACACCGCCGGTCGGGTATACTGGGGATATTCCAGAAGACCACCAAAGTGGCTTTCCTCTTCAAAGCACTCCGGGTCTGCCAGAACCCCCGGCACCATCCGGCAAACCGCATCGGTGACGGCCATGGCGGCGATTTCCCCGCCGGTGAGAACGAAATCCCCCAGGGAGATTTCCTCGTCCACGCATTCGTCGATAAACCGCTGGTCAATGCCCTCATAGTGGCCGCAGACCAGAATCAGGTTATCCAGCTTGCTCAGCCGGATGGCATCTGCCTGGCAGAAAGTATGGCCGCAGGGAGACAGGTAAACAGTGTGCACCGCTCCCCCGGCCTCGTCGCACACCGCCTCCCAGCAGCGATAGAGGGGATCTGCCGCCATGACGGCTCCCCGGCCGCCGCCGTAGGGATAATCGTCCACCTGATTCTGCTTGTTTGCCGTGTAGTCCCGAATCTGGTGGGTATCGATGGAAATATAGCCCCGCTCCTGAGCACGACCCAGGATGCTCTCAGACAGCACATCTCCCAGAGTCTCCGGAAACAGGGTCAGGATGTCAATTCTCATCGCTGCGCATTCCTTCCAGCAGGCGCACCCGCATCTCGTTTTTCTCCATGTCCGTAGACAGAATAAACTGCTTCACCGCGGGAATCAGATACTCATACTCCCCCCGCACCACATAGACGCTGTTGCCCGGGTAGTCCAGCACCTCCCGGATGGTGCCGATGGGATTGCCGTCCGCAAGCACCGTCATACCGATGAGCTCGGCGGCAAAGATCACCGCATCGTCAATATCCTCCCGGTACAGCTCCAGCACCTTACCCCGGAGCTTCATGGCTTCCTCCGGGGTATCCACTCCGGAAAGCTTCACCAGGTTGCAGGTCTTGTGAGCCCGGACGGTGTCCATGCGATATTCCTGGCCGCCGATGCGGCAGCGGTCAAATTCGCAGAGCATTTCCGGGTCATCCAGCCAGCACAGCACCTTCACCTCCCCACGGATACCGTGGGTGTTGACGATCTCGCCGGCTTCAATAAATTTCAGTTTCATACACTACACTCCTACAGGGAATCCATATTTCCGGTGGGGACGAAAAATGCGTGACATACGTCACGCATCCTCGCTTTAATCCACGATTTCGACCGTGACCTTCTCGCCAGTGCGCTGGGCTACAGTCTTAATGATGGTACGGATCTCTTTTGCGATCCGTCCCTGGCGGCCGATCACCTTGCCCATGTCGCCTTCGGCAACACGCAGCTCCAGCACCTTGCCGTCCTCGCCATCGATTTCGGTTACGGTGACTGCCTCAGGATCATCCACCAGATTTTTTGCCATGTACAGCAAAAGTTCTTTCATTCGGGATTCTCCTTTGGGATCTTACAGAACGCCAGCACTCTTCAGCAGGCCACGGACGGTGTCGGTGGGCTGTGCGCCATTCTTGATCCAGTTCTGCGCCTTCTCAGCGTCCACGGTGATGGTAGCGGGCTGGGTCAGGGGATTGTAAGTGCCGATTTCCTCAATGCAGCGGCCATCGCGGGGAGAACGGGAATCCGCCACAACGATACGGTAGTAAGGAGCCTTCTTGGCACCCATTCTTCTCAGTCTGATCTTAACCATGAGAGTTCACCTCCAAAATGATTGTAAAAATATATATCGCAAAGCAATTTGCTTTCAGCGAACGATAGAATTCCGGGGCTTAGAACCCGGGGAAGCCGCCGCCCAGGCCGCCGAACCGACCCATACGCTTGAGCTTCTTTCCGGCACCGGGGCCGGAGAACTGCTTGATGAGCTTTCGCATCTGCTCGAAGGATTTGAGCAGCTTGTTCACATCCTCCACCCGAACGCCGGCTCCGGCGGCGATCCGCTTTTTCCGGCCGGCTCCGATGATCTCGGGCTTTTCCCGCTCCTTGGGGGTCATGGACAGGATAATGGCCTCGGTGTGAGCCATGGCCTTCTCATCCAGCTTTACGCCCTTCAGGTTGGCCCCGCCGGGCATCTGGGCTAAGATATCTTCCATGGAACCCATGGACTTCATCTGCACCATCTGGTCGTAGAAGTCCTGAAGGGTGAATTTATTGGTCTTGAGCTTTTTCTCCATCTCGGCGGCTTTTTTGGCATCGTAGGCCTTTTCCGCCTTCTCAATCAGGCTGAGCACATCGCCCATCCCCAGAATCCGGTTTGCCATCCGATCGGGATGGAAGGGCTCAATGTCCTCCAGCTTTTCGCCGATACCGGCGAACTTGATGGGCTTGCCGGTAATGGCCTTAACGGACAGAGCCGCGCCGCCTCTGGCGTCGCCGTCCAGCTTGGAGAGCATGACGGAGTCGATGTCCAGCCACTCGTTGAAGCTCTGAGCCGCGTTCACCGCATCCTGGCCAGTCATGGCATCCACAACCAGCATGATTTCGTCGGGCTTCACGGCGGCCTTGATGTTTTTCAGCTCGTTCATCAGCGCCTCATCCACATGGAGCCGACCGGCGGTGTCCAGAAACACCATGTCGTAGCCCCGCTGACGAGCGTAGAGCACCGCTTCTTTGGCGGTTTTGACAGGATCCTGAGTGCCCTTCTCGAAAACGGGAACGCCCAGCTTCTCGCCGCAGACCTTCAACTGCTGGATGGCCGCGGGACGATAGATATCGCAGGCAACGAGCAGCGGGTTTCTCCCCTGCCGCTTCTGAAGCCCCGCCAGCTTGGAGCCGTTGGTGGTCTTGCCCGCACCCTGCAACCCCACCAGCATAATCACCGTGGGGCCGTTGGGATTGATATTCAAATGCTTGGTATCGCTGCCCATGAGCTTGCACAGCTCCTCGTTGACAATCTTCACGATCATCTGGGCAGGGGTGAGAGATTCCAGCACATCGGTGCCGACGCAGCGTTCCGTGACCGTCTTGGTGAAGTCCTTGACCACCTTATAGCTCACGTCCGCTTCCAGCAGTGCCATGCGGATCTCCCGCATAGCCTCCTTCACATCCGCTTCCTTCAGACGGCCCTTGCCGCGAAGCTTCTTGAAGGTGGCTGAGATTTTTTCCGTTAAGCCTTCAAACGCCATAGCTTACTCCTTCAGTGTCTGGGCAGCGGCCATAATCTGCCTGGCAAGGCTGACCGTCTCGGGTTCTTGGGAGGCTTCCAGCTTTTCCGCCGCCGCGAGAATCTCCTGGGCGGCCTTGCGGACTGCCCTGTCTCTGCGGACACAGCCGATATTTTCCTCCATCCGGCGAAGCAAAGCTTCCGTCCGGGTCAGGTTGTCGCACACCGCCTGGCGGCTGACGCCCAGCGCCTCCCCGATTTCTCCCAGGGAAAGGTCCTGATTGTGACGCATGTCGAAGCAGTCTCTCTGCTTGTCCGTAAGCATACCGCCGTAATAATCCAGCAGCAGCGTCATCTCCAGTGCGTCCATGGGAACCTCCTTGTGTCAAGGCATTTCCCTTGACCTTGGGCATTATAGCACAGCCCGGGCGGCATGTCAAGTATTTTTCCGGAACACCTAGTCTTTTTTATCCTACCTGATACCAGCGGATAATCTCCCGGGTGGGGAAAAAACCCAGCCGCTTGTACAGGCGCAATGCCTTCTCATTGGTAGAAGCCACCTCCAGCCGGAGGGTTTCGCCGGAACAGGCCGACAGCAGGGTTCGCATCACCCGCTCCCCTGCCCCAGGCTTCACCGAGGCCATGGCTCGAAGAAACCCCTCCTCCAGCCAGCCGATGCCCAGCAGCTCTCCGCCGTCGTGGACGAAGTAGGTTCCGCCGGAAAGAATCTCCGGCTCCTGCCGAGCCTCCAGCGTCCCCGCATTGTCTACGCCTGCCATCCGTTCATTGTAGAGCTCGCGCCACCGGGAGACAGTCTGCTCCGTTACCGGGAAAAGATTCGCAAGCTTCCCTTCCTCGAAGCTGGGGCTGCCGGTCATTTCCACCACGGCGGTATACAGGGGATAGTCCGTCAGTGCCTCATGTCCCGCGGCGAAAATCCGTTCCGCTCCCACCGCCCGGCAGAAGCCCACACACTCCCGAAGATGAGCATCCAGTCCCCCCGGCTCCACATCCCGGATATGAATGTAGGCCGTTTTCCGATAGGGAACCTCCTTCAGAATCAGGCTGGATACCCCGGTTTCCGTGTCAAATACTGGAAAATCCCGCATTTTCATTCCCTCCTTTTTGTTATCATACCATCTTTTTGTCCAAAGCACAACGACCAAAGGGATAAAACCGCCTTATTTCTTTGTGCATCTTGCACACTCTTTCCCGGCTTAGATTTCCGGACAAATTAGTGTATAATTACAGGTATCCCGATGATTACTCATGAAAGGAGGTTCATTCCATGAAGAAGATCATCTGCAAGAAGGAGTACGACACCGAGACTGCTACCCTGGTTCATAAGTTCACCAGCGGCAACCTGGGCGATCCCGCCGGCTATGAGGAGGATCTGTTCCAGACTCCCGAAGGTCTGTACTTTGTGTACGGCATCGGCGGCGAGACCTCCAAGTATCCTACCGAGGATATCCAGAGACTTGCCAAGACCAAGGTCAAGGAATGGGTGGAGAACCACTGAGTTTCCATACATAGCGAGAAGGAAGTCTGCTGAGCAGGCTTCCTTTTTTCTTGACAGCTATGGTAGAATAAAAATGATATACACCTATCCGGAAAGGATTTTTGCCCCATGAAGTTTTGGAAAATCATACTGACAGCGGCTCTTGCGGCGGCATTGCTTTGCGGCTGCGCTCCGAAAGCGGACTACGCCCCCATCGCCGCCACTACCCTGCCCGTCTGGGATTTTACCTCCCGGCTATGCCAGGGCACGCCGCTCGCCGTAACCCGACTGGTGACGGAGCAGGTCAGCTGCCTGCACGACTACTCTCTGAACGTCCGTCAGGTTAAGGCCGCGGAGGCCGCCCATGTGGTGGTCATCTCCGGAGCCGGTCTGGAGGACTTCCTGGACGATTTGCTCCTGGACGTGCCCACCATCGACGCATCCCAGGGAATCTCCCTTCTGCACAGTGACGAAGCGCACGAGGAAGAGGAGCACCACCATGAGGAGGACGGCCACCATCACGAGGAGGATCCTCACATCTGGCTGTCCCCGGAGAATGCCATGGTCATGGCGAAAAATATCTGTGACGGTCTTTCCCGGCAGTATCCGGACTATGAAGATACCTTCCGAGCCAATCTGGAAGACCTGCTTTCTCAGCTGGAAGCCCTGCAAAGCTATGGCGAGGAACAACTGTCCGGCCTGCAATGCCGGGAGCTGATTCCCTTCCACGACGGCTTTTCCTATTTCGCCCAAGCCTTTCATCTGACCATACTGGAATCCGTCGAAGAGGAATCCGGCAGCGAGGCATCGGCGAAAGACCTGATTCACCTGACGGAGCTAGTGCGGGATCATAACCTTCCCGCCATCTTCACCGAGGTCAGCGGCAGCGATTCCGCAGCGCAGGTAATCGCCCGGGAAACGGGCTGTAAGGTTTACGCTCTGGACATGGCCATGTCCGGGGATAGCTATTTTGAGGCCATGTATCACAACATTGACACAATCCGGGAGGCATTGGGATGAATCTGGACATTCACGGCGGCTCCTGCGGGCACTCCTGCTGCCTGCGGGTGGAAAATTTAACGGTAAAAATCGGAAACGAGCCGATTCTGTCGGACGTAAATCTTCACGTCCACTGCGGGGAGCTTCTGGCTCTGATCGGCCCCAACGGGGCCGGCAAATCCACCTTTCTGAAGGCCATTCTGGGTCAGCGGGAATACGAGGGTGTCATTGCCTTCTCCCAGCCGGGTCAGCGGAGCAAAAAGCCCCGGATCGGCTATGTGCCCCAGAGCCCGGCCTTCGACCCCAGCGACCCGGTGAGCGTATCTGATCTTTTTGCCTGCTGCCTGGGCAAACGGCCTGCCTTTTTAGGCCTGGGCAAGTCCATGCGCACTCTGGTGAAGGAATGCCTGGAGCGGGTTCACGGGGAAGATTTAATCGACAAGCGAATCGGCACTCTGTCCGGCGGTGAATTGCAGCGGGTGCTGCTGGCTCTGGCTCTGGAGCCTATGCCCAACATCTTAATTCTGGACGAGCCCCTGTCCGGCGTGGATGTGGAGGGCATGGAGACCCTGATGGACATGCTGGACGAAATTCGAAAGACCTACGACCTGTCCATTCTTATGACCACCCACGACTTTTCCATGCTCCCAAGGTACGCCAATCAGGTGGTGCTCATTGACCGGGGCGTGAAAATTCAGGGCACCGCCCAGGAGGTTCTGAGCTCCCCGGAATTCGCCCAGGCCTTCCACATGAAAGGAGGAAGCTTATGAGCCTTTGGTATGGTCTTTGCAATCTGCTCCCCCTGGAAATGCTCCACTGGGACTTTATGAAAAACGCCTTTCTCGCCATGGTGCTCATGGCTCCCCTGTTCGGCCTCCTGTCCACCATGATCGTCACCGGCCGGATGAGCTTCTTCTCCGATGCCCTGGGTCACTCGGCCTTTACCGGCATTGCCATCGGCGCCATCTGCGGCCTGGCCGCACCCACCTGGGCGGCGGTGGGCTTCAGCGTGTGCTTCGCCCTGGTGTTTTCCTATGTGCGCAGCCGCTCCAACCAAGCGGCAGACACCCTCATCGGCGTATTTTCCAGCACGGCGGTAGCTCTGGGGATTTTTGTCGCCACTCTGGGCGGCGGCAGCTTCACCAAATACAACAAATATCTCATCGGCGATGTGCTCTCCGTCACTCCGGCGGAAATCGGAATGCTGGCTCTGGTTCTGCTGGCAGTGGCTCTTTTCTGGCTGGTCTACGCCAACCGTCTGACCCTGACGGCCATTCACCCCCAGCTGGCCGCCTCCCGGGGCATCAGCGTGGGGAAATCCCAGACGCTCTTCACCGTGGCCATTGCGGTGGTGGTGACGCTCAGCATTTCCAGTGTAGGCCTTCTGATTCTCAATTCCCTGATGGTGCTGCCCGGGGCTTCCGCCCGGAACATTTCCCGGAATCTACGGCAGTACCACGGCTTTTCTGTGCTCTTCGCCCTGATCGCCGGGCTGGGTGGCCTGACCGTTTCCTATTACTTGGGCTGCTCGGCGGGAGCCGCCGTCAGCCTGCTGCTGGCGATTCTCTTCGCCCTTACCTTTGCCATGCGAAGGAGGTTCTCTTAAATGGAAGCAAGTATTCAGGCCATTGCCCGGATGAAAAGCGATTTTCCCACCAAATTCGGCATTCCCAGGCAAAGCGGCCTGGTGGACGCCCTGGAATCCACCATTGTCTTTGAGCCGGAATTCCAGAACGCCGACGCTCTGCGGGGCATCGAGGGTTTTTCCCATCTGTGGCTCATCTGGCAGTTTTCCCAGGCTGTACGCCAAGGCTGGTCCCCTACCGTCCGTCCCCCTCGTCTGGGAGGCAACGTTCGGATGGGGGTCTTTGCCACCCGTTCCCCCTTCCGTCCCAACAATCTGGGGCTGTCCTGCGTCCGGCTGCTGGGCGTGGAGGAAACCCGGGAGTATGGCACTGTCCTCCATGTGGGCGGAGCGGATCTGATGGACGGCACGCCGATTTTCGACATCAAGCCCTACATTCCTTACGGCGATGCCAAACCCGACGCTCTGGGAGGCTTCACTCAGGGTGCCGGAGACTTTTTACTGACGGTTGACTTTCCCTCTTCCCTTCTGGAAAGGATACCGGAGAACAAGCGGGACGCGCTCATCGGCGTGCTGTCCCACGACCCCCGTCCCTCCTATCAGGCAGACCCGGAACGGGTCTACGGCCTGACCTTCGGCGGCTGGAATGTGCGGTTCCGAGTCAAGGATAGCACCCTGACCGTGGTGGAGGTAGCTCAGGAGAACTCCTGACGCGGAAAACCAAAAGACTTTTCCCTGCTACTGACTGATTTTCCCAAAACTGAGCTGCGAAAATAACCCAAAATATTGAAAAGGCCGCCCTTCTGTGTTAAACAGATGACAGTTACTTACTGGCATGCACAGAAGGGCGGTTTTCTACAGCCGTAACCGCACGAATTGCGGGCATGACGATATTGTAGAGATAGAGGGAGGCGGCGAATGATATGGCAGGCGGGGATTATCGAGTGCTTGTAGGCGTTCTTTGACAGACCGAATCACCAGACATTCGTCTGGTGATTCGAAGAAAAAGAAAAGAACCAGCCTTTCGACTGGTTCTTCTATTCGTGTTTGCATTTCCTATCTTCCCGGGTAGGCCAAGGATTGTCCTGCCGAAGAAACACTCCGGTGGAGTGTTTCCGGCAGAATCCGGATATGCGAAAAAAAGAACCAGGCCGAAGTCTGGTTCTTACTTGTGTTGGCATTACCTATCTTCCCGGGCAGTCACCCGCCAAGTATTGTCGGCGTACATGAGCTTAACTTCTGTGTTCGGGATGGGAACAGGTGGACCCTCATGACAATCAATACCAACTATGCAGATGGCTTTTCACCATCCTTATGTCAAATGACCTTCGTCATCTAACCGCTTTCGGATTCTAGCACATTTACCCGTGCTTGTCAACCCATTTTTTCAGGATCTTGGTGACCCGTACCGGATTCGAACCGATGTTAAAGGCGTGAGAGGCCTCTGTCTTAACCACTTGACCAACGGGCCATGGTGCGCCTTCAGGGACTCGAACCCGGGACCCACTGATTAAGAGTCAGTTGCTCTACCAACTGAGCTAAAGGCGCAGATCCTGTTATTTCGATGCGCCCTGAAAACTGAACATTGTCCTTTACTTCCGCAATTACTATTAAGACATTCACTGAGCCTGCGCTTTGGTCAAGCTTTCGGCTTATTAGTATCAGTCAGCTGCACACATTGCTGTGCTTCCACCTCTGACCTATCAACGACATAGTCTACGTCGAGCCTCAGTGGAGATCTTATCTCAGGGAGAGTTTCACGCTTAGATGCCTTCAGCGTTTATCTCGTCCGTACGTAGCTACCCAGCCATGCCCTTGGCAGAACAACTGGTACACCAGAGGTACGTCCAACCCGGTCCTCTCGTACTAAGGTCAGCTCCCTTCAAATCTCCTACGCCCGCAACAGATAGGGACCGAACTGTCTCACGACGTTCTGAACCCAGCTCGCGTGCCGCTTTAATTGGCGAACAGCCAAACCCTTGGGACCTAATTCAGCCCCAGGATGCGACGAGCCGACATCGAGGTGCCAAACCTCCCCGTCGCTGTGGACGCTTGGGGGAGATCAGCCTGTTATCCCCAGGGTAGCTTTTATCCGTTGAGCGATGGCATTTCCACTCACATACCACCGGATCACTAACTCCGACTTTCGTCTCTGCTCGACCCGTCGGTCTCGCAGTCAGGCTGGCTTATACGTTTACACTCATTGCATGGTTTCCATCCATGCTGAGCCAACCTTTGAGCGCCTCCGTTACATTTTAGGAGGCGACCGCCCCAGTCAAACTGCCCGCCTAACAGTGTCCCCCGACCCGATTCAGGGCCGCAGGTTAGAAATTCAGCAAACCAAGGGTGGTATCCCAAGGGTGACTCCGTACGACCTGACGACCGTACTTCTCAGTCTCCCACCTATCCTGTACATGATTTACCGAATCTCAGTATTAAGCTGCAGTAAAGCTCCATGGGGTCTTTCCGTCTAGTTGCGGGTAACCGGCATCTTCACCGGTACTACAATTTCGCCGGGCGGGCTGTTGAGACAGTGCCCAAATCATTACGCCTTTCGTGCGGGTCAGAACTTACCTGACAAGGAATTTCGCTACCTTAGGACCGTTATAGTTACGGCCGCCGTTTACTGGG
>OHIS01000249.1_pt1 | contig 15797 bp, 23 predicted proteins | sample 1568361 | NCBI WGS metagenome assembly OHIS01 (sample SAMEA3879607, study PRJEB24766) | human gut metagenome | biome: human-associated habitat; feature: feces | place: USA | collected 1985/1987 | reverse complement strand
ATTGAAATAAAAATAACGGGGAGCGGCAAACCAAGAAGACGCTGACAATCCCGTCATGGTTGAACGAGCAAGCGTAGATGGCGCATATCAACTTTTTAAGAACATTGGAAGAAGCGCTGCGCGATAAGCTTAAAGTGGAAAGCAGATAAAAAATAAGGCCGTGGATCACTCCACGGCCTTTTCAAGATCATCGATTCTGTGGTTCGCCACCTTGATCTTTTCGTCATGGATGGAACATACTCTTCCAGCTTGTAGGTTCTTTCTATCAGTGTGTTGTGCTTATCCTGTTTCTTTTCAAGCTGTTCCAGCCTATAAACGATCATGGCGGTTGTCTTTTTGTTGCTCCAATATGAACCGGCCAGCGTCCCCACAAGCGCCAATGCGCTCACTACGATAGATGATACATCAAGACCCATGCTTTTACCCTTCTTTGCTGCGTGTTTGCAGGATTGAATATATTATTGTTCAACGGTCAGGCTTCCAATGCCCTTTTCGTCCACAAAGACCGTCCTTTACAATAGCTTGATCTCGTAAATCTTGTTGATAAAAGTATTCGAAGAGTTTCGAGACCCCGCGATGTAATACTCTCCGCTGACCCCGGAAACATCGACATCGATCGTTTGAGTTTTTCCACCGGAACTCGTGTTTGATTCGGACTTTACAAGGTCAGAGTTGGTCGGATTCTGAACGTCCGATTCCGTGATGCCGAACTGAAACAAGGACGCTGGAACGGATATGTACACAACGAATCGAAGCGTTGTGTAGCCTGAGATCAGCACCTTCTTGTCGCTACGAAAGCTAAAGCGCGAGTTGGATATGCTTGTGTCATTCGTGAACGTAACAGCGTCCGCATCCATTGATATGGCGCATCTGGTACTGCTGAAGCCGCCGAGCTTCTTGCTGATCTTTCCGTAAGAGTAAAGAACGCCCTTCGGCAGCCCGTTCACAGCGCGTAGCGCAAGCCGTCTGCACATCCTCATTCGAGCGCACCCCCAAGCAGCCATGTGTCCGCTGCGATCTTTTTTAGGCAGACTGCGGCATACTGCCCGGCAAGCGTCAACGCGCCATCCATAGAGTGGATGGTCACCCCCTCTGCTGCCGCGACCGTGACCGCGCCCGTGCCAAGCTGTGCAATCTCGATCTCCGTACCGACAGGGAACGCTACCGTGTCGCTTTTCGGAATTGTTACAGTCAACGCCGTTTCCGAGTTCAGCGTAAGTAGCTTCCCCGCGTCCACCATGTCGGGCGTGTAGGACGCTGTTTGCTCAATGATTGCTGCGCTTGCCTGTGCCGCAGCGACCTTGCCCGCCGTATCCAGCGTTGCGACGCCGTTTGCAGCGCCCGCCGAGCTTGTTGGGATTGCGCCGATGCTGCCCGGCGTGACCGCACCTGTCGCAAGCTTGCTTGCCGTGACAGCGCCGTTCTCAATCTTCCCGGACGTGACAGCATTGCTTGCAATTTTCGCACTTGTTACAGAGCCGTCCGCGATCTCCATGCTTGCCATCGCGAACAGCGGCACAAGGTCTTTCACTGTCAAGCCGTCAATCGGAACGCGGTAAAGCGGCATGTCTGCAAGGAACACGTGGTTATTGATGATGTCGCCGCTCGTATGTGCCGGATCGGAAGGACTGTCGGCGGCTGGTGTGCCTTTAATCACAACAAGGTTCGCGTCCTCCACTCCGGACGAACTGTCCTTTGTGTAGCGGGCAACAATCAGATCGTTCCGCTTGTAGTCCGCTTGCCCGTTGTCAATGGTCAGGTCAACATAGCTTCCTTCATTGAGCCGGATATGCCGCCCCTGCATCAGAATGTCACCATCAGACACGCGGATTTTGTTGTTTGAAACCGTGATCGTACTGAATTTGCTTCCACGGTCAAGGACGTACTGTCCCGTTCCGAAAATCGCAGCATTGAAAGAACCGATGTCCGCGGACGAAACATGGCTTTCGCCCCTATAACCCGTTACAATATGCAGATTTCCCATGTTATTCTCCTACCTCATAATTGATTGATGTGTAATCGCTTCGTAGCTTCACGATCTTCTTTTTGATGGTCGCGCTGCAAGACAGCCCTGTAATGCTGTCGGTCGCGCCGACCTTGTCACCAACGTCAAAGAAGTCCGATTCCGCGTCAAGGCTGATGACCATTTCGTCAGGCTCCCACAGCTTCTTTAGCTGCTCAATGCCTTTCTTCATCAGCTCTTCGTCCGATTCAACCGATGAATAGTCGTATGTCGCGGCGTACTCATCCAGCCCGAATTGCGTCTGCGTTGTGCTGATATTACCGTTTGCGTCAGCGTACAAATGCAGCACGGTTCGCTGTTCCAGTTCGCCGGAGCCGAGACAGATCAGGTGATTGACCGCATTGACCTTCTTCTTCAGCTGAATGTTAACCAAAGACGGATCAAATTCATCATCCGTTGAATAGTCGAATTTTTCAACGCCGCCGATGATAACCTTGCCGTTGGTATACGTGACGGCCATTTTCAGGCCAACGCTTGACAGCATTTTCACAATGCCCTTGTAACCGTCCGTGAAGCGGTCGAATTGAAATCCGGTCACGATCGCCCCAGCGTCACCCTCCGGCGCTTGAAACATGGCAGAAAGCCCCAGCCTTTGCAGGATAAAGTCAATGCAGCGGTTCGCGTCTCCGCTGATAACAAGGTATCTTCCTACCAGCGACACGCCCGCAGAATCAGCCGTTTTGATCGTGACATGCTGCGTGGAAGTGTCGGAAGAAGTCAATGGCATGACAACCTTGCTTCCAAGGATGCCATGCCACGTCCGGCCAAAGTAAACAACCTCGTTCGCTTCGCTTCGGACTTCCAGCGTGTCGATAATGCCGCCGTACTCCGTGTCTTCCGCGTATAAATACCAACCTGCTTGGCAGCAATGCGCGTCAGCCGGGATCAGGCATTCAAAGTCATTCTCATCTTCTCCGAATGCCAGATCCATTTCATACCCGGAAAGAACGCCCTGATCGATCATCTCGTGGTTCATGTATATCAAATCCATTTCGGTTCCGACCTCTCTTCCATTAGAATGATGTCAAAGTCAGAAAGACCGCTCCATGTGATCGTGCTTGTTCCAGCCGGGATTTTTTGGAAAATGTAAGAAGCCTTATTCCTGTTGTTGAACATGTTGACGACCGTCCCATCGTACTGCACGAGCTGAATCTTTTTCGTTGTGCTGTCTATGGTCAAATATTCGTTCACGCCCACATCACACAAGACCTGATAGGTGTGCCCGGCAATGCTGATCGTTGGATTTTTGCAAGAGCCGTAAAGGATCATCCTGAAGTTTGTTGCAACGAACCCGCCGTTGGACAGAATGTTGGAGTTCCCGCTGCCCGCCGCGAAAAAGTAATCGAACGGGTAGTCATATGGGAAGTCCAGCCACAGACTGCTTGCGCCGCCACCACCGCCGCCGCTTGACTGCCTGAACTGCAACCGCGTTTCCTTAACCCAATATGGATAATCGGAAGTAAGCGTCAAGGTCAATTTCATGAGCCGCTTGTTTGTCAGATAGTCCTTTTTTGCACTCTTTGTGACAAAGCAGCGGAAATAGTAGTCTCCAACGATGATCTGCCCGTGCTGCACGGCAAGCACGTCCTTCTCCATGACTTCAAGCATCCGGTTTCGCGCCGAAATGCCTTCCGCATCGGTCTTGCACATGATGATGACAGGCAGTTTCCGTGTGCTGACTTGCCGTGTTAGGACGCTGATCCTGCTGCCTTTGGAGCTTGTTTTCCAATCATAGTCATGCAGGTCACTCGCATTGACAAAGATGCCGTTCTTGCCGAACTCAAAGACTTCATTCAAATGGTTTTTGTATTTCAGCTGTTCAAGCAATCAGACCACCCCCCGAACAAGTCTGCCAAATTCGCGGTTGTTCAGCGAAAGAGACGTATTTTCAAGCTGCGCTTTCAGATCGTCACCCATACTGTCGAGGATTTCCGAAAGAATCGCGGAAACACGGTCAAGCGCATCAATCAGGCCGGAGTTCTGGATTGCGACAGCTTCGGAAACGTAGGTTTGCAGCGTGTCGATCGGCGCTATGGCTTCCTTGCCTTTTTCACCAGCGACCATCGGACGATTGCCAAGCATGCCGAACAGTGTTGCGCTATCAACAATGCCGCCCTCGGCAAAGTAGATCGTCTTTGGCTCTGCCTTGACGGTCGGAACCTTGTTGTTTTCAGGATCAAACTTGCCGGTTAAGGAGAACTTCGGCACGATGACGCTTCGGAATTTCAGGTCAATGTCGAACGCTTCCTTGATTTCGTCAACGCCTTTCTTGACGGCTTCCGCAATCACGGACATTTTTTCGGTCGCAATCTTCTGCATGGCTTCAAACTTCGTGGTAACGATCGATTCCGTTTCCGTCAGCTGTGAATTCATGGTTGACCGAATGTTCTGCGATTTAGAAGTTACTTCTGCGGAGGTGGAAGCCATGGAATCCGACACCGTGTCGCGCATGTTCCCAAAGGAAGATGCAACGCCGTCACCAGCGCCGATAGAAACGGATGACATTTCATCCCGCATTGCGGAAAAGTCGCTTGACACTTGGCTTCGTGTCGCTGAAACATTGCTTGTGATGTTGGATTTGACTTCGGAAAACGTTTCTCCGGCTTGTTCCGGGATTCCCTGCATTCCTTCGGCAAACCCGGTTGCTACGCTTTGGCCTTGCGCTTTCGCTTCGGTCGAGGACCCGCCGCCAATGCCAAGTGCGGACTTGAATTTTTCCCAAACCCCGGCGCAGATTTGGCCAATCGCCCCGAACAGCGCTTCTACGCCAGCCCACAGACCTTCAACCAGCGCTAAAAGAATTTGCGGGCCATTCTCAATCAGGAATTTGCCGATAGTCGGGATCATTTCAAATAGCCCGGAAATCAAGGTGATTCCCGCTTCAACGATCATTTGAAAGTTCGTAGGATCGGTCAAGACGGACACGATCTGATTCACGATCGTTGGCAGAGACGAAACAAGCGCCATTGAAATCTGCGGGATGGCCTGTATGATGGCCATCAACAACGCCACTGCACCGTTAAGGACGGCCTGAACCGTTCCCGGCTCTGTAAGGAATGTAACGATCGTCAGAATGATGTCGGGCAGCGTTTCGCCTAAAAACTGTGCGATCTGCGGAATGGCCTGAACGATTTGCATCAGCAAATCCAGCGCCGCAGACAGCAGCATTTGTAAGTTTGCTGGGCTGGACAAATAAACGATGATGGTTTCGATAATCGATCCACATGCGCTTATTATTGTCTGTGTAATTGTCGGCAAAGCGTCAAGGAGTAGCGGCACTATCGCCATCAGTCTAGACAGAATGTCGGGAAGCGCCGAAACAAGCCCGTCTACAAGAGAAATCGCCCCTTCGATCAAGCCCGGCAGTAATTCAGACAGCAAGGCGGGAAGTTCCGCAGTAACAACCGGGATGATCGCGGCAAGCGCGTTTGAAATACCGCCTAAAATTTGAGAAATGCGCGGGACGATGTTTTTTGCAGCGACAGAAACGCTTGTAACAAGCCGGTCTACCAGCGCTTGTATATCTTGATTGTCATCGGCAAAGCCGACAAGCAGGTTTTGCCACGCGGCCTTCAGAGAAGAAAGGCTCCCCTGAATGGTGCTGATTGCTTCTTCGGCTGTCGCTCCCGCTATTCCAAGCTCATCTTGAATCACATGAATTGCTTGGTAAACATCATTCAGATTGTTAATGTCATACTTGACACCTGTTAATTCCTGCGCATCTCGAAGCAGTCTTTCCATTTCGGATTTTGTGCCGCCATAGCCAAGCTTCAAGTTGTCCAGCATGGTGTAGTTCTGCTTCGCAAATCCTTGATAGGCGTTCTGGATTGCCGCCATATCAGAACCCATTTTGTTGGCATTATCCGACATATCGCGCAGCGCCATATCTGCCACATCAGCCGCCGCTGCCGTATCGCCGCTTAAAGATTGCAACAGGCTTGCAGAAAAGCTTGTAACGGTTTCCATGTACTGATTCGCGGACAGCCCGGAAGTAATGTATGCGTTCTGTGCGTACTGCTGTACTTTCTGACTGCTGTCTTTGAATAACGTATCAACGCCGCCGACAAGCTGCTCATAGTCCGCATATGCGGCTAAAGAACTCTTTGTAAGAAAAGCAATGCCCGTTGCGGCGGCGGCAATAGCAGCACCGCCTATCTTTGCAGCGGTTCCAAGCCCTTTTCCGATCTTCGATGCTAAAGATTCAGCCTTGCCGCTTGCGCCGTCTATTTTTTCGTTGAACGCTTCGACCCCGTTTAATCCCAACGTGCCGAATAGCTTAAATAGTTCCAATGGTCATCAGCCCTTTCATTGGAAAGTAAAAAAGAAGGCCATTGGAACATGGCCTTCAGCGTGTGTTGCCCCTCGGATATCTGCGTATCAATGCCGGGCATCAGCGCCCCTACCAAAGCGCCTGAAGCCAGCCGGACAACACTTGGTATTGTTCGTGACAAAGGCCGTATCAAGCTTGCCCATCTCCGTCCGGTATTCCCGGCTCCTTTCAATGGCCGCGACCCACGCCGGTCCGACAGCAAGCTCCGCAACGCCGATTCCCTTTGCAAGCTTCCCCGCTGTTGCGCCGATCTTCCCGACAGCAGCGGAAACCTTGCTGCTTGTGTCTCCCGATTGTCTTGGCGTGTCCCGTAGCGCCTGTCTGCCGCTTCGGTGTAAATGGCAATTCTGCCAAGGATTATGAATACCTCCATGAAGTTCCCTTTCCTTCATGGTCAGCCATTCCACGAATGGTTAGATGTTGACAGGGGATTGACAGGGATGAAAGCTTTTCAGCATTTCTGCCGAGTTCACAACGGCTTCCGTGATGACTTCCGGCGGCGGCGCTTGCTCTGCTTCCGTTGACAGCGATTCAACAAAGTCCTTGTACGACATGTCAAAAACGCGATGCAGATAAAATTCCCACGTTGTTTTTTCGTCCTGCTCCTTGTTGTGGATCATGATGAACTCGTTGATGAACTCGGAAAATCTGCCCGTGCGGATCATGCCGTTCAGCAGGATCATTGGATTTGCGTATTTGGAAAACAACAAGTCGAGCAGCCTTATATCTCCTACTTGAACAGCTTGACTACAACCTGAAAAAAATCTTTGAATTCTTCCTTTTTGACAACATCAACGACCATCTGCGTGAATGTGGCCATGGGCAGCGCGGCGATTCCCTTAACCTTCATACCGGTCAGCCCGGAAAGGAAAGAATAAATATCGTCTTTTGCTTTCGGAAGATTTTCCATTAGGATTCCTGCAACGTCAACAACCACCATCATCCCGATGGACTTCACATCCGCTTCGCCGCCGCCTTTCGCCAGTGCTTTGATCTCCGGGGAGCTGAAGCAGGACTTAAACTCCTTAACGCCGATCTTCGACAGAATCTGGAACACCGGGAAAATGTCATCGGCGGTCAGATTTCTAAGTTCATAGGTTTTTTCGGTCTTTTCTTCCATGTTCTATCTCCTTCCTGTCGTAAAAAATAGGCAGGATCACCGCATGGGCAATCCTGCCGTTTGTTTGTTGCTGTTTAACCCGCGCTTGCCTTTGGATAGTAGATTTTCCACGGAAGCGTGTCGAGGTCGCTTGTCAGCTCCGCATGGGATTCAAAGGTGTATTTGCCGATCGCGCCCTCCTTGTTCTTGCCCTCCTGCTCAAAGCCGTTGGTGCAAATGGCATTTTCGAGGATCGCGATGACGTTCTTGCCTTCGAGCGTCTTGCCGACAAAGGCGATGTTCTCCCAGTAATCGCCCTCGGCGATATTGGCCTTCGGAACGATCACATCGTAATTCGAATCATCGGACGTGCCGTCCTTGCCGAACGTGGCCGCCTTGATGATGTCTTTGGTCAGTTCAATGAAGTTGATCTCCATGCTTGCCGTTTCGCCGGTCTTGACGGACAGCCCCTTCGCCTTGACAAGCGCACCGTCAACCTCAATCTGCGTTACCTCCGGAACGATAGACAGCTTAGAGCCGCCAGAAGTCGCGCCAATCAGGGACGCTTCAAAATTCCACGCATTGGTGGTATATTTCAGCCCCTTGTGAATCGTGCCAGCGCCAAACAAGATGTTTTTCGGCGTGTTCTCAGTTACGCCGGTCTTTCCTTCTTTGGACATTTAGTTCACCTTCCATTCTTTAATGCTTAGGTTAATTTGGATTCTTTTGATTTCCGCGTCCCCCGTTGGAACGATCAAGCCATTGGCATAAAAAATAGCCACACCTGAACCGTTGCCCGTGATGACTGTTTTGCCGCTGATCTGCCCAAAGTATACCGCGATCTTCTCTTTTGCTTCTTCGAGTTCAATCCATTTTCCACGCGAAAAGCCCGTTAGCATGAACGTGGATTCTTGCAAGCCGTCTTCCGACAGGCTTTCCGATTCTTGGTATTCGCCGACAAAGTACGGATAGGCGACAGGCTTCTTTGTGTACCCCCCAAAGGCGTATCTAAGGCCGAGGGCTTTCATGCCGTCCGCGATCAGCTTCAATACATCCGTTGACATGTTAGCTCATCCTTCCTCTGAAAATCTGTTCTGCGCGTCTAATGATCTTTGCTCGACACGCTTCAAAGGCTCGCTGTAATGTCCGGTTCGGCTTTTTGCCGCGCGTGAAGTGGCCTTCGCCCTTCGCGTCAACGTAAAACCAACCGCCCTTTCTGCCGTTGCCTTCTGCGGCATATTCGCCCGTGCCGTACTCTTCCCAAATGGCATTTTCCAGCGGACTTCCGATTGTGGCGATCTGCGAACTCACGTCAACGACATGCGCCCACGATCCTTTTAACTGCCCGGTATCCACCCGGCTATTTCTTCGTGCCGCAGATTCCACTTCGGATGCGGCTTCTTCCAGAAATGCAAGCGCCGCATCATCAATCGCCGCTTTGACCTGAACGCTAAAATCCTGAAATTCAACAGACATATTACTGCCCCCCCGTAAACTTCAGATAGATTTCAAGCTGTTGGTGCATTTCCATTGGATCATCAATGAGCATGATGTCGTACCGCTTGCCGTTGATGACCATGCGGCTATTCTCCGCGCCGATAGCAGGATCAAGCGCCACATAATCACTAATAAAGACGTGTGTGCTTTCCTGAATTTTGGCATTGAACGATTGATATTTGCTGTCGCCGGAAGTCAGGTCAAGCCAGCCTTTGAGCGTCTGCGCATCCGTCCACACTTCTTCCTGTTCGCCGATGGCGTTCTGTGCGGTTGTGGCCGTCTGGATGACCGCCGTGATGTTACCGCCGATACCCTTCATGCTCTGACCCCCTGCCCGAATCGCGCCTTCATATACGGCTTCAGAAAGCCTGTAAGCGCCTTTGGATAACCGATGGTGGAATTGTCCCCTTCCATCGAAAAATACGTCACAGAGTGCCGTGAAATGGTTTCAGACGCAACTCCGACCTTGTTCCGGTTGTCCAAGTCCCATTTCAGCATGTTAGCAACGCCCATCTTGACATCGGCAGGATAGACCACCTTTGTGATGGTTACGGACAGTTCGTCATACAGTTCTTCCTTAACGGTCAGAGACGCAAGGGAGGAAGTGCGGACATTGACCAGCCCGGCGTTCAGGTCGGAATCCGTGACTTGCAGCGTGTCCCCTGCCTTGAATCGGTTTGCGCATTCAACGAACACAAGCGTTTTCCCGCTGGAAACTGCATCGGCAACAGCGCGGAACGCCCTGACCTGAAAGTTATTGTTTGTGTATGACCGGATAAGCAATTCAAGCGCCAGAAGCTTGGCTTCCAGCGCTTGATCCGTTTCCTCGGTTGTGATGTGCTGCCGAATTTCGGCAACCGTCATAATCATAGTTACACCGCCTTACTCGGCAGGTGCATTGGGTGCTTCCTCATCCTCAGCAATTTCGATGACTTCATAGCCGTCATGCTCACGGAACCATTCCACCATGCGGCCTTCCGCAATCTGGGCCTTTCCGTAAGCAAACTGAACGCCGCCAGCACCGATCCCGCAGAATTCGGGATTGCCCGTTACCTTGATTTCATAGCCGGTGATTTTCTTTGCTTTCTTTGCAGCCATTTTTCATCCATCCTTTCCTTGCTTACGCAATCTTGATGTTGCGGAGAACGCCAGCATGGGCGGTGTTCTTTAGCACGGTCGCCGCAACCATTTCAACTTCGCCGTCCTTCACAGCGCCAGGAGCATTGAAGTCAGGCAGATACTGACGGATAGCGCTGTTGCCGGTCAGGGATGCAGCATGGAAGCCGTCCATGACATCAAACTTGACTGCATAGATATCAGTCAAGCCAGTAACGGCGGCATCGGAAGCGCCGATGTTACGGCTGATGCCACCCTTTACGCAGTCGTTGCCGGTTACAGTGGTGCTGGCAACAGTGTAATGCTTGCCCAAATCCATGAATCGCACACCGTCCATGGAAGTTACCTTTCTGCCGAAAGCTTCCTCGGATTCAGTCTTATAGCCCAGGAGCCGTGCCATAGTCTGAATCTTGGCGATCATGGCGCTGTTCATCAGCAGTGCGTCCGCATTGGTATTCTTGATAAGCAGCTGAATCTTTTCATACAGCTGATCCGCATTGGCCTTCAGGTTGGTCATGGTGCTGATGTCAATAGCCGAACCGGAACCGGCGTTGTACTCGGTGGAAGTACCGGCAAGCAGCTTGTCCAGACCGTCAAATTCGGTGGTGGTAGTGGTTGCATCACCGTTTACAAGGGTGTAATGGAACAGGCTGATTGCGGCCAGAACCTTTTCACGAATCTGGAATGCCATGTTGTTCCAGGGGCCTTCAGCTGCCTTCAGAACACGGTCAATCTGGAACTTACCGCCGAAAATCTTCAGGTCAGCGGATTTCTTTTCCACGGTTGCCTGGTTCGCAGCGTATTCCGCATTCAGCGCACGGAAGGCGGCCACGGAAGGCAGCTTCTTCTGAATGTAGGAATAGGTCAGCGTGCTGCCGCCCTGGGGGGAAACGCAGTTGTCGAAGGGCAGCAGCTGAAGAATTTCGGATTCACGCAGAAAGATATCAACAATCTGCTGGGAAACCTTGTCGGACATACCGACTTTCATTTCAGCAAGCGTCATAGCCATAATATAATTACCTCATTTTTCGGCCCATAGGCCAGTTTCAGAGCGTCTTCCAGGTTCTTGGGTTCCACCTCTCCCGGCTCTCCTACGTCCAGCTTGTTTTCAAGAATCTTCTTCTGCCCGGAAGCTTCAAACTGGGCGGGGAACTGCGTTTTCAGCCCCGCCAGCTTGTCATCCATGCCCTTGACCTTGCCGTTTTCGTCAAGCGTCAGCTCTTCGGGCTTGTACTTCTCACGCAGCTTGTAGGCCAGATAGTCAGGATCAACCGCCTTTGCGTCACGCAAGGCAAGCTGGATGGCGTTGTCAAGCTTTGCTTTGTCAAGCTCGGCCTGAAGCTGTGCAACCTGTGTTTCATATCCGGTGATCTTGCCCTGAAGGTCTTCATTGCCCTTGTTGGACTTCTTCAGTTCTTCAATCAGGGTATTTGCTTCGGCATACTGCTTGGATAGGCCGTCATGATCGGCTTTCAACTTGCTATACCGGACATCCAGGTTTTCTTCCCCGGCTGTATAGATTTTGTTGGTTTTCATGTCTTCCAGCACGGCTTTGATTACATCATCGGCCACGCCTTTGGATTTCAGGATTTCAGTAAGATTCATTTCATTTGTTCCTTTCGCTTAATCTCTATACGCTTTTCACGTGGTCGCATCACGCAAGAAATAGATGCTTAACGCCGTCCCCGGCGTGATTTGTATTTCCGCAGAATCAGACAACAAGCTGTGTGTATTTTCGCTTCTTGCCCGTGAAGGCCGATATATAGCCCATGCCCTTTTCTGTTTCTACTTTGTACCAAGCCGCCCCGTTCGCATCGGTCTTTGTCTCCCCGGCATACGGCAGCTTGTAGCCGTTTCGCGCTATCATCAGGATTTTGCCCGACGTTCCCGGCGCTTTTCGCACGTTGACAGACCCGGAAACAAGGACGTAAGCCCCGGTAGGCTCCGCAACGCTTGCGCTTGTGGCCGGGGCTTTCGCGTCAACCACAATGGCCGTGTGCGCTCCCTCCGCGATATAAACGCCGCCAATGGTCGCTTTGTCGGCAGAAGCAACATGCGCCGCGTCAGTATATCGCTTGAATTTCCCGGTTGCCATCAGCAGCCGCGCCATGTTCCCGGTGTAGCCTGTGGGCTTTAGGTTCGGACACCCGGCGAACACATAGCAGGAGATCACGAGGGACGAACAATCAAAGTTTCCCTTGCTCTTTCCAAAGCCGTCCGCTTTGATATTGCGATAGCCCGACCATCTGCCGTCACTCACGCTGCCGCCGCGTGAATAACCATAGTTCTTGCTGTTCGCGATCTTCACCGCCCAATCAGCGGCCTTTTTCGCAAGCGCCGCGTCCGCGCATTCCAGATAGACATTCCAGCCGCCAGAGCGTTTATACCAGTCCGCAAGCCGTATCTCGCCTTTTCTATCCGGCGTTGCGCTTTGCAGCTGATCACCAACCGCGCCTTGTCCATTTTTGTTTTCGCTCATGACCGCATGAGCAATTCCGACTGCCATTTGAATCACTCCTTACGCCACGCAAAAAGGAGCGCCCTTCAGCGCTCCTTTGCAAGGCTTGTTCGTTTTTTACTCTGCTTCCAGCAGGTTTTCACCTTCCTTGCACTCTTCCGGGATACCGGCAAGAGAAGTCAGCAGGGAAAGCACACCGGCAAGCAGGGACGCGCTACCCACCATAATCCAGTTGACTTCCTGCAATACAGCAGTCGTTCCGATGGTCGCAACCGCCGTCTGCGCAACGGTTTTCAGCGCCCGTACCCCGGCGGCCTTGATCCACGCGATTACCTTTTCCCTAGTCATAATCATCCCTCCTGAAAACTAAACCAGCCCGATTTGAGCCAGAACGAACCCCACGATCGCGGCAGCAATTGCCCAGATCAGCTTTTCCACGAACCCGTCCCAGCGCTTCCCCGGCTTCCGTTCCAGAGCCGTGACCTTGCCGTCCAGCTTGTCAACGGTGTCCGCGACCTGTTCCTGCTTGTTTGCCATGACCTCCATGGAGGTCGCCAGCCGGCTGATGACCTCGTTGGATTCCTCCAGTTTATCCAGTCTATGACTGTTGGATTTCGACCGTTCCTCCACAGCGGTCAATCTTTGCTCATGCTCCAAGTCCATCCATAATTCCTCATTTCCTAACCTTTCCATCGAGCGTATCCTTGCCGGGTATCCACATGAATGCCCCAGCCGTACAGCCCGATTCCTCCAGTGTGCCCCAGAACTTCCTCCGCCGCGGCTTTCATCTCCGCCGGACTTGCGGCACTGTGCAGATCAGCGGCAAGCCCGTACAGATGCTGAGAATTGGCCACGCCGCCGACCTCCGCATTGTGCGCCGCGCACCGGACGCCGGAGCCGCCGCCGTCCACAACGGAAACCGGCACGCCCAGCCGCCGCCGGATCTCATCCACAGTGCGAACCATGGATTCCTGCGGCTCCACCGGGAACCCGCCGCACCGGCCGCAGGGGCAGCGGAACTCATCACGCTTGAAATACCGGATATCCCCCCACCAGTCAGGCGCGTGGCCGTCAGATACCTGATTTTCAGTGACAGGCGTGTACATCCGTCCAGTCGCTACAGCCGAAAGAAGCGCCTCCTGCGTCTCGGGACCCGGTACGCCGTCCTGCCGGAGCCCTTCCTGCTGTTGGAAAACCAGCACCGCTGCCGCGGTTTTCAGGCCGTTAACGCCATCCACCGCGCCGGGGTTGTAGCCCAGATAAGTGAGCAAGCACTGAATTTGTTCAACTGTCACCCTCCGTCCTCCGTCACAGTGTTACCAGTTTTTCCATGCCGGAATCCATGAGGATCTCCTTCACCTTATCCTTCAGCAGCCGGGGAACGTCCGCAAAGGTTTTTTTACCCAGCATGATCTGCTGCGCCCACAACATAGCCATCATAAACACCATCCTTTCTGAATGTTCAAGCATACACGATCTGCGACATCTCCATCAGGCACTCGATAAGTACCTGATTCTGCGCTTCCAGCTCTGCAATGCGGTCATCCGGGGTAGGCTCCGACTCAGGTACTTCGGCCTGCCAGCGGTTCAGTTCTGCGATTTCCTCCGGGGACATTGGGCGAATCGCTCCATTTTCACACATGTTCATGGCCGTCCTCCTTACGCCCGCACGCCGTAAAGAACGAATTTACAGCCGGGATAAATCAGCATACCGGTTCCGCCGATGGAGGTAATGGGCTTCGCCCAGAGCGAATCCGTGAAATACTTCACGTAGGTGCTAGCGGAACTGCCATACATGCCCATGTTCTCACCCCATCCGCCGCCGGCTGAACGCAATACGCTTTCTATCACCTGTACTCCGGAAACATCCACCTCATAGACGACTCCCACCAGACGGGCAGTTTCGACCTTAGGCCAAAGGGAAGTATAAACTGCCGGGCTGGGATTACCGGTGGTTTTCCCGTTGAGCATGGCAAACATGACGTTCGGAATGGTACTCCCGCCGGTATACTTGGGGAATTTCCCGCAGAGCCGCGCTTTCAGGAGGGAAAAGGGCTGGCCATTAATGTCCTTGTCGATGGTCAGCGCATTGCTTTCCTCCGCGCCGTCGGGAATGATGATCTCCGCGATCTTTTCCCATTTTTCGCCGCTTTCCGCTGCTTCCCACGCGGTAGGCTTTCCATCGGTATCCACGGCCTTGACTTTTATCGTCTGCCCCACCGTGGCCGACGTAAGGCCGAGGGAAATGTCCGTGCCGCCGGAGCCGCCGCCCTGCCCGTCCGCACCCCGCGGGATGCCAAGATTGAGCAGCGGATTCTCTGCCGTGCCGCCCATACTGGCAGTCGCGTTGCTGCCCGCCGGAAGGGTCGTGACCGTGCCGATCTGGATATCGGGGACTGCACCGTTCTCGCCCCGGCTGGGCTTCCCGGTATCGGTGTTTCCCAGATACCAGTTCCCGTTTTCACCGATGGCCGGAGTAATGCCGTCCTTTCCGTCAGCACCCGGAGAACCGTCCTTACCAGACGCACCAGCCGCTCCCGGAGTGCCGCCTGCACCCCTCGACGGCTTGCCGGTATCGGTGCTGCCCAGATACCAGTTCCCGTTTTTACCGATGGTCGGCGTAATGCCATCCTTTCCATCGGCACCGGGTGCGCCGTCTTTACCCGGCGCACCAGTCGCTCCCGGAGTGCCGTCCGCCCCTCTCGACGGCTTGCCGGTATCGGTGCTGCCCAGATACCAGTTCCCGTTTTTGCCGATGGTCGGGGTAATACCGCCCTTTCCGTCAGCACCTGTTCCGGGCGGATTGGCTTTCAGGTAGTCCTCCACGATTCTCTGCACCTCAGCCGGGGCAATCTCGCCGCCCTTTGTCAGTGCTTCGTTGATTGCCGCCACGAGATTGGACTTCGCCTCGGTGTCCAGCGTACCCAAATCGCCGACCATGGCCTGAATCTGCGCCCAGACCGGCAGGGAAGGGGCGGTGGAGGCATCGCCGGAAGGGGTTGCCGCGCCCTGAATCACACCAAGCTCTGTCCAGATGGTGGGGATGGCCACATGGTTCTCGGCATCCACGCCGTACACGCCCATGTACAGGCTGCCTCCTGCCTTGCTGACCACCTCAGCAGGTATCACGATTTCGTTTCCGGCATCCAATACATCCTTCGTTGCCGCGCCCCGAAAAACCACCGTTTTCCGGAGGGAATCCCACGCGGGGTCCGTGTATTCGACGGCAACTACCGCACCCACGATCCCGCGGGGAATCGGCTCCAGACGAACC
>OHIS01000235.1_pt1 | contig 16358 bp, 10 predicted proteins | sample 1568361 | NCBI WGS metagenome assembly OHIS01 (sample SAMEA3879607, study PRJEB24766) | human gut metagenome | biome: human-associated habitat; feature: feces | place: USA | collected 1985/1987 | reverse complement strand
TGCCAAGAAATTCTGATGGCACGGTTGATGAGGAAGCTCTTCATTGTCGGGTCGCAAAGCACGAAGGCGCCCGATGAAGCGAGGGCTTTTCCGCAGGTGCCGACGATGATATCGATATCGCCGGTGAGTCCGAGGCTGTCGGCGAGTCCGAGGGCATTCGGGCCGCAGACTCCGACGGCATGGGCTTCATCAACATATAGGAGCAGGTTGGGGTAGCGGCGTTTGAGCGTGACGAGGCTTTCGAGGTCGGCCTTGTCGCCGTCCATGCTGTAGATACTCTCGACGATGACAACCACAGTCTCGTAGCCGGTGGCTTTCGCGGCGAGGATCTTTTCGAGATGGGGGAGACTGTTGTGGCGGAACCGCTCGAAAGTGGCGCCCCCAAGGCGAATGCCGTCGATTATGCTGGCGTGGACAAGCTTGTCGGCAACGATGAGCGTCCGGCTGTCGGAGATGGCGGCAACGATGCCTGTGTTGGCGTGGTAACCGCTGTTGAACAACAGGGCCTCGCGTCCGCCCGACAGCTCTTTCAGTAGGCTTTCGAGTCGGGTGTAGGAATGTTGGTCGGAAGTCAGAAGCCGTGAGGCCGACGATGTCAGCGACTCCGTTGCCGATTCGAGAAACCGGCGCTGCATGTCGCGGTCAGCGCCGATGGCGAGATAGTCGTTGGTCGAGAGGTCGACTATTCCCGTCGGCGACTCGGCGGGAATTCGCCTCAGGTTGCCGTCGCGTTCGAGCTGACAGAGAGTTGCCTGAAGATTCATGGCCTGATAATGTCGAGCATCGAGGTGGCGAGGACTGTCAGGTCGTCGTCGCCGATGATATATGGAGGCATTATGTAGACGTTCCTGCCGAAGGGACGCACCCAGATTCCGCGGCTGACACATTCGCGCTGGAACGAGCCGACGTCGACAGGCTCTTTCATTTCGACAACACCGATGGCGCCGAGAACGCGCACGTCGGCCACATTGGAGAACTCCCGGGCCGGTTCGAGCAATTTCTTCATCATTGCCTCGAGATGGCCTATGACGGCCGGCATATCCTGAGCCTTGAGTCGCCTGAGGCTCGCTATGGCGATGGCGCATGCGAGTGGATTGGCCATGAACGTGGGGCCGTGCATCATGACTCCGGCTTCGCCACGCGATATGGTGTCGGCGACGTCGCGTGTCGTCAGCACGGCCGATGAGGTTAGGTAGCCTCCCGTGAGCCCTTTTCCTATGGTCATTATGTCAGGCTCGACTCCGGCGTGTTCCCATGCGAATGCGCGGCCTGTTCGCCAGAATCCTGTAGCCACCTCGTCGAATATGAGATAAAGGCCGAATTCGTCGCAGAGACGTCGGGCTTCACGGAGATACTGCGGATGGTAAAACCACATTCCTCCGGCGCCCTGAACGATAGGTTCGAGAATCATTCCGGCGAGTTCGTTGTGGTGCTCCCGTATGATTTTTTCGAGAGAGACGGTGTCGGCGCTGTTCCATTCGCCTCCGAAGCGCGAGCGCGGCTGATCGGCGAAGAATCGGACGGGAAGAGCAGGGCCGAAAGCTCCGTGCATTCCCGTGACCGGGTCGCAGACGCTCATGGCGTTCCAGGTGTCGCCGTGATAGCCGGAGCGGATAGTGACGAAGTTGCTTTTGGCGTGGTTGCCTCCCGAGCGTTCTACGGCGGCCTGCACAGCCATCTTCATGGCTACTTCGGTGGCCACACTGCCTGAGTCGGCATAGAATATGTTGTTCATCGACGGAGGCGCCATCTCAAGCAGCATTTTGCCGAGCTCTATGGCCGGTTCGTGGGTGAGACCACCGAACATGACGTGGCTCATCCTGTCGATCTGGGCTTTAGCGGCGGCGTTGAGGTCGGGATTGTTGTAGCCGTGGATGACGGCCCACCACGACGACATTCCGTCGATAAGCTCCGTGCCGTCGGCCAGACGCAGCCTGACCCCTTCGGCGCTGACAACCTTATAGGTCGGAAGCGGGTCGATGGTCGACGTGTAGGGGTGCCATAAGTGGTCGCGATCCCACTCGTCGACGTTTTGATTTCTATCGCTGTTCATAGTGGATGCAAAATTACAACTTCTGCGTGAAAAGCCCAAAAGTAGTGCGGGCGCAAAAAAAGCGAAGGCCCCGGTCTCGCGACCATGGCCATCGTAATAAATGCTATGAAAATGTTAGGGGAAATTTGAGGTACCAAGCAGAATCGAACTGCTGTAGACGGTTTTGCAGACCGTTGCCTAACCACTCGGCCATGGTACCTTGCTTTTGCGTTGCAAAGGTATGAAGTTTTTTTGACTTGAGCAAATCCAGAGGGTGGAAATTTTGAAGGAAATGCGGGCGCGAGTGGGCCGAAGTGGGCGCGAGTGAGAAGCAAAAGGGTAGAGCAACGGGGGGAGAGGGAAAAAGGGGAGAATGTGGTGGGCGGTTTCAGGCGTTTTCCTTGATTAGACCGCGTCGGAAGCAGGCAAGAAGGCGCATAAGGTCGTCGACCTGACGGGCGAGTTGGCGCCCTTTGTCGGTGTCGCGCACTTTGAGGCGATGGGCCTTGAATTCGCTCAACACTGTGTTGGAAATAATGTCCTGTCCGTCTTCGATGGCTTTCTGCTGCGATTCGAAGGGCTCATGCTGCACGAGCTGGAAGCCGCGGGAATGATACACGAGCGTATAACCCGCTATGCCGGTCTCCGTCTGGTATGCTTTGGAGAATCCGCCGTCGATTACGAGGAGTTTGCCTCCGGCTTTTACGGGATGCTCGCCTTTGCGGATTTTCACGGGCACGTGGCCGTTAATTATATGGGACCCTTCGGTAGGCAGTCCGAATTCGGTGAGGATGGCGTCGCATACGGCCGGATTGTCGTTCAGCACGTAGTAATTTCCTTTTTTCTCTTCATGGGTGCTTTTGTCGGCGATGAGGTAGCGCTCGAATGTGGCCATCTTTGCTTTGTCGAAGAGCGGGGAGTCGGGTCCGCACCATAGATACCACATGTAGTCGACGTCGTAGGCGTTGTCCTGGTCGTCGTCGGCCACGCAGGCCGCCTGCACGAGGGCGTTCAGTCGGTCGAGGAGGGCCTTGCCGCTGTAGGCGGTACCTTCGACGTTGACTGCCAGGAACGAGCCATCGGCATTTAGAGGCACCGAGGCGTGGAAGAGCAGATTGTTGTTGCGCGAGAGGTATAGCGAGCCGTGCTGAAGGAGGAAGTTGATGTGCTTCTGTAGTTTTTCGCTGTTTGTGAAATTGTTGTGGAAGGAAGCGACGATGTTTGCCTCGGCGTCGGTGAGGCGGTATGGATCGGCGGGGTCGACAGTCGGAAAAAATGTGTCGGTGAGCGGATAGGTTTGTCCCTCGAGGGTTATGGTGCCATTCTGTCGGTCTATTTTGTCGAGTAGCAGGCGGTCGTCCATGCCGAAGTCGGGACGTCGCTTCACTATCTGCCCTTCGAGTTTCCACTGAATCACGCTGATGGCCTTGTGCATCTGGGCCATGATGTGGATTTCGCGGTCGGTGTAGATTCGTTTGGAGAATTTTATGCGGGGCATGTAGGGTGTCACATCGGCCTCGGCATAGACGTCCATGGCGAATGTGGCCAGCGGGAGGAGGTTCACGCCGTAGCCTTCTTCGAGGGTTTCGAGGTTGCCGTAGCGCAGCGAGATGCGGAGCACGTTGGCTATTGAGGCGTCGTTGCCGCTAAATGCGCCCATCCAGAGAATATCGTGGTTGCCCCACTGCACGTCGACATTATGGTAGTTGCAGAGTGTGTCCATGATGATGTGAGCACCGGGCCCGCGGTCGTAAATGTCTCCCACGATGTGGAGGCTGTCGATGGCAAGACGCTGTATGAGCTCGCACATGGCTATGATGAAGTCGTCGGCACGCCGTGTGGCGATTATCGTGGAGATAATCTGGTTGAAGTAGGCATGTTTGTTGGCGTCTGCGGCCGTCTCGTGAAGGAGTTCCTGGATAATATAGCTGAAAGCCTTCGGGAGAGCCTTGTTTACTTTGGACCGGGTGTATTTCGACGATACGTTCTGTGCCACTTTCACCAGACGGTTGAGGGTGATTTCATACCATTCGGTCATATCTGTCTCCTTTTGTCGTACAAGGCGGAGTTTCTCGTGCGGGTAGTAGATAAGTGTACACAGGTCTTTCAGGTCCGCGTCGCGCAGAGTATTGCCGAAAATTTCCGTAACCTTGCGTTTTACGGTGCCGGAGGCGTTTTTTAGCACGTGCTGGAAGGCTTCGCTCTCACCGTGGAGGTCTGTGAGGAAATGCTCCGTGCCTTTGGGAAGGTCGAGAATGGCTTCGAGATTGATTACCTCTGTGCTGGCCGAGGCGATGTCGGGAAAGGAACGGCTCAGGAGGCGGAGATAGCGCATGTCGGCCATGAGGTCGACGGTGGGATAATGGATGTGTTCGGTCATCTTGTGCGGATAGGATTGACTGTGGCCGGAACTTTTCGAAGCCCGGCGGCTTACAAATTTAGGTATTTCTATTATAAAAACAATCGCAAGAGTATGTTTAGTGAAGTTTTGGGTAGGAAATGAGGGGATAGAGGTTTGTGGGATAGACTGGAAAGGGGTAAATTTGCGGCAAATATAAGTGAATTTGCGGCCCGAGAAGCGAATGCATTCAGGGGGTGCGTGTTTGTTTAACCTGCTAAACCGTTTAGGAACAATGATGAAGACCAATAGCTCGTTGTTGCTGCTTTTATCGGCTTTGACTTTAAATTTCAATTGTATGGCCAAGATTCAAAAGGCGCCACTGGCTCCGACGAAATTTCCCGTCCACAGCGGGCGGCAGTGAAAGTGGTTCAGACGGCCGGGCGCACGGCTCTGGGCGATTTTGCTCCTGAGTTCGCTCACCTTAACGACGACATTCTTTTCGGTGAGGTCTGGAGCCGTAACGACCTTCTTTCACTTCGCGACCGCAGTATGGTTACTATGACTGCGCTCATTGCCCAGGGAATCACCGACAGTTCGCTGCTGCATCATCTGCAGAATGCCAAAGCCAACGGCATATCCCGCACAGAGGCAGCTGAGATAATTACCCACGTGGCTTTCTACGCCGGATGGCCCAAGGCCTGGGCGGCTTTCCGTCTGGCCAAAGACGTATGGGCCGACGACATCAAGGGCGACGATGCCAAGGCCGAGTTCGCCCGAAGCATGATTTTCCCTATAGGCGAGCCCAATACGGCTTACGCCAAGTATTTTACCGGCAACAGCTATCTGGCGCCCGTATCGACCGGGCAGATACCCTTTGCCAATGTGACTTTTGAGCCGGGATGCCGCAACAACTGGCATATCCACAAGGCCTCGGAAGGAGGTGGACAGATGCTCGTGGGTGTTGCCGGCCGAGGATGGTATCAGGAAGAGGGGAAACCCGCTGTGGAGATTCTGCCCGGCACTGTTATCCACATTCCCGCCAACGTGAAGCACTGGCACGGTGCTGCTGCTGACAGTTGGTTTGCTCATCTCGCATTTTCGGTTCCCGGAGAGGATGCTACGACTGAATGGCTTGAGCCTGTTAGCGACGAAGAATACAAAAAACTTTGATTGAACTATTAATCGGAAATTATCGGGGAATTAATAAGTAGTTATCGGGATTAATTATTATTTAGTCCAATATAAATAAGGCGGCGCTTCGCATCGAGCGAGGCGCCGCCTTGACTATTGTTTGTTGGGGTTATTTCAGGACTATCTTCGAGGCGACGGTCGTGCCGTCGGCGAGTGTTGCTGTGGCGATATAGATGCCGGGAGCAAGATGGGCGATGCCCATGGCGTTGCCTCCCACGGAACCGCATAGGGCGCCGTTGGCGCTATGGAGCGCGATGGCTACGGTCGAGGCTGAGGTAGTTGAGAGTGTGCCGTCGGCTACGATGAATCGCACTGCGTCGTTGCCGTCGAGGCTGATGGCGCCTACGCCGAGGCTCTTGTCGGGTGTGCCGTGTAGCTCGATGTAGCTCTTGGGAGCGCCTTCGGAGGAGAGTTCAACGAAGCCGGTGTGCATTTCTTCGACAGCGCTGGTAAATGTTACGGTGAATTTACCGCCTTCCTTGGGGAGCTCAGTTTCGGAGAGGGTGTAGGCCGATGCGTGCGAGCCCACCATCTTGAGCCCGATGGGACCTGTGAGGTTGAGGCCTGTGACCTCGAATTCTCGGGTATAGGTGGCGCCCGGTGCCACGGTGAATTCGTGCAGTTTCTCAACGGGACGGATGAATGGAATGTCCTGTCGGCCCCAGGTTACGTCGTCGACATACCAGATTACGGAGGAGTTCTTGCCGCGTAAGCTCTGGAAATTGAAGGCGAACCACATCACGTCGGGTAGATCAAGCCCGTCGAGGTCAACGATGTATTCGTTCCATGTGCGGTCGGCGTCGGAGCCAGTGGGTATTTCGATGCCGAATGAGCCTGCTTGCACATCCTGACCGTCGCGCTCGAGAAACCACACGTTGAGCGGGTCGATGGAAGTTTCGTCGCTTAGGTTCTGACCCATGGCGCGGAAGGTGAGGAACTTGGCCGGGGTGTTCTTATAGTCGACGGCGGGTGAGATGAGTGTCATCATTGCCGGGGTGTCGTCGGTGGCGAAGAAGTCGTAGGCAGTAACTTTTGCGGCGCGATTCACTGCGTCGACGCCGTCGGTGGCTGTGGATCCGTCGGCCTTAAAGGCCATGCCCCACCATGCGCGGGTGCCTTTGTTGGCAACGTTGAGCCACCCTTCGGCCTGGAAAGGTTTGTTGGGTACGGCTGTCTCCATGTCTTCTACAAAGTAGGTAACCGGGTTAAGGTCGCTCAGGTCGTCGAGCGAGTCGCCTTCGGGGGCGGTAGGCTGAGTGCCCTGTCCGGTCGCCACGCCCTTGAGGGGGATTATGACGGTATTGCCGCCGGGGGCGGAGAGCTCGAGTTCGTCGGTGAACATTCCTGCAGCCTTGGGCGAGAAGGTGATTGTAAGATTGGTGGAAGCGTTCTTAAGCAGCGACGTGGAGTTGAGCAGGAAGGCGCCGGATCCTTTGGTGAGGCGGGCGTTGCCGTAGTCGGCCATGTTGGAGGTGGTGACTGCGAGCGTCTGACTTACGGGCTTGCCGACCTCGGCTGTGAATTCGGTGATTGTCGAGGCGTCGGCGCTCACCAGCGGAGGATTGGCCGGGTCGATGGCTACAGCTGAGAGGGCGAAGCTCTGGCTGAGCTCAGTGGGAGTGGCGTCGAAGAGCAGATTGGCGGTGTGCTTGCCTATGGCCGTCGGTGTGTAGGTTACGTTGACAGTGTAAGTGGCGGTTCCGGCGGGAATCTCCTCGGTGTCGATGGCAAACATTGCCCGGTTGGCGCCAGAGAGGTATATCTGGGTTGAACGCTCAAGGTTGCTTGTGTCTACGGTAAGGCGTGCGAAGGGGTAGGTGGTGCCTATTTCAGCGTAAGCCTCGGAGTAAAGCTTTTCTACAGTGATGTCGAGTGCGGGAGCCGCGGGATCGGGCATCTCTACATCGGCGGCAGTGCGCGGGCGTACGGTTACGACTTTGGGCGAGAAACTGATGCCGGCTACCGATGAGGCCTTCTGAGGTACTGTCATGCCGATGAGGTCGGAGCCGGGGAACGGCATGACATTCACTGCGGTTTCACCGGATTTTCCCTGAACGGTCTTGGCGGCGAACGTCTGGCCGTCGGCCACGTTGGTGAATTCAACCTCGCTGTCGAGTTTGACCAGCCGGAAAATGTAGGTCTCCGGATCGCGGGCCAATTCGGCAGCGCTGATTTCGAGCGGCTCTTTGGGGGTGCCCTCGGTTACTGTCATCGAAGAGAACATCGGCACGAATACGTTGGCCGATGTCGTTTCGTCCTGGATTACGAGGCCGTGGAGACCTTTGATTTTGTCGTTGAGTTTCAGATCGTAAGGGGTATAAGACATGCCGAAGTCGAAACAGATGCCACCGTTCATATCCTGAGCGTATACGCGGTTGGTGCTTGCGTCGATGTGGGTGACAGTCGCTCCGATGCCATCGTAGTAGAATGCTTCGGTGCCGTCACCGGCCTGATTCTGTACGGCAAGTGAGTTCTGGAGTGTCTTGACGGCAACCACAGTGCCGGAAAGCGGAATAGTCACGTCGGCTGCGCCATCAGCTTTAAGCGTGAGTTTGGCAGCCTTGTCGCCGGCAGTTTTGGCAGTAAGCTTCACAGTGATGACGGCGCCGTCCTCGCTCATGGCCTCATCGGCTGAAATAGCCGAGGGTGTTACGGTGAAGTCAGCCGAGTTGACCGAAGCCGATACTGCCCCGGTCAGCTTCTCTCCCTTGACGGTGACAGTCCGTTCGGCCGGAAGAAACTGATAGGTGGAATCGAAGGTGAGTTCAGTCTTGTCGGTCGTGATGGCGGCGTCGGTGGGCTGCGGGTCGGGGTTTACGGGTTCATCCTGGTCACCGAAAAGCTCAGCCCAGGTGGTGGCCACGCGGATGGCGTCGTACTGGACCTTGGCGCCGTTTTTGCCGCCGTTGCCTCCCTGACGTAATTCAATGCCAATCAGGCCGTTGGTAGCCGATGCATCGGCTGCAGAACTGATTGTGGCATCAGCAGTCTTTGGCTCGGCTTTCATGTCTGGGTTTAGCCAGAGCGAGCAGATATCGTTTGTATTTCCGTCTACAAATTCATATTTCAGGACTACAAGATAGGTTTTGCCGATTTCAAGAGTTGCGTCGGCATATGTGCCGGTACTTCCGTTTTTGCTTACGCCGATTTGATAATGGACGCATCGGTGGCTTTAGTAAAGATACGGCATTTTTCATCACCGCTCTTTCCTGCTAGTCCGGCGTTATTCTTGCTTAGACCGACGAAGGCAAATGAGTAGGAGTCCTCTCCGGGTGTTGTAACATTAATCAGAAGGGAGGCATATACCGTTCCGGAGTTGATGCGGTCGTCGTTGTAGTTACCCCAGGGATAGTATGCGCATTCGCTCGAAGACGAACCGGGGATTAGGTTGGCAACCAGTCCGGTTGCTTTCTGATACCCTTCGTAGACGAGTGGCGATGCGGTAAGTTGGATGGGGTCGCTGGTACGGGTCATGTACTGTAGCCAGCCGCCGTTGCCGAGGAGGTTGCCGGCGGGATAGTCGAAGTTTTCGGTAAGCAGAAGCTTGGCCGATGCGGGCGGTGCCGCGGCGGCGAGCAGGAGAAGCCCTGCGGTCGCAACTTGGTAGATTTTCTTCATACTTGGATGTTGAGTTATGTGATAATATGTGAAGTAGGAGTTAATTGGCCGCCTGATTCGCTGATTGATTTGCTGTGTGCTTATCGACAAAATGCGGGCTGTCCGCGATTCGGGCACCCTTTTTGACGATTGATTGACGAATTCAGTTGCAAATCGTCTGCAAATATAGCAAATAAATGTCATAGCCGCAAACGCATGCTCATGGCCGGTCGACTGGCTCAGGGGTTATCTCGATTATTGCCGTTTGAGAGTGGAGAGGGACCGATTTAATGCGACATATAGCGACGAAACCGGGTTGAAATCTAAAAAAATGCGAAAAATTATGGATTTGCAATGAAAAATTTAATACCTTTGTGTTGTAAAACATAATCTTGCAGTTATGTTGCTCAACCGAAAGCATTATCATGATTAAGGAAACTCTGGAAAAGGTTCTAAGCAAAGACATGTCGGAAATCTGGACCGTGCTCGACAGCGATGAGAAGCGCCGGATTATTGATGCCTTTGTGATTCATAATTTCAAGAAAAACCAGATGATCTATGCCGAAGGGGAGGAGCCGGAATATCTCTGGTGCCTTCTTCAGGGTAAGGTCAAGAAATATAAGGACGGCGTAGGCGGCCGCGTGCAGATTCTGCGCCTGATCCGCTCGGTGGAATATTTCGGTTACCGCGCTTATTTTGCCGAGGAACGCTACAACTCGTCGGCTGCGGCTTTCGAGCCGTCGGTAGTCGGAACGCTTCCGATGACGCTTGTGGTCGATATGATCAATCGGAATTCGCGCCTGGCGTGGTTTTTCATCCATGAGCTCAGCCGTAATCTCGGAGGATCCGATACCAAGATTGTGAACCTTACGCAAAAGCATATACGCGGACGCCTTGCCGAGGCGCTTATAGTGCTCCGCGACCATTACGGCTTTGAGGACGACAACCAGACTCTCCGCATCTATATGGCCCGCGAGGATCTCGCCAATCTTTCGAACATGACTACGTCCAACGCAATCCGCACCCTTTCAGGTTTCGTTTCCGAAAAACTTATCACCGTCGACGGTCGTAAGATCTGTATTCTCAACGAGCCTATGCTCCGCAAAATCTCCAAATTCGGATAAATGCAGGGATAAACACAAAAATACGGATGCGCATTGTTGCCCCCGTGTTTTTTATGTATATCAAAGGGCGGCATCCCCCCACTCGCGGGAATGCCGCCCTTTCTTCATCCATTTGTGTGTGTGGCCTGACGTGTGCCTGCCGGCAGTTCCTATGCTTCAGATAGCGTTCGACTGATAGAACATCAGGATGCGGTGACGCAACAGATATTCATAGTGAGCCTGGATGGAATTGACTTCAGTGCGGAAGAGATTGTTTTTTGCAATCTCGAATTCGGCGGGAGTGGCGCGTCCGAGATTGTATTTCTCCTGCGTCGCGGCAAACGACTGACGTGTCTTTTCAAGAGTCTCGAGCGACGTGAAATATTTGTCGCGGGCGCCACGTGCCTGGTAGTAGGCCAGCTGAATGGTGCGGAACAGTTCAGTCTGAGTCTGATCGAGCTGGAGCTCGGCCTGGAGTTTCTGGATACGCGCGCGGCGCACGGAGTTGCGAGTTGAGAAGGCGTTGAAAATGGGTATCTGCAGCGAGAAGCCTACATAGGTGGAGTAGTTATGGCGCATTTGCTCGCCGAAAGTCTCGCTCTGCATGCCGCTCACGGTATAGTAGCTTGATCCTACGTTGGCGCCGAAACTGAGCGTCGGGAGATAGCCCGATTTTGCCAGAGAGATGTTGCGCTCGGCCACTTCGATGCCCTGGCGCGATGCGAGGATGGAGTTGTTGTGGAGCAGGGCGGCGTTGAAAACTGCATCGGCCGTAGGCACTATCGGTTCGCCTTCTTCAAGCGGAAGTACATCGAACCCTTCGGCCGAGGGGAGCTGGAGGAGATTGGCAAGCTCCACGATGGCGGTCTGGACGTCGTTTTCGGAAGTTACGACGGTAAGGCGGTCCTGTGCGGCCTGCGATTCTGCGTCGAAGAGGTCTGCTTCGGGCACTTTCCCGGCCTCCACGAGAGCGCGCTGGCGCTCTACCTCATAGGCCGAGTGAGCGCTCTGCGAGCGGGCACTGGCAAGGACTTCCTTGGCGTAAAGCACCTGAAGGTACTGGCTCACCACGTTAAGCGTAACGTTGTCTTTTGCGGCCTCGAAGTCGAGCAGCAGTTTGGCCAGATTGGCTTTTGCCACGCTCAGCTGCCTGACAGCACCGAGACCCTGGAAAAGCGGCAGGTTCATCGAAGCACCCCACTGAAAATTGCTTGTATTGCGGTCGGCGTAGGTGTTGGCGGCGGTGAGGCCGCGGCCGAAACTCCAGCTCTGGCCTGCCGAGGCGCTGACGTTGGGGAGGAAGCGGTCTTTGGCCTCGGTCTCGCTCAGTTCGCCTGAGAGAACTTCGAGCTGCGCGGAGCGTACCTGCAGGTTGTGGTCGATGGCGTAGGCCACACACTGGTCGAGACCCCATGTCTCGGCCGAGGCGCCCAGGGTGCCGCATACCATGGCGACTGCTGTTATGAGAATGGTTTTCATCTTGTTTTCTAAGCGGATTATATTTTTAGCAATCACTTAATCACTTCTTTGCTTCGGAGCCACGCAGCCGCGTTTCCGGCTTGAATTCGGGCGAGAGGAGCTGCACGTTGATACCGTCGGACACGCCGGTCTTGATCGCTGTGCGCTCGAACTGCTGGGTGGGCTGCTCGGATTTGAGAACGTAGACGAAAGCACTGTCGGCAACGTATTCCACTACGCTCTCGGGGAGTGCCATAACAGAGTCGGCGCGCTCCAGAATCACGGTAGCGTTGGCGCTGTAGCCGGCTCGGAGTTTGGCGGAATCGGCTCCGCGCAGTGCGGCTTTCACCTCGAAGGTGTTTGTGCCGTTTTCATCGGTTGCCATCGGAGCGATTTTCTCGATTACTGCTTCATAATCTGAACCGCTTACCGCGCCTACGGAGATACGCACGTTCATCCCTTCGCTTAGCAGGTCGACTTCAGTTTCGTCGACTTTCCCTTTGAAAAGCAGGTCGGTCATATCGGCCACTTTGGCTACTGTAGTACCGTCGTTGAATGTATTGGCCTGAATTACGGAACTTCCGACCTTCACAGGAACTTCGAGTACGACGCCGGTTACGGTGGAACGCACCAGCGTATTGGAACTCTGGGCGTTGGCTGCCGATACGCCGTCGCGAACGATTGTCAGCTGGTCCTCGGCCTGGGCGAGTTCGGCTTTGGCGCGCTCGTAGGCGGCCAGATCACTTTCGTATTTCTCGCGGCTCTCGTATTTTTTGTCGTAGAGCGAACGGGTGCGTTCGTAGGTCTGTCGGGCTTCGTCGAGCGATATTCGGGCCACCTCGACGCGGTTGCGTGCTGACGACAGCTGCGTTTCTTCAGGCACAATCTTGATTTTGGCGATAATATCGCCCGCGGCCACATGGTCGCCGGCCTCGACAAGCACCTCGGAGATGATGCCTGAAATCTGGGGCTTGATTTCAATTTCGTCGCGCGGCTCGATTTTACCGGTGAGCACCGATGTGCGTTCTATGGTCTCGGTTGTGGGGCTTACCAGGTCGTAGACCGTCTCCTTGGGCTTGGAGTTGAGGAAGAGGTAGACGAAGGTGCCTACGAAAACGGCTGCCACAAGCACCCACAGGAGGATTTTAAATAGCTTTTTCATTGCAGTTGAAAGTTGGGCTGTATGGTTGATTTTTTCTGTTTATTTGTCGTTGAGAGCCTCGATCGGCTTGATGCGCATGGCCTTGGTGGCGGGAATCAGTCCGGCCAGCGTTCCGAGTGTGGCGAAGGTTATCATTATTACCGCAGCCTGCCCCAGAGTCATCTGGAATCCGGCGTCGGCAGCCTCGGGAGTGGCGGTGAGAGTCTGTGCCACCCAGAGGCCGAGCGTAGCGAAGCATATCCCGGCCAGACCGGCCACGGCCGTGAGCATCATTCCCTCGGAGAGTATCTGCATCACTATGTCGAGTGGTTTGGCTCCTATGGCGCGGCGGATGCCTATCTCCTGGGTGCGTTCCTTGACGATAACCCACATAATGTTGCCGATGCCGATTACGCCCGCCAGGAGCGTGCTGACGCCTATGAAGAGAGCAAGCAGCGAGAGACCGTGGAAAAGGTTGTCGACCATTTCGAACTGTTCGGAGATGTCCATCACGCGCATGGCAGCCTCGTCGGTAGGGGATATATAGTGGCGTGTATAAATCATATGGCGCATGCGCGGGATGAGAGGTGCGATTTTCACTCCGTCGTCAGCCACGAGCATCAGTGCATCGATGGTGTCGCCGCGTTTGAAGGCTCGGCGGAAGGTTGATGCGGGGATACATACCGACTCGTCGAGGCGGTTGCCTCCCATGGTTATTTCGTTGGTCTGGCCCACGATACCTACTATTGTGTAACTGATGCCGTTTACCTGGATGTGCTCTCCCAGCGGCGAGGGATTGCCGGGATAGAGCTCGTTGGCTACCTTGCGCCCGACGGCGGCCACTTTGCGGCCTTTGGCCACATCGGCCTCATTTATGAATCGACCGGAATATACAGCCGGCAGCATCACCTCGGCGTAGTCGGGCTCCACGCCGTAGACCGATCCGGAGAGCGAGAACCGCCCGTTGCGGAAACTCACGCCCCAGTGGGAGTAGTAGGGGGTTATCACTTTTATTCCCTGAAGCCCCTGGCGCATGCGCTCAAGGTCTGTGACGTCGAGATCCCAGGCGCGGCGCTTGGCATGCCCGTGATAAGGCTCTGTGGTACGCTGGGGCCACATTATGGCGCTGTTGGTCGCGAAGCCGTCGAAGTTGCGCATCAGCAGCCCCTTGGCACCTCGGGCACCTCCGAGCAGAAGGGCGAGCATGGCTGTGCCCCAGAATATACCGAATCCGGTAAGAAAGGTGCGCGTCTTATTACGTGCGAGCGTGGCTCCTATCTCTTTCCAGTTGTCGGTGTCGAAAAGCAGTATATGCATTTTGTTTCGGTCAGAATGATAGCGGTTGGTTTATTCATCGCGGAGGGCCTCCACGGGTTTTACTTTCAGCGATTTCAGCGCGGGAAATAGTCCGGCCAGAGCACCTGCCAGAATCAGGACGGCTGTGACCTGCACGGCAATCGAGAGATCCACATGGGGATGGGTCATGAAGTCGGATTCGCCAAACAGCGCGTCGACAACGCCCGTGGCTGCAGAGCCGAGCACTATGCCGATATACCCGAAAAGAGTTGTTATGGCGATGCTCTCGGCCATAATCTGCGTAAGGATGCTGCGTGGTTTTGCGCCTATGGCACGACGGATGCCTATCTCATGTGTGCGCTCGCGTACGCTCACAAACATTATGTTGCTTATCCCGACTACGCCGCTCAGCAGCGTGAGTAGCCCCAGTATCCATATGCTGGCGTTGAGGATGTTCATGGCCTGAAGGCCTTTCATTCCCTGCGAGAACTGGTTCCATATCCATACGGCGCTGGTGTCGTCGGGATCGAAATCGTGGGCGGCGGCAAGCGAGCGGCGCACGTCGGCTTCCACCTGGTCTCCCTGCTCGGCGGTCTCCACGTTGTGGAGCATTACTCTCATCGAGCCGAGGTCGTCGTCGTTGCCAGCGAGCATGCGGGCCGTGGAGAACGGTATGTAGATTTCACGGCCCCAGCGCGAGGTGTAGATGCCCACAACCTTAAAGCTTAGTCCGGACATGCGTATCTGCTTTCCCAGAGCCTCGTCGGTGTCGGGCAGTCCGAGCGATGCGGCATCGTCCTTCGACAGGACTATCACTTTGGCACGGCCGGCCATATCCTTTTCGTTGATAAAGCGGCCGCGTTCCATTGTCATCTCGTCGCGGAGCTTTATTTCCGACGGGTATACACCTGTGTAGCTCGTGCTAATCGATTTCGAGCCGTATGCAAGAGTGTCGGTGGAACCATAGAGAATGGAGGTCACTTCGCGCACAGTTTGGCGGTTGTCGTCGGTTATGCGCTTGATGTCGGCGTTCTTGAGCGAAATCACGCGCCCTTCGCGATAGCCGTGGTAGGGTTTTGAAGTGCGCCCGGGCCATATACTGATTTTCTGTGCGCCTGGAGTCATCGCCTGCTCACGGAATGAGCCTGTCACGCCGTTGCCCACTCCGAGCAGCACGATAAGCATGAAGATACCCCATGCCACGGCGAATCCCGTAAGGGCCGTGCGCAGCTTGTTATGGCGAAGCGTCTGGAGTATTTCGGATATGAGGTCGAACATTGATTGGAATATTCTTGATTGGGAGCCTGTTGTGATAGTAATTTAAAGCGTCGGTTCAGCTTGGTCGACAATGCGGCCGTCGCTTATGCGAATCAGGCGGTCGGTCTGGGCGCCTACACCGGGGTCATGGGTCACGATTACCACGGTCATCCCCTCCACTTGGTTTAGTTCACGGAATACCTGCATCACTTCCTTCGATGTGGAGCTGTCTAAAGCGCCTGTAGGCTCGTCGGCGAGTATAATCGAGGGTTTTGTGATAAGGGCGCGGGCAATGGCGACTCGCTGTTTCTGACCGCCCGAGAGCTCTCCGGGCAGATGGTGGGCGCGGTCGGCAAGCCCCATGCGTTCCAGTTGCTCCATGGCCATCTGGTTGCGCTTACGTCGCCCCACACCCTGGTAGAATAGCGGTAAGGCCACGTTCTCCACGGCGTTTTTGTAGTTGATGAGGTTGAAACTCTGGAACACGAAGCCAATCATGCGGTTGCGGTAGTCGGCGGCACGGTTTTCGCTGAGGTTCTTTATCAGGGTGCCGTCGAGGCGGTATTCGCCCGAATCGTAGTTGTCGAGTATTCCGAGAATGTTGAGCAGGGTGGATTTGCCGGATCCCGAGGCGCCCATGATCGATACCAGTTCGCCTCGCTCTATTTCGAGATTGATATCCTTGAGAACGTGGAGCGGAACGATGCCCGGATACGTCTTGTTTACATCCCGTAGTCGTATCATTGATGTGATATTGATTTTAATATTATTATCTGAAACACTTTTTAGACGCAGTTGGTATAGCTAAGGTTGCATCGGTGTTGAAAACTTTTTTGTATTTGCGGATTATCGGGCTTATGGGGGCCAGAAACGATTGTGGGCATTGTTGGGAATGTGGTAAAGTGAATAATATAAACGCCCCCGGAAAATACCGGGAGCGTT
>OHIS01000233.1_pt1 | contig 16425 bp, 18 predicted proteins | sample 1568361 | NCBI WGS metagenome assembly OHIS01 (sample SAMEA3879607, study PRJEB24766) | human gut metagenome | biome: human-associated habitat; feature: feces | place: USA | collected 1985/1987 | reverse complement strand
GCCGGCATCAAAACCTTATCCGTGTTGTTAAGGGAGACCCCATAGAATTTGGTGTCATTACTGCATCTTTTTACGGCCTTCGCCGCAGCGAGGTGCTCGGCCTGAAGTGGGATGCCATTGATTTTGAAAACAAGACAATTACAATCCGTCATACCGTCCATGAAGTAACGGTAGACGGCAAAACCAAGATTGTGGCTTCCGACACAACGAAAACCAAATCCAGCTACCGGTCACTGCCGCTTGTAAAACCTTTTGAGGAAATCCTTCTGAAAATGAAACGGGAACAAGAAGAAAACAAGAGGCTGTGTGGCCGCTGTTATTGCCAGGATTACCTTGACTACATCTATGTCAATCAGATTGGTGAAATCGTCAAGCCGGGCTTCGTGACTGCACACTTCTCCGCTGTTCTCAAGGCAAATAACCTGCCACATATCAGATTCCATGATCTTCGTCATAGCTGTGCTTCACTTCTCTTCGCTCAGGGAGTCAGCTTGAAAGAAATTCAGGCATGGCTTGGTCACAGCACAATCGGAACGGCAGCGAATATCTACACCCATTTGGACGAAAACAACAAGCTGTCTTCTGCCAATGCCATCATCGCAATCCTACCCGAAATGTAAAAATCTCAGAGCAGAAAAACTGCTCTGAGATCAGGAAAATGGTGCCGCTAACCGGACTCGAACCGGTACTGAATCGCTTCAGGTGGATTTTAAGTCCACTATGTCTACCATTCCATCATAGCGGCGTATTCAATCCCTTCAAATGAAGGGATATGAAGTTGGAGGGATGTGTTGGAGGGATGTTCCAACACAGAGAAAAATCAAATTTCAAAAGCCCCGCTGTTTGCAAGCACAATTCGGATTGGGTGCCGGATTCAGCCCAGCGGATTTTAAGTCCGCGATGTCTACCATTCCATCATAGCGGCGGCTTCGCTTATTTTAGCACAAGGTAGAGCAATCGTCAAGTAACCGATCAAAAATCGGCTGTGAAATGGGTCACAGCTGGTCAAGATTCAGGGAAAAGGCTCCCAGACAATGCTCCACGAACCAATTCAGCTCCGGCCGATCCATAGCCTGGATGGCCTCCCAGGTCTGCCGGGCGGCGGTGTCGAACTCGGTGTTCCCCGCCTTCTGCTCCTCCAGGCACTTGATGTGGGCGCTGAGCTTATCCGCCCCCTTCACAATGGGCGCCAGAGCCTCGTCATCTTCCAGCACATCGTGCTCGTAGCTCGCCCGCAGCTCCGGTGGGAGCATATTCAGAAGCCGTTCCCCGGCCACCCGTTCCACCTGCTTGTAGGCGGTTTTGATCTCCGGATTGTAGTACTTGATGGGGGTAGGCAGATCGCCGGTGAGAATTTCCGAAGCGTCGTGATACAGTGCCGCCACCGCGCACCGGTCAGGATCCGGAGTAGGAAGCTTCAGCACATCCCGGCGAATCAGCGCCAGGGCGTGAGCCAGCACTGCCGTCTGATAGCTGTGCTCGGCGATATTTTCGGAGAAAGTGTTGCGCATCAGCCCCCAGCGGGTGATGTAGCGCATCCGACCCAAAAGGGCGTAAAACTCATTTGCCATGGACGATTTCCTCAATCTTTTTGGGTAAATCCCGGGGATTTTCGCAGAAATGGCAGCCGCCCTCCCGGGCAATTTCCATCCGATCCCGGAATCCCCAGAGCACGCTCAGGCAGGGCACTCCGGCATTTTTCGCCGTGCGCACGTCCACCTCGCTGTCGCCGACGTACACGCAGGTATCCACGCCGATTTCCCGGCAGGCCTTAAAAATCATATCCGGTGCGGGCTTTCGGGGGCAGTCTGCCGTCTCCCCCAGGGCGTACAGTCCCGGAAACAAATCGGCACACAGAGCCTTCACCGCGGCATCCGGCTTATTGGACACGATGGCAATGGGATAATGCTCCCTCAGCTGTGCCAGTGCCTCCAAAATGCCCTCATAGGGTCGGGTCTTGATCTGGCAGTGGGCGGTGTAATAGGGCTTGTAGACCCCCAGCACCCGCAGAACCTCCTCTCGGGGCGTACCCTCGGGAAGGGAGGTGCGCAACTGATGTTCCGCCCCGTTGCCCACAGATTTGCGCATCTGCTCCAGGGTTCTGGGCGGGTAGCCGCACTGAGCTAAGGCGTAGTTAGCCGCGTCCAGCAAGTCCTCCAGGGTATTCAGCAGAGTTCCGTCCAGGTCGAATAAAATTCCAGTTTTCATCTTACAATCCTCGATTTTTCAGTACCCGAATGTCCTCGCCCACGAAGGGTACACGCTTGTAGCTCCCCCGGAGTCTGGAAGCAATTTGAGGGGTATAACGACGTGAAATATCCTCAGTAGTGAGATTGGTAGAAATAATAGTGGGCTTCTCTGCTAAAAGTCGGTCATTGATGAGACTGTAAAGCGCCACATTAGTGAACTGGCCACTCATCTCTGTGCCAAGATCGTCCAGAATCAGCAAATCACAGTCCAGAAACTTAGCCGCCTCCCTGCGCGTCTCCTCAGTGGGACTGAATTTGGCCTGTTCCAGTTTACCAAACAAGTGTCCCGCAGTTTCATAAGCTACACTATACCCCCGGTCTGCCACTGCTCTGGCGATACAAGCAGACAAAAAGGTCTTTCCTAGACCCGTATTACCAGAAAATAGTAGATTGTCAGATTTTAGTGAGAAAAACATGGCGTATGCCCGACAGTCCTTCAGATTCTTTTCCATAATAGTTCGAGGACTGATGCCATATTTGGGATCCACCTTATCCGGGTACAATGTTAAGTCAAAATGGCTGAAGCTGTCCCGGGATCCAGAAAGAATAGATACCTCCTTTTTCTGCTCCTGGCGGCACAGTTCCGCCAGGCACTCGCACATATTGGAGCCAATATAGCCGCTGCCGCCGCACTTGTCGCAGATGGGGCTGTCGTCTAAGTACCCCTCCTCGAAATTCTCCATTGCCAGAATGGCTCGCTCCTGCTGAAGCTCCAGATTCTCAAGCCTTGCCTTTTCCAGCAGCTCCCGGCCGTCGCCGCCCTGCAAAAAGGCCGCCTGGGCCGCCTGCGCCATGGTTCTGCGCAGCTGAATGTCGATTTCCTGGATTCGGGGCACCCGGGCATAGGCTACCGCCAGGTGCTGCCGGTTCTCCGATTCCCGATCCTCCTTAGCCTGAGCCAATCTGGCTCGCGCCCGACGAACCACATCAGAACTGTATCCCATTGTTTATCCCTCCTGGAACATCCGTTTAATCGCAGCTGCTTCGTCTTCATCCAACTCCCGGTGGCGAGTACCACTATCCTGCTTTTTATCCCCAGAGCGCACGTCCTCCGCCGTCCGAAGGCCCTGGTCGTGCCAACGCTGCAAAATCTTGTTCATGTACGCCCAGTTGAGCCCGCCGGTATTCAGGCAGGTACGCTCGTATGCCATGGAAATCAGCTCCTCGGACAAATCCATGTCCAGCCAGGCCTTGGCGTACCGCTCCTCCGCCCCGGTCAGGCTCCTGCCATGAATCTGAAGCAGGCCCATCAGTCGGGAAATCCGGGAATTGCGGACGTTTTCCTTCTGAATAAAGGCGGCGGCATCCTCCACGCTCTCGATGCCCTGCTCAGCCCAGGCATAGGCCTCCTTCTCGATGGCGCGAAGGCTTGGATTGCGCAGGCTTCCCTTCCGCCGGGCCCGATCCTTGCAGTAGCACACCAGCACGGACACCAGCTCCGGGGTCATGCCCAGATAGCGGACAAAGCCCAGGAGGATTTTCAGCTCCTCGGTGTTCAGGCTCCGACCCAGCAGCCGCTGAACCTCGCCGTAAAGGCCCCGGAAGTCCCCGTCGCCGTCCATAGCCTGAAGCACATCCCGCTCGGAGTAGCTGGGACGCTCTCCGGGGGCAATGTGGCTCACCCGGTCGTCCAGCATCAGGCCCAGCTGCCGCAGGGTGGCCTCGGCACAGCCAAGGCGGGACTCGCTCATATGCAGTTCCGCCCCGGCGTTTTTCCAGTCGTTGCCGCTGCGGGTGTATAAGTACAAAAGCGCCGCGTCCGGGCTGGCCGCGGACAGGAGCAGGCGCATATCCTTCTGTGAAATTTTCAGTTCTTCGGTCATCATCGGGCTCTTCCTCACAAATTTCGCTATCGATAAGCATTATAGCACATTTTTCTCCCGGGGACAACGGAATTTCGAGGAAGTTTTCCGAAAAATCCGAAGCGGCATAATATGACGGCTTCCGACGCGAAACGGCGCGGTGCAAAAGCACCGCGCCGCTAACCCATGAAATTTACTCCGCGGGGGTGGTGATGACGGGAGCGGGCTCGCCCAGCTCCTCCACCTTGGAGTTCTTGATCAGACCCTTGGGGCAGACCTCGGCACACTTGCCGCAGTTGTCACACTTGGTGTAGTCGATCACCGCGTGGTTCTTCTCGACGGTGATGGCACCATTGGGGCAGTTCTTGGCGCACTTGCCGCAGCCGATGCAGCCCACGGAGCAGGCTCGGTTGGTGGTAGAGCCCTTGGCCAGGGAGTTACAGGCAATGACCACATTCCGGCCAGGCTCCACGGGGATGATGAGCTTTCTGGGGCACACATTGGCGCAGGCCATACAGCCAACGCACAGGGTCTCGTCCACAACAGCCACGCCGTTTTTCACGGAGATGGCGCCGTACTTACAAGCCTTGGTGCAGGTGCCGTAGCCCAGGCAGCCATACTTGCAGGACAGAGGGCCGCTGCCGCCCACCTTGGAGGCGGCCAGGCAGTCGTGGAAGCCCTCGTAATGCGCCTTCATCTTGGCGCCATGGGTCTGGTTACCCTCGGCATCGTAGGTTCTGGCACCGGAGCAGCACACGAGCGCCACCTTCCGGGTAACTTCCGCAGCCTCCACGCCCATAATGGCCGCCATGGCCTTGGCGCACTCGTTGCCGCCGGAGGCACACTTGCCGATGGGAGCCTCGCCCTTGAACACCGCTTCTGCATAGGCAGAGCAGCCGGCGAAGCCGCAGCCGCCGCAGTTGGCACCGGGCAGGCACGCGTTCAGCTCGTCCAGCCGGGGGTCGGTCTCCACATAGAAAATCTTGGAAGCGGCAGCCAGCACCAGTCCGAATACCAGTCCCAGACCGCCCAGAATTCCAATCGCAATCAAAATATCCATTTTCAACTCCTCCTTAGAAAATCTTCAGACCGGAGAAGCCCATGAACGCCAGAGCCAGCAGACCTGCGGAAATCAGCGCAATGGGGAAGCCCTTGAAGCACTCCGGGCAGTCGCTCTTGTCCACCCGCTCCCGGACGGAAGCGAACAGCACAATTGCCAGGGTGAAGCCCAGGCCGCCGGCCGCGCCGTTGACCACGCTTAGCAGGAAATTGTAGCCCTGCTGCACGTTCACCAGCACCACGCCCAGAACGGCGCAGTTGGTAGTGATCAGGGGCAGGAACACGCCAAGAGCCTTATACAGGGCGGGAACGAACTTCTTCAGGAACATTTCCACCACCTGCACCAGAGCGGCAATGACCAGGATGAAGGCCACGGTCTGCATATAGTCCAGACCCAGAGCCACCAGCAAAAGGTTAATCAGGTAGCAGGCCGCGGAGGCCAGTGCCATGACGAAGGTAACCGCCATGCCCATACCCAGGGCAGTGTCGATTTTCTTGGAAACGCCCATAAAGGGGCAGATGCCGTAGAATTTTACAAGAATGAAGTTCTGGCTCAGCAGAGCGCTGAGGAGAATACCGAAAATCGCCTCCATTACTTCGCCGCCTCCTTCTTCTTATTCTTCTTTTCCAGGGTCTTCATCAGCTTCTGGGAGCCGGCAATGACGAAGCCCAGCACCAGGAAGCCGCCCACGGGCATGACCATCTGCATGGCGGGGAACTGGGCAGGAATCAGGCGAATGCCCTCGCCGCCATTGAGAATGCCGCCGCCGAAGGTGCCGCTGCCCAGCAGCTCCCGGATGACGCAGACGATGATCAGGGAGCAGGTGTAGCCGATGCCCTGGCACAGGCCGTCCACGGCGGAAGCCGCCACGCTGTTCTTGGAGGCGAAGGCTTCCGCCCGACCCAGGACGATGCAGTTGACCACGATCAGCGGGATGAACACGCCCAAAGACGCGGACAGTGCCGGGATGAAGGCCTGCAGGGACAGGTCAACCACCGTAACGAATCCCGCGATGATGGTGATGTAGGCCGCGATTCGGATCTGGGAGGGGATGAAGTTCCGCAGGGCGGAAATGAGGATGTTGGAGCAGGTGAGAATCACCGTTACCGCCAGACCCATGCCGATGCCGTTGAAGAGGCTGGTGGTGATGGCCAGGGTGGAGCACATGCCCAGCAGCTGGACGGTAACCGGGTTCTTGGTCAGCAGTCCCTCTTTGAATTGTTTCTTAAAATCCATAGAACATACCTCCTTAACCCAAAGCGGCAGCCACGCTCAGCGCGGCGTTCACGCCGGAGCACACCGCCCGGGAGGTGATGGTCGCGCCGGTGAGGGCGTCCACCTGACCGCCGTCCTTCTTCACGGACACATTGCCGCTCATGCCGACGAACTGGTCACGGAAGGCGTTGCCCGCGGTGGTCTGAGCCGCCGCAACGGCGCCCAGGCCGGCAGTCTCCGTGTGGTTGACGATGGAAATACCCAGCACCTTTCCGTCGGTGCCCACACCCACCATCATGGTGACGGTGCCGTTAAAGCCGGAGGGCATAACCTCTACGGCATAGCCTGCGTCACCCTTGTAAACCTTGCCGACCAGGCCGGTGTCATCGGTATAATCCACCTGCTGGCCGCCGCCGGGCAGGACAGCCTCAACAGCCGCCTGGGTTTTCTCCTCGTTCTGAGCCGCGATTCTGGGTGCGGTCACGGAGTTCACCGCTGCCAGCAGCGCGGCAACCACTGCCGTAATCAGCAGCAGGGTGATGGTCAGGCGGGCAATGTAATGTACATTGGATTCTGTTTTCATTTCTTCGCCGCCTCCTTCTTGGGTGCGCCAAATTTCACGGGATGGCCGACCTTATCCAGCAGCACCGTGCAGGCGTTCATGCACAAAATGGCGTAGGACACGCCCTCGTTGTAGCCGCCAAAGTAGCGGATCATCACGGTCAGCACGCCGCAGCCGATGGCATAGACGATCTGTCCCAGATGGGTCACAGGAGAGGTGACATAGTCCGTGGCCATGAAGATAGCGCCCAGCATCAGGCCGCCGCCGAAGACCTGGGCCGCCATCCAGGCGATCCGGTCATTGCCCCGGGGGAACAGGAAGGTCAGCACCGCTACGGTCAGGATATAGGTCACGGGGATCCGGGCGGAAATCACCTTCCGGATGAGTAAGTACGCAAAGCCGATGAGCAGCAGCAGCGCGGAGGTCTCGCCCAGGCAGCCGCCCACGTTGCCCAGGAACAGGGCGGCGGTGGACTCGGTGCACATGACGCCCTGATGCAGGTTTGCCAGAGGAGTTGCGGCAGTCACCGCGTCCGCGCTGGAAATCAGCCCGGCGGCATTCTCAAAGCCCACCTTCACCCAGTTGCTCATGAGCACAGGCCAGCTGAACATGAAGGCACGGCCGGCAAGGGCGGGGTTCACAATGTTCTTGCCCAGACCGCCGAAGAGCATCTTCACCAGCAGAATGGCGAAGGCATCGCCCAGAATGATCGTCCAGTAGGGAATGGTCACGGGGCAAACAAAGGCCAGCAGTACGCCGGTCACGCAGGCGGACAGGTCATAGGTCTTGCAGGGCTTCTTCATGAGCTTGCAGTACAGCCACTCGAAGAAGACACAGGCCGCCACGCTGACGGCAGTCACCGTCAGCGCCCGGAAGCCGAAGAAATAAACCGCGCCGAGCAGGGCGGGAACCAGAGCGATCAGAACGTCCCGCATAATGGTGCGGGTGGTGATGGGGCTGTGGGCATGGGGTGAGCTGGAAATCGTCAGCTCATAAAAGTATTTCATCTGTGCCATTTGATTTCCACCTCCTTATTTCTTCACCGGCGCGGACGCGTTGCGGATGGCCTGCTTTGCCACCCGGAAGCCCAGCACCAGAGGAACACTGGCAGGGCAGGTGTAGGCGCAGGAGCCGCACTCGATGCAGTCCATAATATTGTTTTCCTTCATCTTCTGAACGTCGCCGTCCTGCCAGGACTTGTACATGAGTACCGGCATCAGCCGCATGGGGCAGGCATCGATGCACTTGCCGCAGCGCAGGCAGTGGGGCTCCTCCACGAAGAAGGCGTTCTTCTGACCCAGCACCGTCACGGCGTTGACACCCTTGATGGTGGGAACGCTCAGGTCATACTGGGCAACGCCCATCATGGGTCCGCCGGAGAGAACCTTGTAGGGGGTGTCTTTGCGTCCGCAGGCCTCCATCAGGTCATTGAAGGAGGTGCCGATGGGCACCAGCAGGTTCTTCGGCTCCATGAGGATGTCGCCGGAGACGGTGACGATCCGGGAAATCAGGGGCATACCAGTGTACACCACATCGTGAATGGCCCGGACGGTAGCGGCATTGAACACCGCGCAGCCCACGGCGGCGGGCAGTCCGCCGGAGGGAACCTCCCGACCGGTAACCGCGTAGATCAGCTGCTTTTCCGCGCCCTGGGGGTACTTGGCGGGAAGCACGTCAATCAGGATTCCCGTCTCATCCTTGGCCGCTTCCTTCAGCGCCTCGATGGCCTGGGGCTTGTTGTCCTCAATGCCGATGTGGCCTTCCTTCAGGCCGAAGATCTTCATAATGAGCTTCAGGCCGGAGATCACATCCTGGGGCTTCTCCCGGCACAGCCGGTCATCGGCAGTGATGTAAGGCTCGCACTCACCGGCGTTGACAATGACGGTATCCACCTTGCCGATGCCGCCGGACAGCTTCACATGGGTGGGGAAGGTTGCGCCGCCCATACCCACAATGCCGCCCTCGTGGATGATGTCCACCAGTTCCTCGGGAGTCAGCGCGTCCACTTCCTCCTGGGTTCTGGGCTTCACCGTTTCACACAGAGTATCCAGGTGGTCATTTTCGATGACCACACTCAGAACCATGCTGCCATTGGTGTGAGCCCGGGGCTCCACCGCCTTGACCTTACCGGAAACGGAAGCGTGCACCGGGACGCACAGTCCCTGGTTGTCGCCGATCTTCTGACCCTTTGTCACCAGGTCGCCTTTTGCAACCAGGGGCTTACAGGGGGCGCCGATGTGCTGCGCCATGGGAATCACGACAATATCCGGTTCCGGAAAAGCCTCGGTTTCCTTGTCACAGGCATACCACTTATTTTCTTTGGGATGTACCCCGCCGAAAAAAGAAAACGCCATGTTTCTTCACCTCTTTCAAATTTGCGGCTCAAGCCGCGTATATCCGGGTACATCATAGCGCACTTTTCACGATTTGTCCACTTTTTTATTCATAACTCACAAAAAAATGTTGTTCAATCTATTTATATCGATACAAAATGAACGTATTGCATAAAAAGGCTCCCCGACTTTCCAACAGCCGGGGAGCCAAAATGATTCAATTACACCTGGAAATTACTTGGTTTTGACGGTCTCGGTGATGCCGTTTGCCAGACCCACCAGCCCCTGCATTTCGCTGGGAATGATGATCTTGGTGGCCTGACCGTCCGCCACCTTCTGCATGGCCTCGATGGCCTTCAGCTTCAGGACGCTATCATTGGGAGCTTTCTCGTTCAGCATTTCCAGGGAATCCGCCAGTGCCTGCTGGACGGAGCGGATAGCCTGAGCCTCGCCGTCGGCCTTCAGAATGGCGGCTTGCTTCTCGGCCTCTGCCCGGAGGATGGCCGCCTGCTTCTCGGCGTCGGCCTTCAGAATGGCGGACTCCTTCTCGCCCTCGGCAATCAGAATGGCGGACTTCTTCTGACCCTCGGCCTGGAGGATCGCCTGCCGGCGGTCACGCTCGGCCTTCATCTGCTTCTCCATGGAGTTCTGGATATCCTGAGGGGGCAGAATGTTCTTCAGCTCCACCCGGTTGACCTTGATGCCCCAGGGGTCGGTGGCCTCGTCCAGAATGGAGCGCATTTTGGTGTTCACCACGTCCCGGGAGGTCAGGGTCTGATCCAGCTCCAGGTCGCCGATGATGTTCCGAAGGGTAGTGGCCGTCAGGGTCTCCATAGCCGCCATGGGCTGCTCCACGCCGTAGGCGTACAGCTTGGGATCGGTGATCTGGAAATACACAACGGTATCGATCTGCATGGTCACGTTATCCTTGGTGATAACGGGCTGGGGGGGATAGTCCAGCACCTGCTCCTTCAGGGAAACCCGCCGGGCTACCCGGTCGATGAAGGGAACCTTGAAGTGCAGACCCACGCCCCAGACGGTCTGGAATGCGCCCAGCCGCTCCACAACGTAGGCACGTGACTGCTGAACCACTACGATGTTGCGCACCGCAATGATCAGCGCGATCAGGATAAGGATGATAACAAACAGCATCATTAAGTACCTCCCTTTGAGAATTCAGATTTTTTCGGGAACGTTTACAGGGGTTACATAGACTTTGACGCCTTCGATTCTGTCCACCCGGATCAGGGTGTCCTGGGGGATATTCTCGCCGGTGGTGCTCCGAGCCGTCCATTCCATGGCACCCAGCTTCACCTGGCCGGAGGCGGTCACATTGTCAATGGCCTCGGTGACCAGTCCGGTCGCACCCACCAGGCTATCCACATTGGTGGGCGTAATTTTCGGCACCAGATACCGCCGGACAATGGGTCGGAGCATCAGCAGCAGCGCACCGGAAACCACCAGGAACAATCCGGTCTGCAGCCAAGCTCCCGCTCCCAGCAGGGCGGCAAACATGGCGACCACCGCTCCCGCCGCAAACCACAGCGAAACCAAGCTCACCGTCGCCCCCTCCGCGATCAGGAACAGGATCACAAGTCCCAGCCAGACAAACGCAGCGAATTTCATTTTGGATTCCCCCTTCCGAAGACCTCATCACGTCTTTGTGTGTAAGTCTATAATATCAGAAAAGAGTCCCTGCGTCAATGGCTCAGATTCCGGGAAATTCAGCAATCCGACGGTTTTACGAAAATTTTACCTTTTTCTTCCCATGGGGAAAGCATTTCCCAGTTTTCGATCCCAGAGTTTCTCGGTCAGGCCGTACAGGCTCATCCCCGCCGCCCCCACCGGAATCCACACCGCGGTAAACAGAGGGCAGATCTGGCCCAGAAAATTCCCAGGCTGACCCCGATAGTCCCAGACGGAAAAGTCCCGGTTGCACAGAAGCCCTGTGGCCAGCTCCACCCCGGTGATAATGGCCGCCCCGCCGGTGAGCCTGACAAGAGTCGGCAGCCGCTTTTTGCGCAGTGCCCCCATCAGCAGAAAGCACAGTCCCCCTGCCCCGAACATGCTGATGTGGCTTCTGCCCCGGTACAATAATTCCAGTCCCACATAGGCGCCGCCGCCCACGGTAAAGAGTGTCAGTTGTTTTCCCCATTTCATGGTGATTCACCTCAGGAAAAAGTATCTCCAAAAAAATCGAGGAAAAAACAAAAATAATTCTTGACAAACGGAAAATCTTGGGCTATACTTAGGAAGCTGATTTCGGCGGTGCCGAAATTGCGTTGACCACATGGCGGCATAACTCAGTTGGTAGAGTAGCCGGTTCATACCCGGTATGTCATCTGTTCGAATCAGATTGCCGCTACCAGGCCCGTTGGTCAAGCGGTTAAGACACCGCCCTTTCACGGCGGTAACATGGGTTCGATTCCCGTACGGGTCACCATGCAAAATCCCTGATGCACACGCATCAGGGATTTTTCGTTTTGGTACAACCAAATAGCGCAAGGCCGCCCATGATTGGGCGGCCTTGTTGTGTTCCTATCTTCACCCCAAGCTGCCAAGCAGCCGGGCGATGGCGGCGCACCGGGCGGCGGCATTGTCCGCAAGCAGCCGGAAAACAATCCCCGTCTCCGGCTCCGCTGAGCGGGCTAAGTATTCTGTCTGGGCTCGGCAGGTGCTCCGAAAGCACTGGTTCAGAAGCCGCGCCGTCCCCTCCTCCGGCGGCGATACCGGCCGCATGGGGCCGCTGTCCCCGCCGCTCAACCTTTCCAGCCCCCGGAGTATGGCCTCGTTTTCCAACTCCTGCCGATACAGGACAGCTGCCTGTTCCCGACTGCTTCCCCTCAGGGTGTTTTCCAGCTTCCGATAAATCCCCGCCAGGCACATACTCTCCCGGCGCAGAACCCGCAGATTTTCCCCGGATGCCGCCATGGGCTGCCGCACCCGCTGCCAGACCTGGCTTTCCCACTGCTCTTTCACGCGCATTCCTCCTTATGCCAGTATAGGCTGGACTGCCCGGATTTTGTGAAAGAATTTTCCGACAGGTCTTTCTTTTTTCGAAAATATGTGCTATAATCTATTAAAAACAACCCCCTGGAGGTAGCGTCATGCCCAGAACCAGCAACAAAGCGGATATGATAATGGATTATGTCAACCATTTCATTCAGGAGAACGGCTTCTCCCCCTCCGTCCGGGAAATCGGCGAGGCGGTGGGTCTGCGCTCCACCGCTTCCGTCAGCTATCATTTGCAGGCTTTGCAGCAGAAGGGGCTTCTTCAGTCCACCGGGGTCAAGGGTCGTAAGCGTGCCCTGGTCACCGGTGCCCGGCAGGGTCAGATTCCCGTCATCGGCGTGGTCACCGCTGGCCTTCCCATTCTGGCGGTGGAAAATCAGGAGGGCACCCTGCCCTGGCCTGACCCCGAGTGCTTCGCCCTGCGGGTTCGGGGCGACAGCATGATAAACGCCGGGATTCTGGAAGGGGACAAGGTGGTGGTGCGCCCTCAGCCCACCGCGGACAACGGTCAGATCGTGGTGGCGCGCATTGAGGACGAGGCCACCGTCAAGCGACTTCTGCGCAGGAACGGTCAGGTCTGGCTCATGCCGGAAAACGATGCCTACTCCCCCATCGACGGCACCTATGCCCAGATCATCGGCGTAGTCAAAGGCGTGGTGCGAGAATACTGAGCGTCAGCGGAAAACATTTGTCCGCAAGTCCCGGAAAATTTTTTGAAAAAAGTTCTTGACAAACAGTTTGACTTGGTGTATAAAGAAAATAACTTCAAAACAGCAAACCACAGACGCGGAAGTAAAGCTGCAAGCGCATCCACAGAGAGTTTCCCACAGCTGAGAGGGAAGCGAGAAGCGGGGCAGCAAATGGGCCGCCGAGGGCAGAGGGAAAGAGCGTGGGCTTGAGTATCTTCTGACGCATTGCCAGCGTTACTGGGCAGGCGGCGTGTTGGCGTCGGTCGAGCGGTCGGTTTACCGGCAAACAAGGTGGTACCGCAGAAATTGTATTTTCTGTCCTTGTTCCCTTCGGGGAACAAGGACTTTTTGCTATGCAAAAGCATAGCAAAAACAAGAAATGTGCCATTTCCTCGCCCCTGCGGGGCACCCGGAAAGGATGCACAAAAACTTCATGCACCGTCATTTGTGCGTTTTCGTGGTGCAGCGATCCTGCATGAAGTTTTATTTCATACGAGAGGTGAGGCATATGCTGAAGAAATTACCGGGGAGACGATGGTGAAGCCGGACTGACTATCCGATGAAAACACATTCACCATCATTTTTGAACTTGAAAAGGAGTATTCTTATGAAAAAGATCACTGCTATCGTTTCTTCCCTGATTCTGTCCGCCTCCCTGCTCGTCGGCTGCGGTGCTTCCTCCGCTCCCGCCCCCACCACTGCCCCTGCCACTACTCCCGCGGCCACCGCCGCCGAAACCACCGAAGTCAAGAGCTTCTCCGTGGCCATCGTCCAGCAGCTGTCCCATTCTTCCCTGGATGAAATTCACGAGGCCATCTCCGCCGAGCTGAAGGCCAGAGCCGAAGCCGCCGGTGTGGAGCTGACCATCTCCGACTACAACGGCCAGAACGACACCACCATGCTGGGTCAGATCGGTGCCCAGGCCTTGGATGACAAGGTGGACATGATCATCCCCATCGCAACGCTCGCCGCCCAGACCATGGTCACCGCCGCCGAGGACACCGGCACTCCCATTGTCTACGCCGCCTGCTCGGACCCCGAAACCGCGGGCCTCACCGGTCTGGATAACGTCACCGGTACCTCCGACGCTCTGAACACCCCCTTCATTCTGGACATGATGTTGGCCGTCAACCCCGACATCAAGACCGTGGGTCTGCTCTTCAGCAACTCCGAGGATAACTCCATCACCCCCATCGCCGAGGCCAAAAAGTACTTAGACGAGAAGGGCATTGCCTATCTGGAGAAGACCGGCAACACCACCGATGAGATCGTCGCCGCCGCCGCTTCCCTGGTGGGTCGGGTAGACGCCGTGTTCACCCCCACCGACAACCGGGTCATGGACGCGGAGGTCGCCGTAGCCGAGATTCTCAATGAGGCCGGTATCCCCCACTACACCGGTGCTGACTCCTTCGTCCAGTTCGGCGCCTTCACCACCTGCGGCGTCAACTACACCGAACTGGGCAAGTACACCGCCGATATGGCCTTCGACATTCTGGAAGGCGGCGCCGTGCCTGAGTTCCACGTCATGGACGGCGGCATCATCACCGTGAACACCGACACCGCCAAGGCGCTGAACATCGACTACAGCGTGTTCTCCACCATGGCAAACACCGTCACCGAAGTGACCACCGCGAAATAACAAGTTTTCTTCCGGGCGCAGGCGGGATTTTCCCCGCCTGCTTCCGGCGGTTTTCTACACTATATTATATGTATTGCAGCACCGTTTTTCCGCATCTTCCATATTCCATGAAGGAGTGATTCCATGATTTCTTCCGCCATTGTATTCAGCGCGCTGGAGCTGGGCTTTATCTACGCTCTGGTTGCCCTGGCTCTGTTTCTCAGCTTCCGGGTGCTGAACATCGCCGATATGACCACCGACGGTGCCTTCACCCTGGGCTGCGCCGTGTCCGCCACCTTTGCCGTGGCCGGTCATCCCCTGCTGGGCATTCCCTCCGCCATGCTGGCCGGTGCCTGCGCCGGCGGCATCACCGCCTTTTTGCAGACCAAGCTGAATATCCCCTCCATTCTGGCGGGCATCATTACCAACACCGGTCTGTACACCGTGAATCTGGCGGTCATGGGCTTCTCCTCCAACGTGAACATGATGCGCACCAACACCCTGTTCTCCCTGCTCCAGCCTGTCTTAGGCAAAACCTTCGGGAAAATCATTCCCGTGGCTCTCATTGCCCTGCTGACAGGGCTTCTGCTGGCTCTGTTCCTGAAAACCCGGATCGGGCTTTCCATCCGGGCCACCGGCGACAATCCGGACATGGTTCGTGCCTCCTCCATCAACACGGGCTTCACCGTCACCGTTGGCCTGTGCATCTCCAATTCCCTGACTGCCCTGTCCGGAGCGGTGCTGGCGCAATATCAGAAAACCGCCGACATCAACCTGGGCACCGGCATGGTCATCATTGGCCTTGCCTCCCTGATTATCGGCGAGACTCTGATGCCCAAGGGCAAGACCTGGGTGAAAATCCTGGGTGCCATCGCCGGTTCCGTGGTTTACCGGTTCATCATCGCCATCGCCCTGCGGCTGGATCTGCCCAGCGAATGTCTGAAGCTGATTTCCGCCGTCATCGTGGCGCTGGCCATCGGCCTGCCCGCCATCCAGGCCGGTCTCAAGCCCAAAACCAGCCAGGGAGGAAAGTAATATGCTGAAAATCTCAAACATTTCCAAAACCTTCAACCCGGGCACCATCAACGAAAAGAAGGCTCTGAGCGACCTGAGTCTGCACCTTGCGAAGGGCGATTTCGTCACCATTCTCGGCTCCAACGGTGCGGGCAAGTCCACTCTCTTCAACGCCATCGCCGGAACCTTCCCGGTGGATCGGGGCACCATCACGCTGGACGGGAAGAACATCACCAGCCTGCCGGACTACAAGCGCAGTAAATTCATCGGGCGCATGTTCCAGGATCCGCTGAAGGGCACCGCCCCCACCATGACCATCGAAGAAAATCTGGCCCTTGCCTATATGCGAGCCAGCTCCGGCACCAACCCCTTCTCCGTGATCTCCAAGGCCGACCGGGCGGAGTTCCGGCAGCGGCTGAGCCAGCTGGGGCTGGGACTGGAGGATCGGATGGGCAGTCCCGTGGGTCTTCTCTCCGGCGGCCAGCGGCAGGCGCTGACCCTGCTCATGGCCACTATGGTCACACCTAAACTCCTTCTGCTGGACGAGCACACCGCCGCACTTGACCCGGCTACAGCGGACAAGGTGCTGGCTCTGACCCGACAGATTGTAGCCGATCACGGCATCACCTGTCTGATGATTACGCACAACATCCCCTCGGCTCTGTCTCTGGGCAACCGAACGATTATGATGAAGGATGGCTCCATCGTTCTGGAACTGGGCGGTGCTCAGCGGGAGGGGCTGACCCCGGAGGAGCTGCTGCGGCTGTTCCACCAGCAGGGCATCAGCAACGACCGGATCGAGCTCAGTGCGGAATAATACTATTTCTTAATAAAATGATTTCATCATTTTATTCTGCCGTTTTACGGCAGA
>OHIS01000216.1_pt1 | contig 17252 bp, 16 predicted proteins | sample 1568361 | NCBI WGS metagenome assembly OHIS01 (sample SAMEA3879607, study PRJEB24766) | human gut metagenome | biome: human-associated habitat; feature: feces | place: USA | collected 1985/1987 | reverse complement strand
CCCCTGCATTTCCAAGTGTCGATACAAATGGCATCACTACATCAAGAAATGCATTTCTCATATGCTCCTGTATAAAATCCAAAATCGTTAACTCCATCTGATTCACCTTTTGTCCTCCTGCCTGTATGTAAATCGCACACTGTTTCTACCGATCTGCTCTGTCGCTTCACTTATGCAAGTGATTTTGTATGTCTTTCAGATAAGTATCATTTATTTATTTTTCCCGGAGGATCTTCACACCACGAACAATCATGAATACCCCTACGATCAACAATGCTGCTGACATTACCGTTGGAAACAAAGAACCCATAACAATCGTGAGGCTGGCCGTCTGAATGAGCATAAAAATAAAGCTAAGCACACTAATGCCATTTACTAATATAAAGCCGGCTCCGACTACAATACATATGACTCCGGCATAAATATTCGCGCCTTTCCGAACTGCGGAACCAACCTTTCTTGCCTGCTCCCGCTGTGCAGGATCCATACCCATGCCATTCATCATCTGATCAAATTCAGGCGACATACCGCTTCCATATACTGTACCACCACTATTCACCTGACTGGTATAGACCTTGTTTCCAGCATCTCCTGAAAATGGTGTGCCCGGAGTTCCCTGCTGCCATTGTGAATTCTGCCCGGTATCTGTAGCCCCTGGTGATGTTTTCTCGCTATTTTCTATTATTATGTCTGCCGGCTGACTGCCATACACACCATACGGGCTGTTGTATCCGGACTGACTATTGTATCCGGACTGGTCGTTATATTCGCCGTCATAACTTCCATATTCCGGCGTCTGATATGGCTGATATCCACCGTCCATTTCCTGTCCATTAATTCTATCACCGACACCGCCGCTCCATTGAACCCTGCCGGATTTCTGGTCTGCATCACCGCTGTCTCCTTTTAAAAAGTTACGAATTCCCTGGATCAGAAGAGTTTGAAGCGCTTCTTGGTTCTGTCCAAATTTTGCCATATTCGCATTGATGACAACTTCTTCTTTGCATTTATCCCAAGCGGCAGTATCAAGATTGCTCACCAGCCTGCCGAGCTTCTTGCACTTCTGAGGGTTTGGCTCGTTCATGATGAGTGCATAGCTCCGAAGATCACCGGCAAGCAGAGCTTTCTTCGCCATCATGTACTGCTCCGCAGTGGCATATCGGATGCCTTCAATCACAAAAGTTGTCGGATGCCATTGGCTGAAAATACCGTTCTCTTCGTATTCGTGCCAGAAGAAAACAAATCTTGACACACTCTCGTTTTGGGCATCGTGAAACTGTGAAAGCATAGAAGTCCCCAGCTGGAGTGCTTTGTCGTCAATGACTGCACTGCCCACCACGCCATCCTTCATCGACTACAAAGCTGTCTATCTTCCCACCAATCATTTTCTCCGGGAGGAGATGATGGACACACAGAAATATCTTTCCTATTTCTTCCCCTTCGAGAAGCCGGACTTTTTCAAGAACGGAAAAGACTCACTTTGGAATATCAATGGAGACCGCACCATGATTTCGCTGGCAATGACATTCCGCAAGGAGCCGGAGGCACAGGTCATGTGCTTTATGCGCAACTATGCGGAGCGCTATGATTGGTTGGAGCAGACCTTTCAGGATTGGTCGTTCACCTTCCTGAGCAGCTTCCTGTTCTATGAAGAGGACGAGGAAATGGACGAAGATACCAGAGACACTTACCGTCAGGGCATGGCGGCTTTTGGAGGAATCGCACCGAACTACCACATAGAGTTACGGGAGCGTCCAACCATTGTGTGGGATTTTCATTCCCTGCTGCTGGCAATCCAGATGTTCAGCTTCATGCTGGCAGACGAAACTTCCAGCCTGCGGCTGTGCAAATACTGCATGAAAGCATTCTTTGCAAAGAGCGATGACGAAGATTTCTGCACCCCTGCGTGTGAAGCAAACTACGAAAGAGAGAACGGAAGCTAACGTCGCTTCGGCGGGACGGGGGCTTGATATCCCTTTGGCTCCCCCGGCGATGCAGCTCCATTCCAAGGCTCCGCTGCGCTTTGCCTCTCTATTTCGCCGCACCACCTACACCCGAACAGGCGGATTCTGCTGGCGCAAACTCCTGGGCTTCTCGTCCGGGAGGACGCAGAATCCGCCTGTTCTGCTGCCACCGGAAAGGGTGTGTTCAATAAGGAAACACCCCCTTTCCAGCGTCAGCGGTCGCCAAAGGTATAACACACTAGACCTTGCGAGCAAGATCGTGTGCCACGAAACCGCCGATTTCATTGGATTCTTCCCGCCAAGGCAGCGCTGCCGCCTTTGGAAACCACCGCTAAGGGAACGCTGTCCCTTTGGAATCCTCAGCCAACAGGGCGCTCTCGCCCCTATTGGATGACCCCGAGCCAAAGGAATTGCCATCCCTTTGGAATCCCAGCTCGTTTTGAAATGAGTACCCACAAATGGAAAGTGGTTTGTGAGCATTCATTCCAAAACGTAAAAACCCCCTGGGTTGAACATCCGCTATGATGATCTCCAGAGGGTTTGCCACATTCAGATGATAGCCGTATTGAGGCGGCGGAAGGATAATCCTTCCGCCGCCTTGTTATGTTTCGATTGGATTCTTATTTCAGCAGTGCCAGACGGCCGGCATCGTTGGCAAAGACTTCCTTAGCATTGTCCTTGGTGACCACGACAGGGGGCAGCTCGTAGACGAGAACATCGATCTTGCCGTTGTTCACCTGAACATCGGTGGCAGGCATGCCGTTGCCTGCCTGCAGGGACTTGATGATCTCAACGGTCTTTCCCACAAGGACGTCGGTGGGCTTGGCAACGGTGGAGTACTGGCGTCCAGACCAGACCCACTCAACGGACTCGTTCTCAGCGTCCAGACCGGAGATAGCGGGAATCTCCTGACCTGCCTGCTCGCAGGAGGTGATGATTGCACGGGCGATGCCGTCGTTGGGAGACAGGACACCGTGGATTTCCTTGTCAGAGTAGAAGCCGGACAGCAGGGAGTCCATTCTTGCCTGTGCCTTGGAGTTGTCCCAGTCCATGGTAGCACACTGGGTGAAGTCAGTCTGGCCGGAAACAACGGTCAGCGTGCCGTCGTCGATCAGGGGCTGCAGAACGCTCATGGCGCCCTTGAAGAAGTTGGGAGCATTGGGGTCAGCGGGGCCGCCGCCGAACAGCTCGATGTTCCAGGGACCCTCGCCCTTCATTTCCTTCAGGCCATCCAGCAGAGCCTGAGCCTGCAGCTCACCGGTCTTGACGCTGCCGAACTGCACCACGCCGTCAACGCCGGTGGTATTCTCCAGGAGACGGTCATAACCAATGACATAAACGCCGGCAGCCTTGGCCTCTTCCAGGACAGCGCCCAGCTGGGTGCCGTCGATGGGGCCAACAACGATAACCTTGGCGCCGTTCTGAATCATAGATTCGATCTGCTGCTGCTGCGTAGGAACCTTATTGTCAGCAGCCTGGATGATGGGCTTGAAGCCGGCAGCTTCCAGCTCAGACTTGAACATTTCTTCGGCTTCTTTCCAGTTCTGGGTACCCAGCCAAGGCAGGGAGACGCCGATGGTGGCGCCGGCCTCAAAGCCGCCGGCTGCAGCGGGAGCCTCAGCACTGCTGTCGGCCTCAGCGGGCTGTGCAGCGGGGGTAGTGGCTGTGGGAGCAGGTTCGGTACGGCCACCGCCGCAGGCAGTCATGGACAGGACCATAACCAGAACCAAGAGCAACGCGAACAGTTTTTTCATTGTTTTTTCCTCCTACTATTGTGTATTTGGTTTTTATTAAGGCCCGGCTGTCAAAAATCCATCAGAATTATTTGTCAGCAGGGGAACCTTCTTTACTTTAGGCCCTATTCATGTTGAACAGGCGCTTTGTAATGGAGACATGTCCGGGACGCTTATTGTAAACGTCGAAGGCAACGGCTGCCATCAGAACCAGGCCCTTGATGACTTGGGTCTTGTCGGCACCGACACCCAGCAGCATCAGGCCGGAGTTCAGAACTGCCATCATCATACCGCCGACCATGGTAGCCATAATGGTACCAACACCGCCGGAAACGGCCGCGCCACCAATGTAGACAGATGCAATGGCATCCATCTCCCAGCTGGTACCATCGGAAGGGCCTGCCGCAGTGGAGCGTCCCACGAACATAATGCCGGCCAGTGCAGCCAGGAAAGACATATTCAGCATAGTCAGGAAATAGGTCTTCTGCACGTTGACACCGGACAGGGCAGCGGCGTTCTTATTACCGCCGACTGCGTAGATATGGCGTCCAAATCTGGTTTTCTGGGTGATGGTGTGGTAGATGATGACCAGGATTACCAGAATCAGGCCAGGGATTGGGAACGAGGTGCCGGGGCGTCCGGTGCCAAACAGCCAGGTCAGGTAACCAATTGCAACAGTACCCAGTGCGATGCGGATCACAACAGGCCACAGAGGTTCTTTATTTGCATGCAGCTCATTCGCACGGGCGCGCTGACGAAGCATTGCGTAAATCAGAAACGCGATAGCGAAGATGCCCAGCAACAGCGTGGAGTTGTTCATCCCCGTAAAGGCAGGGCCCCACTCAGGCAGATGACCGGCGCCGAACAGTTTCAGTTCCGAAGGAGCGGGGACGGAGATAGAGTGGGAGATCCAGATGACAGCGCCGCGGAAAATCATCATGCTGCCCAGGGTAGTGATAAAGCCGGGAATCCCCATCTTTGCCACCCAGAAGCCGTTCCATGCGCCAACCAGCACACCGATTCCCATGCCCAGCAGCACCGCTGCCCACCAGGGGAAATTCCATTTCTGGAATGCGATGGCCATGACCATTCCGCAGAAACCGGCAACGGAACCAACGGACAAGTCGATCTGGCCGATGACAATGACCATCAGCATACCGATGGCCAGAATCAGCACGTACGCATTACCGGACAAAAGATTCTGGAAATTGGAGGGGGTAATCATTTTTCCGCCCGAGGCAATATTGAAGAAAACGATCAGTGCAATCAACGCGATTACCATTGTGTATTTGTGCAGGTCGTCTCCCAATACTTTTTTAATTTTATTCATAAGACGATTCCATCCTTTCCTTCCTTATGATTTTACGTCAGATGTCGTTGTCATCAACCGCATCAACTTTTCCTGGTCTGCATCCTTGCTGTCTATCACACCCGTGATGCGTCCTTCACAGATGGTATAGATACGATCCGACATACCCAGCAGTTCCGGCAGCTCCGAAGAGACCAGGATCACTGCCTTGCCCTGATCCGCCATCTCATGGATCAGGCGGTAAATCTCGTACTTGGCACCAACGTCGATGCCGCGGGTGGGTTCGTCAAGAATCAAAACCTCCGGCTGCGTAAACATCCACTTACCCAGAACCACTTTCTGCTGGTTGCCGCCAGACAACGTTGTCACACCGGCATCCACGGAACTTGTTTTGATCCGGAGTGCTTTTCTGCTCTGCTCAGCTGCCTGCAATTCCTTGTCAGAATCCAGAAGTCTGCCTCTTAAGATTGCCTTCAGGTTTGCTGATACAATCGTCATCCGGATGCAGTCCAGCAGATTGAGTCCTAAGTTCTTCCGGTCTTCGGGAACATAGGCGATGCCTGCTTCAATGGCCGCGGAAACGGAAGGCAGAGAAAGCTCCCGACCTTTCATTTTCACGGTACCGCCGTGGAAAATGCCGTAATTGTGTCCGAAAATGGAGCGCATCAGTTCTGTCCGTCCAGCGCCCATCAGGCCGGCAAACCCCACGACCTCGCCGGCACGGACATGGAAACCGGAGTTTTTACAGACCATTCTGCCCGGGACGTTGGGATCCTCCACGCACCAGTCGGATACCTCAAAGATAATCTCACCGGGGTGGGACTCATGAGGCGGATAGCGGTTCTCAATGGCGCGGCCTACCATGGAGCTGATGATCCGATCCTCATCTACATGACCTGCTTCCACCGGGTAGGTCTCGACAGTGCGTCCATCGCGGATTACAGTAACCCCATCGGAGATCGCCGCAATCTCATTGAGTTTGTGGGAGATCATGATACAGGTGATGCCTTTGCTCTTCAGGTCCCGCATCAGTTCCAGAAGATTGGCGGAATCAGCCTCATTCAGAGCAGAGGTGGGTTCATCCAGGATCAGCAGCTTGACATTCTTGGACAATGCCTTTGCGATTTCCACCAGCTGCTGCTGGCCCACACCCAGATTCTTGATCAGGGTGTTGGGGTTCAGATTCAGCCCCACACGGCATAGCAATTCCGTGGTCCGCTGACGGGCTTCCTCCCAGTCAATGAGGCCGTGCCTTACGATCTCATTGCCCATAAAAATATTCTCGGTAATGGAAAGCTCGGGGATCATGGTCAGCTCCTGATGGATGATGACGATTCCTGCGTTTTCCGATTCCTTGATATTTTTAAACTTGGCCTCCTCTCCCATATAAATGATCTGGCCTTCATAAGAGCCATAGGGATAAACGCCAGACAGGACTTTCATCAGTGTGGATTTTCCGGCGCCGTTTTCTCCGCAGATCGAATGGATCTCACCCCGGCGCACCTCCAGGCTTACGCCATCCAACGCGCGCACACCCGGAAATACCTTGACGATTTCCCTCATTTGGAGAATGATAGAATCTTCCATGTGCAACCTCCTTCAATTACTCTATTGCAGAGAGAAACACGCTCATCGCGTTTTCTCCGGATTCCTGGCAGCGTCTGGCGCTTTCAGCCGCAGTCCCTTCAGCGCGATGAAGACGCCCTCCTCATCGTTGGAAGCCGTCACATAATCCGCTGCTTCCTTTACCTGCCTTGGGGCATTTCCCATGGCGATACCCAGACCACAGTATTCCAGCATTGCAATATCCACATCATTGTCGCCGAATGCCACCGCGTCCTCTGCTGCCAAGCCATAGTGTGTCAACAGCACCTGTGCTGCTTTGTCTTTGGTGCTTTCCGGGGCGAGAATTTCCAGATAAGTGGCTTTGGAGCGAAGCGCCATCAGTTGGGGAAAATAACGTGGAATTTCATTTTGCAAAGCCCGTATGCGCATCGCGTCACCAATACACAGCAGCTTGTGGACGTGGGACGCGGCATCTGCGGCTCGCTCCAGAGAGCCCCCAAGAGGCGTACACTGGGATATATCTGCCTCCTGCTGAATCAAGGGGTGATGGGGATCTTCTGCCATCCACACATCGTACAAATAGGCGCTTACCACCAGCTCCGGAAAACGCTCTGAGACAAACTGCTTGAAGCTTAGAACCAGTTGGGGATCGATTCCGACATCCCGCAGTATGGTGCTGTTCTCATCAAAAACCAGTCCTCCGTTATAGCACGCCATAGGGCCGTGCAGGCCAACCTGTCTGGCAACCAGATTTACGCCCCCTGGCGGACGGGCGGAGCACAGGATGATGGGAACACCCCGTCCGTGCAGGTATCTCAGGTGATTCTGGGTGCAGGGCATGACCTGATGTCGCGAGTCCAGCAAGGTACCGTCAATGTCCAAAAAAACGATAGAATAGGTACGCATCCGATTGCACCGCCTCCTCTCTGTTTCTCTCTGTGGCTCAGGTTTTTCTGCCTATATGATACAAAAACAGCCCATATTCATACAGTGCTATTTGTCATAAATTACAGATTACATTTGTCATGTTTTTCTTAAGTTTTCTAATTGGCTATCGAATTCAGAAAAACCAACTCCTATTTTTTTGTGCAAAACACCGAGCAAGGGCCTGCCCAGAAAACCCAGGCAGGCCCTTGCTCTGCAAAAAACGCTATGATTTATTCAGAAAAATATTGATTTCACTCTGAGCAATGAGCATCCCGCTCTGCCCAAGCTGATTGCCGGCAGCCTCCTGTATCGCACTCTCCACCATAATCATCGCCTGGCTGTACGCGTCGAATCTGGGTGCAACCACGGCGTTGCTCATAATACGGTGAATCATATCGGGGGAGAAGCCGATTTCTTCGGGGATGTCATGGTGAATCTGGAGCAGTAGTTCGGGATCCTCCGCGACAGCGGGGAGTGGAGAAATACCATGAGAATGGGTGTAAAGCTCCCGCTGCACATTCTCGTCTATGGACAAGAGTTTACATAATTCCCAAGCAAGCTCTTCATGGCGGGTGCGGGAGCTGATTCCCAACATCATGGTGTGAAGCTCAGAAATATTGGAGCCGGAAGGGCCCGCGGGCATACTGACACAGTCCCACTGAAAAGCGGAGTATTTCTTTACCCGCCAGGGGTAGGGCTGATAGGCCCGGTATTCCGAGTAAAGGAGGGGGCGGAAGGCTACCCTGCCCACATCAAAGTCTCGGACAGTAACGCTGTAACCGCCATTCAGTTCCCCCAGCCGCTTGGTAAACTGAATGGCCTGCAGGACATTCTCCTCAGCCAGATAGCAGCTTCGCCCGTCTTCAGAAAACAATGACGCACCGTTGGAATACATGGCATCCAGCCAGGAGCAGCCATATACGCCGTACTGATGTAGGCTCACATTGGTGATCCGTTCGCAGATGTTGTAAAAATCTTCCCAGGTCCAGCTGTTATCCGGCATGTCTATGCCGTTGGCTTCCAACAGCGTCTTATTTACGAACATGATGGTGGGAACGCTCTCGTGGGGCAGGGCATACTGGCGGCCTTTGGACTGCCCTGAGCGCAGACAGGGCTCATAATAGGCAGATGTGTCAAACGCCGGGTCTCCGGCAATCCATTCATCCAATTGTGCCAATGCCCCGGAAGATACCAAAAGATCAAAATCCTCAGGCAGTACAAAGTACAAATCCGGCTCTGTCCCCTTCATAATTTGCTCTGCCAGCCACTCGCTGTAATCATTGGCGGGAATGCCGCTGACGTACTCGACTTTCACTCCGGGGTGCGATTCTTCAAATAGGGTGATAACATCGTCCAGAATCTGGTAGCAATTTCCATTGGGCGTATTCCAGTAGCTTCCCGAATACACACCAATGGTGAGTACTGTTTCCTGATTTCCAACGCACCCTGCCAGACAAAGGCACAGCATCAGGGTCAGCAGTGCCACCACATTCCGTTTTACAAACCATTTTTTCATAGCGGACGATTCACCGCCCCGGTTTGTACGGCCCAGATTGCCAGCTGTGTGCGGTCCCGCAGACCCAGCTTGAACAGGATGTTGCTGATGGAGTTGCGAACGGTCCCCTCGGATAGGGAAAGCTCCTGAGCAATCTCCTTGTTGGACATCCCGCCCCCCACGGTCTGGATGATCTGCCACTCGCTCCTGCTGATATCCTTGACGGCTTCTTTGTCCACCTGGAGCCGGGATGAACCCTGCGCCATGTGTGAAAACTGGTGGATCACCTTTGTGGCCACAGTGGGGGTAATAATCGCGCCGTCTTCATAGGCAATTCGGATGCTCTCGGACAATTTGGCGATGCTGCTCCCTTTTAGAAGGTAACCGCTTGCTCCATTTTTCAGCGCCCCAAATATGTATTCATCGTCATCAAAAGTGGTAAGCACAATGATCTTGACATCAGGCCACCGTTTTTTCAGCAACCTGGTTCCCTCCACGCCGTCCATGCCGGGCATACGAATATCCATTAAAACCACATCCGGGCGCTCCTGCTCCGCGCTTCTCAGCGCCTGGGACACACCGGATACCGCATCGGTTACCCGGATATTTTCGCTGACACTCAGAACCACCTTTAGGCTCTCGCGAAATAATTCCTGGTCGTCTACAATCAAAACCTTAATCACAGATTACTCCCCCTTTCTATTTCTGATGGGCAAGCCCACAGTAATGAAAAAGCCTGTGTACCCATCCTGCGCACCCTGCTCCAGATTCCCATAGGACAGGGTGCCGCCCAGCATATCCAGGCGTTCGCGCATGTGGCGCAGCCCAAAGCCTTCCACCAGCGTCCCACAGCCGATACCGTTGTCCCGAATGCTGACGGTAACCAAGTCCCCGGTTCGAGTGACCCGGATAGAAATGCGGTCAGCTCTGCCATGACGGACAGCGTTCGTCAGTCCCTCCTGAACAACCCGGTACAGCGCGTCCTCTTCATCCACATCCAGATTCAGCTCACCCGCCTCCTGGTAATAGGCAATTTGGGCGGATGTCGTGAGACGGAAATTCTCAACCAGCCCCTCCAGTGCCTGCGCAAGGGAGGAATGTTCCAACGCGTCAGGCCGCAGAGCCTTGATGGATCGACGCACGTCTGTAAGTCCGTCACGAGCGGATTGGGCAACCACCTGAATCCGTTTCTTGGATTCCTCCGGCGCAACATCAAACAGAGCCAGTCCCGCATCTGCCCCCATGATGATGCCGGTAAGCGTGTGTCCCAGAGTGTCGTGAATCTCCCGGGCCAGCCGGTTGCGTTCCCGCATCTGCGTCATGCGCTCCATGTTTACAGCATAGTCCCGAAGCTGGTCGTTGGCCTGGTTAAGCTGTTCATTCAGCTTGCGAATGCGGGCATTTTCTTCTTTTTGACCGGTAAACAGCAAAATCATATACAAAACAAACAGGAGAATGTTCAGGCAGACCATCAGGCTTTCCAAGCTGGTAAAGCAGCTCTGGGCTATCGGGTTGTAGTAGCTGAGGTAGGCGCTGAATGCGATACACCTCGTGAATTGTTCAACAATCTCGTATCGGCCAAAGGCAAACATCAGGCTGAGTATCACGATAAAACACAGCCGCATTCGATTGCTGCGCAGATAGTGGACGAGATCAGCAAGTACAAGCAGGGCGACACCGCTGTAATAGAAATTCAAAGAGACGATGATTCCGGCGCACAGGGCTATTTCTGTGACGCAAATGACGACCCGTAAGGGAAAATGCTCGATGGGGCGGAAAATCTTGAAAAAGCTTACCGTACACAGCAAAGCAAATAAACTGAGCGTTTGAACCGGCATTTGCCAGGGATATCGGGGTATCTGCCGTACGGAGGTCAAAAAATCATGTGCACCCAAAGTGTCACATATCCGAAAAGTGGTGGTCACACAGATCAGCGAGTAAAAGGCGAGGATAGAAAAATTCAATGCAAACATCGCGGCTGCGATGCTCGTCAGATTTCGTTCCGTTTTCATTACTGCCACCCATCTATTCCATATTGGTTCACGTTTTCTGCTGTCAGCAGCTCCACTGGGACAATGACCTCACTGCATTCACAGCCGCCGTCTATGGCGGCATAGGCCTGATTCACCGCTTCCTCGGCAACCTTGGAGGGGAACTGAGCGCAGGTGGCCGTGAGGAAGCCGCTGCTGACCATGGCTTTCCCCTCAGGGGAGCCGTCCACGCTGTACACCAGAAATCGATCCGACAGGCCTGCTCCCTGAATCGCCGCCAGTCCGCCGAAGGCGCTGGGGTCATTGAGCGCCATTAGGACATCGGCATCCGGATATTGCCGCAGCAGCTGCTCCATCACCGGCATGGCGTTTTCGATTTGTCCATCCGATTCACCGGAACCCAGAATTTCGAAGCCCTCATGGCCGGCAATGGTGTCCTTAAAGCCCTGGATTCGGTCCGCACCGGAGCGGGCGGTGATGTGTTCCAGCAGGAGAATTTTTGCACTGTCCCGGACAGACAGCAGGTGCTGGGCGCACAACACCCCCGCCTGGTAGTTATCCGACAAAACCGAGCAGGCCGCCAGCTCCGAGTCCTGTATCGGGGCATCCACAACGATAACCGGCACACCCGCGGCGGCGGCAATCTGAACACCGCCTTTTGAGGTGTCCCACTCTACCGGCGTCATGAAAATGGCACAGACACCCGCATCCACCAATTCCTGAATCTCCTGGTTTTGCCGCTGCTGATCCATAGCGGCATCCCGGGTGAGCAGTACGTCTCCACGAAGCTCGAGAAGCGCCTGAATCTGTGTGTCCAGCACTTGGAAGTATGGATTGTTCATCGTCATATAGGTTGCGCCAAACACCCGCTGATTTCCAGTCTGGCTGGCAGATAAATCACCGGGGCTCCAGAACAACAGGTAAATTGTGATCAGCAGCGGGGTGACAACCATGGAAATAGCCGCTAAGGAGGTGAATCTTCTGCGAATATGATTCATGTCAGCTTCCTCTTTCTTATATGCTTGCGTTGTTTTTCTATTCTGTAGGGCGTTTTCCCCCTGTCAAAGGTATGGAGACCGTGGAGGGTTGTGCAAACTGGGAACGAATCTCCGTTTCTCTCCAAGCTTTCCCCAAAGGCCTTCCTGCTTTCTTGACGTCGGCGCAATGCCTATACGGTGAAAAACCTGAAAAAAACCACATCCGCCGCCGCGAGAACGCCCACGTTTGGATCCTGGCTGGAGGGGTAGATTTTGATATTACCCTTGCTCCGATGCAGTGCCTTGGCACTGATCTCCCGCTGTAATCGCTGCGCCAGCAGCTCATAACGGTAGCAGATATCTCCAGCCAAATAGATGGTATCCACGGGGATCAGGTTTATCAGGTTAATCAGACCGGCAGAAAGATAGACCGCCTCCTGATCCAGAAGCCTTTTGGCCTCTGGGTTTTTATCCACATTGTCAATCAGGTTCTCCCAACTGGAAAACTCCGAGCCTTCCAGCAGCGCTGGGATGGAGGCGTAGGTTTCCAGGCAGCCCCGGTTCCCGCACTCGCAGAGCCGTCCATCGAAGCGGATGGTGGTGTGGCCCAGTTCCCCTGTGAAGTATTTGGAATTTCTCTTTCCGCCGGACATAATGGCTGCGCCGATACCGATGTCGACGAACACCAGCATAAAATTCTGGCTTTGCCCCGTTTCCAGCTGGTGCAGCGCCAAAGCGCAGACATCGTGTTCCAGATAGGCAGGCATATCCAGCGCTTCGGACAGAAGCTGGCTGATTTCCACCCCGTGCCAGCGTTCAAACCGGGGCGGGTTCAAAATCCGGCCATTTTCGCAGTCCAGCGGGCCAGGGGAGCTGATACCGATACCCAGAACCTTGTCCCGTTCCACGGTTTCCAGTATGGCTTTCAGCTCCGCGATGATGGCCAGATTGTCCTGCTCCGGAATCTTTCGGCACTGAAGCAGATTCCCGGCCATATCACACAGGCCCACACTGCAGCCCTTTCTGGCCAAATCCACTGCCAATGCGTAATAGCAGTCGGGGCGCAGAGCAAGGGGTGTGGCGCTGCGGCCCCGGCCCACGGACTGAGGGGCAAGCTCTGTCACAATTCCCAGATTCCGCAGGTCCTCCACAATCAGGGAGGTGGCCGCCCGGGTCAGACCCGTGGCCCGGGCCAGCTCTGCCCGGCTCACGGCGTTATGCCGCAGGATGCGCAGGACCGCTTTGCGGTTATATTCTTTTGTGTAGTCTGCGTTGCGTGGTTTCTGCGCCATATCCAAAGCTCACCTTCCTTTGTTCTGCCCTTTTGTCCTCATTATACGGTTTCTCGATTCTTTTGTCAATTCGCCTGATGCCCCGCATCCCAGCGCCACAAGGCGTGAAGAAACCCGGAAATTCTGAGGAATCTCCGGGTTTTTCCTTACATAGCCTTCAAAACCGCACCCTTTTCCGGGATGCTGGGGATGCCGCCGGAGGCTTCCGTGGACAGGCTGGCAGCGGCGGCAGCAAAGCTGCCAATGTAGGCAAGATCTTCTTCTTTCAGGGCATCAATAGGTTTCTCCAGTTCCAGCAGCCGGGATAGCGCGCTGCCGCCAAAGATGTCTCCCGCGCCGGTGGTGTCGATGGGATGAACCTTGGGACAGACAGCCCGGAAGGATGCGTTTTCCGTCTTCAGCAGACAGCCCTCGGGGCCCAGGGTCACCAAAGCAAGAGACACACCGAATTCCTTCAGCAGCTTATCCGCGCCCTCCTCCGGGGTGCAGTTCCACAGGAACTCCACCTCGTTATCGCTGATTTTCACCACATCCGCCTGTCGGAGGCTCCACAACATCTGCTCCCGTGCCGCATCCTCGCTGGGCCACAGAGGCTTGCGCAGGTTCGGGTCACAGGTGATGAGCTTTCCCTTTTCCTTGGCATAGGCAACGGCCCTTTGGGTTGCTGTGCGGACGGGTTCGTCTGTCAGGCTCAGGGTGCCGAAATGGAACACTCTGGCGTCATCAATGAGAGATTTGTCAATCTCCTCCCAGGTAAGCTGCGTGTCCGCGCCGGGTTTCCGGGCGAAGGAAAAGGAGCGGTCGCCGTTTTCATCAAAGGTCACGAAGGCTAAGGTGGTGAACACGGAATCGTCCACCACAACGCTCTTTGTCTCGATGCCCGCAGCCTTCAGGGTGCCCAGCAACAGATGGCCGAAGGCATCGTTGCCTACTTTTCCCAGAAAAGCGGTTTTCTTACCGTAGGCGTTCAGCGCTGCCAGAAAATTGCCGGGAGCGCCGCCGGGGTTTGCAGCCATGGTGGGATAGCCGCTGGTATCCGTGGATTTGGCCGCAAAATCAATAAGCAGTTCACCCAATGCCACTACGTCAATCATCGTTCGTCCTCCTTTTCAGTCCTTCGCCTCGGGATATTCCGTGCACAGCAGGCGGTAAGGCGCTTCGTCCTCTTCGATGGCAGGGAACCGGCCCATGGGAGGATTGAAGCGGTTATCGTTACTGTCGTCATTGCACTGGCTGACCTCGCCCAGCAGCACATCGCCGGTGCCCGGCTCCACCTCGAAGTCGTGGTAGAGGTACTGCTGGATATAAATGCTTTCACCGGGGGTCAGGCGGATCTGGGTTCCGGCGGGAACGGTGTAGGTTCTGCCGTCGGTATGTACTGTCACGTCGCTTTCATAGTCAATGGACTCGTCGGGATGGGAGTTATACACCCGAATCAGCACGTTTCCGCCGCCTCGGTTGATGATATCCTCAGTTTTATACCAGTGGAAATGGTTGGGGGAATACTGGCCCTCCTTCAGGTACAGTAGCTTCTCGGCGTAAACCTTGGGATACTTGTCCTTCATAGTCTGGCTGCCATTGCGGATGGTAATGAGGGAGAAGCCCATCTTGTCAAAGTCGCCCTTGCCGTAGTCGGTGATGTCCCAGCCCAGGCAGCAGTCCCGGACCTCGTCATACTCGTGACCCTTGGCTTCCCATTCCTCCGGGGTAAAGTGGCAGAAAGGCGGCAGGTAGCAGTGGTATTTTTTGCACATGGCTTCCAGCTCACGAAGAGCCTTGTTAACTTCGGAACGCTTCATTCGTATCTCTCCTTTATATAAGATGAGCAACATCTTTGCATAGGACAAAATATTGCACAGATTCCTTGCGTAAACCTTCGGTATCACTGTACCATTCTTCTATAAATTTGTCAATCGGATTAACATTAAAAGCTTTGTATTTGCTGTGTTTATCACAATTACTTGCAGTCCGTACAATTTAAAAAAACACTTTTTGCGCAATATGACTGCAACAAATCCCATTCGATTGCGATGGTGCCCCGTAGCAAAAAGCCTTCGCTCCGATAATAGCAAAAGCCTCAGCTCCGTTTTCCGGGGTTGAGGCATTGCGTATATTGATTATTCTACATTCTATATTTCCTGTGCCAACCGTATGCCCACCTGCACGCCATGCACAAATCCATTCCGTTCATGATCTCGGCAGAGCGCACAGACAGGGTTGATAATCCAGTCCATTTCTCGCAGGGGCATTCCGTTCAGCAAACGATACAACTCAGCGAAATCCGCTTTGACCTGGTCATCGTCTATGCGGTTTGCATCGCCATAAGCTTCATAGAGAAGCGACAGGATAGATTCGCCGTCTCCAAGATTCAGCTTGCGGGACGCCACATAGGTTTCCAATGCCCGGAAGTATTCTTCCATGTTCATACAAAGATCAGCTCCTCCCTGACAATTGCCTCGGCTCTGGCTCGGATATTGTTCATACGCTGCACCCATGTCATTGGGTCGCTGGCTTTCAGCGATTCCGTGATTCCCTCAGATACCTTCATCTGGTCGATCATCCGCTCCAGTCTGTCCTGTGCCTGCTCATTCAGGTCTGCAAGGTATGACCACAGCTTGCCGGACAGGAGCAGACAGTTGTACTGAATCGGCTTGTGCTCTCTCAGATAGTCCCGGTGCATTCGCCCCCACTTGCCGATGGGGCAGGATTCTTCCGTCAGCGTCAGGTCTGGGATGTAGTAGTCTCCGACGCGAATATACTGAATTTTCATATGCAATCCTCCTTTTGGTTGGTACTGCTATTGTACAGAAGGAAGAATCTTTCGTCGAATGTACAAAGCCCCCCGGTTTTGCGGCAGGCAAAACCGGGGGCACAGGCTCAGTATGTAATATCTTTGATATAGAGAAGAAATCCGAACCCGTCCCCGACGGGGAACAAGTTCGGATTTTTCATGTATGGTGGAACTGGCTGGACTCGAACCAGCATCACGCGGCTTTCCAGGGCCGCACTCAACCCTTGAGCTACAGTTCCGTTTGGCGTGAAGGTATTCGCCCCTTGGCTACGCCCCAATATGGATGGTGATGCCTACGGGAGTTGAACCCGTATTACCAACTTGAGAGGCTGGCGTCCTATCCATTAGACGAAGGCACCATGGTTGACATTTGGTTTTTCGGAATTATAATATTGGTAATCTCCGATCTGTTACAGTATGGCGGAGCTAGGGAACGGTAGCCTGAACTCTAACATCTGTAACAGAGTGAAAGGCAAGCGAAAGATACCGGTCATGAAATGGAGCTTGCCAGACGGAGAGGGTTTATCTATTCCCAACCCAGCCTAAAAAGGCTGGGTTGTTTTTGGTGATCCGTGCCGGACTTGAACCGCGCATTACAGCCTTGAAAGGGTTGTGTCCTTACCATTTAGACGAACGGACCAAATTCGCAGGGAGTTTCCTCCCTGCATCAGGAATGGGTTGTGACAAGAATATCATCAATGCGCACACCGAAGAGTGCTGCAAGAACGATCAGATTATCGACAGTCGGGAGCGCGGCTCCACTCTGCCACTTGTAAATCGCCTGTGGGGAATTGAACCCAAAGACAATTTGTATGTCTGCAACGGAAAGCCCGGCAGACTTCCGCAGTTTTACAATATTGGCACCGGTCAGTGCCAGATCAATAGTAGGAATGTTCATGATTAACACCTCCTGTTCCGAATGATTATGACCATAGGGTACGAAAAAGCCGCTTGCCTCACTCAAGACAAGCGGCTTTCTATCATTCAGACAGGACGATACCCAGATAGGCTCTAGGCGTTCATACCATACCGAAACTTCTGCTTATCCCGAAAATGAGCGTGCTTCGCAAAGCTATGTTCCTCAAACTGGAAAATAGCCTGCCGTTCGCTCATATTGCGGGTCGTAGAAGTATTGGCTTTCATGATGCTGTTCCTTTCTGTAGAGTGCTGTTCTTGATTTCTGAAAATACTATACCACAATTTTTCT
>OHIS01000213.1_pt1 | contig 17434 bp, 9 predicted proteins | sample 1568361 | NCBI WGS metagenome assembly OHIS01 (sample SAMEA3879607, study PRJEB24766) | human gut metagenome | biome: human-associated habitat; feature: feces | place: USA | collected 1985/1987 | reverse complement strand
TTTTAGAGTGCAATATTAAATATTTTATTTTATTTCAGTGTCAGTCGGGCTGTCTTTTCTGCCTGGCTGCTGCCACCTATCATCACATCGAAATCTCCCGGCTCGGCCACGTGGTTGAGGTCGTAGTCGTAGAAGCGGAGCAGCTCAGGGGTAATCTTGAAGGATACGGTCTTACTTTCGCCCGCTTTCAGGAACACCTTTTCAAAGCCTTTCAGCTCGCGTACGGGGCGGGTAATGCTGCCTACGAGGTCGCGGATATAGAGCTGCACGACTTCTGCGCCGTCACGCTTGCCGGTATTGGTCACGGTGACTACGGCAGTGGTGGAGCCATTTTGTCCCATGACCGGGGTACTGAGGGCGATGTCGCTGTACTGGAAAGTGGTGTATGAGAGCCCGTAGCCGAAGGGATACAGCGGTTCATTGTCCACATCCAGATAGTTGCTGCGGAACTTCTCGAACCAATTGCCGGCAGCCAGCGGGCGACCGGTATTCTTGTGGTTGTAGAATAAAGGTATCTGCCCTACGTTCTTCGGGAAAGTCATGGTCAGCTTACCGCTTGGGTTCACGTCACCGAACAGTACGTCGCCGATGGCGTATGCCGCTTCACTGCCACCGAACCATACGTTCAAGATAGCGGGCACATGTTCCTGCTCCCAGGTGAGCGTCAGCGGCCGGCCGGTGAAGAGGGTTAGTACAACGGGCTTTCCGGTCTTCAGCAAGGCTTCCAGCAGGGTGCGTTGCACGTCGGGGATATCGAGGTCGGTACGGCTGGAGCTTTCACCGCTCATTTCGGAAGACTCGCCCAGGGCGGCTACAATCACGTCGGCACCGGAGGCCACCTTCAAAGCTTCGTCCAGCAGTTCCTTATCCGTACGGTTGTCCCGGCCCAGCGATCGGCCGAATAGGGTGGCGCGTTCCTCGTAGGCTACATCACCGATGAGGTTGCTGCCTTTGGCGTAGGTGATGTTCACCCGGCCGGCTGTCATTTCTTTCAATCCTTCGTACAGAGAGGGATAGTCGTCCAGGCGTGCGGCAACACTCCAGGTACCGGGCATGTTGCTGCGGGTATTGCCCAGGGGGCCGATGACGGCGACGGTGCCTTGCTTCTCCAAAGGAAGGACGGGACGAGAAGACTTCTTGCCTTGTCCCTCAAAAGGTTCGTTTTTCAGCAGCACAAAGCTTTCGGCGGCAATCCGGCGTGCGGCGTCGCGGTGCTCGCGCGTGAAGATGTCGCGTGCGGGACGGCTGAGGTCGCAGTATTTGTAAGGGTCATCGAACAGCCCTAACTTGTATTTCGCTTCAAGGATGCGGCGGCAGGCTGCATCCAGCGTCTTCATGGTTATTTTGCCTTCGGTGAGCGACTTTTTCAACGTGCCCACGAAACCTTCGCTCACCATATCCATGTCCACACCGGCGTTGAGCGCACGGGCGGAAACGGTCTGCAAGTCACCGATGCCGTGCTCCACCATTTCGGAGATACCGGTAAAGTCGGTCACCACAAAACCGCTGAACCCCCATTGTTTGCGCAGCACGTCTGTCATCAGCCAGCGGTTGGCTGTGGCGGGCACACCGTCCACTTCGTTGAAAGAGGCCATTACACTGCCCACTCCGGCATGGACGGCTGCTTCATAGGGGTACATGTATTCGTTGAACATGCGGTTGCGGCTCATGTCTACGGTGTTGTAGTCGCGTCCGGCTTCTCCGGCACCGTACAGTGCGAAGTGCTTGACGCATGCCATGATTTCGTCGTTCCGTTTCAGTTGGTCGTCCGGGTCTTTTCCCTGATACCCCAACACCATGGCGCGGGCGATGGCGCCTCCGAGGAACGGGTCTTCGCCCGAACCTTCGGATACACGTCCCCAGCGCGGGTCACGGCTGATGTCCACCATCGGGCTGAAGGTCCATGAGATGCCGTCGGCACTGGCTTCTGTAGCGGCTATGCGGGCAGACTGCTTGATGGCTGCCATATTCCACGTGCAGGAGAGGCCGAGGGGGATGGGGAAGATGGTCTCATAGCCATGTATCACATCCATGCCGAACAGCAGGGGGATGCCCAGGCGGGAGTTCTCTACGGCCAGTTTCTGTACGTCGCGTATCTTGGCCACTCCTTTCAGATTGAAAAGCCCTCCCACGAGCCCCTGCTCAATCTTCTTGGCCACGTCGCTGCTCTTTGCCTGACCGGTGGTGATTTCTCCGGTCACGGGCAGGTTGAGCTGGCCGATTTTCTCTTCCACAGTCATCCGGCGCATCAGTGCGTCGATGAAGCGGTCCATGTCCTGCGGAGACTTCTGCGCCTGCACGGTGACGCCTATTAAAGCGGTCGCGAGCAGCAGACTTGTTCTCTTGAAAATTTTCTTCATATTCATATTGAATTAATTGTTTGTAAGTATGTTCCCTTCATTGTTTTTAGATTGCCGTCACTCTATTGCAGTGGCGCTATGACTTCTTTGCAACGGTGCTGCAATTTCTCTGCAGTGATACTGCAAACGATTTGCAGCGCTACTGCAACTGCTTTGCAGCGACACTGCAACTGTTGTGCAGTGCTACTGCAACACTTTTGCAGTGCCACTGCAAAAAGTTTGCAGCTCTTTGCAGTAGCAATGCTTTGATTGAGAGCAAGTTATAAAACAGATCTTTTGCCATTGATTGGGTCGGCTGTTTCCTTTGGCCGGGTATCAATAGTCGGGGTTCTGTACCAGTACTCCGTTCGATTTGTCTATCTCTGTCTGGGGCAGAGGCAGCAGTGCATTCTTGTCTTGGTAATTCTTTCCGGCAGCTTGCAGCACTTCTTTGGCAATGCCCCAGCGTACGAGGTCGTAGAAGCGGTCGGGTTCCAGTGCCAGCTCTACGCGGCGTTCGTGGCGAATGGCGTCACGCAGCACAGACTGGCTGGCAGATTCTACCTTCGGAAGCACGTCTGCCAGTGTGCCGCGGGCATGGGCGCGTACTTGTTCCAGATACCCGGCGGCTTCGCCCGTTAGCCCTTTCTCGTTGGCGGCTTCGGCAGCCATCAGTAACACGTCCGGGTAGCGGATGAGGCGGATGTTTACCCAGAAACCCATGCGGGTGTACTTGCGGCGCAGTGTCGGGTCCGTGTAGGCCTTCTTGTTGAAGTAGGCACCCATGGCGGTGGATACGGGTGACTCGCCATAAGGCTGGTTGGTATTCTCCGGTGTGATGGGCTCGTCCGTGCTGCGGCGGAAGTAGAGCAATGTGGCGTTCCGGCGCGGGTCGCCCGGTTCAAAAGCTTCTCCCATCAGTTTGGTGGCCATGTGCCAGCCCCATCCCAGGTCCCACTCGCCGGCTCCGCGCACCCCTTGCACCTGGCAGAACTGGCTGCCGATGCTGGCGTCCTCTTTCATGGCATCGGTGGCTTCGCATTGCAGTTCGAAGATGCTCTCACCGCAATTCTCCCCTTCTACGGTGAAGACTTTGTCGACCGGTGTATTCAGGTTGTAGATGCCCGATTTTATCACTTCGGTGGAGGCTGTGTACATATTGTCCCAATCGTTTCGCATCATATAGGTGCGTGCGTGCAGGGAGCGTGCGGCGCCCCAGGTCAGCCGTCCCGTGTAGTCGCTGTCCCACCGCAGGGGCAGGCATTCTTCGGCTTCGGTCAGGTCTTTGTCAATCTGTTCGTATATCTTTTCCGCCGTGGTCTTGGGCACGTTGGCATCGGAGGCTTCCACTACCTTGATGGTGACCAGCGGCACTTCGCCAAAGGCGCGTACCAGGTTGAAGTAGCACCAGGCACGGAAGAAGAGCGCTTCGCCGCGGTTGCGGATGGCTTCGGTGTCGTCCTTGTGTCCGCTCTTCTCAATGTCGTCCAGGATTTCGTTGCACTGGTAGATGATTTTGTAGTTCTGTCCCCAATAGGCGCTGAGCGGCCCGTTGGAGGCAGTGTATTCGAAGTCGTCCCACATGGCGGCCTCGTTGCTGCCGTCGCCGGCGTCACTGCCTTTCTCGGAGTCTTCGCTGCGCACCATGTGCACCATAAAAGCTGGAATACCGGCAGTGATGTCGTACGAGCGCATCAAGTAGTAGACGTTGAATATCTTCCCGCCTACAAGGGCGTTGGGAGAGTCATCTTCCGTGAACTGCCCCAGCGGATCGCGGTCCAGGAAGTCGTTGCAGGATGTCAGTGAGAGGGCTGTTGCACCCACCAGCAATGTAAATATGTATTTTATCAGTTTCATAAATTTATATTTTTCATTCCCCGTTCCCTTTGAAGGAGTCGGGGGAGGTTTGAAGTTACTCTTTTTTAGGGGAGAGGCTTTTAGAACGTCAGATTAAATCCGAACGTATAAATCGCCGGCATCGGATAACTGCCGTCGTCCACCCCGAAGGCGATGGCGCTTCCGCCCAGTTCCGGGGTATATCCGGTGTTGTGCTTCCACGTCTTCAGGTTCTGTATGTTCACGTAGAGCTTCAGCGCCTGCATGCCTATCTTCGAAATCAGCGCCTTGTCGAAGTTGTATGCCAGCGACACGTTACGGATGCGGAAGAACGAGCCGTCCTCTATGTAATACTCGGAGTTCAGGTTGTTGATGGTATGCTTGGTGTTCAGCAGCGGCTGGGTGTTGCTGGTCCCTTCACCGTGCCAGCGGTCCATGCGTTGCTCCATAAAGTTGAACTGGCTCCAGTTGTAGTTGTCCCAGGTACGGTAAATCTGATTGCCGCCTTGTCCCATCATGTCAACGGCAAGCTCCCAGTTCTTGTAGCCCAGGCCGAGCGTGAAGCCGTAGGTGACATCGGGTGTAGGATTACCAATCATCGTACGGTCTGCCGTGGTGATTTCACCGTCACCGTTCACGTCGCGGAATTTCAGGTCGCCCGGGGTGACGGTTGCCAGTGTGTTCTTGGGAGAGTGCTCAATCTCCTCCTGGGTCTGGTAGACGCCTTCCACCTTGTAGCCGTAGAAGTAGCCGATGGGGTATCCTGCCATTGTGTAGCTCTGCTGCTTGTCTCCGGCTATGATGGAGTAGCCTTCCTGCACGAGGCTCAGTACCTTGTTCTTGATGGTGGCAAGGTTCATTCCGATGTTGTAGTTCCAGTCGCCTATCCGGTCGCGCCAGCTCAAGGCAAGCTCTACGCCCGAATTCTCGATGGAGCCAAGGTTTCCGATACCCGGTACGGTGCCCGAGATGCCCGGCACTTCGGCCAGCAGGTCTTTGGTTTTCTTCTTGTAGTACACCCCTTCAAAGTGCAGGCGGTTGCGGAGGAAGTTGGCTTCTGCACCGGCTTCCCAGGCTTCCACCTTCTCCCAGCGCAGTTTGGGGTTGGGCAGGTAGGCAAGCTGGTAGCCCGGATAGATGGCAGACGGGGTGCCGAACACGGCGGAGTAGGCATTCGTCAGCAACGGTTCGGCGGGATAGGCGCGGTCCAGGTTCTGGTTGCCCAGTGTGCCCCATGAGCCTTTCAGTTTCAGCATATCCAGCCAGGTGATGTCCTTCATCCATGCTTCCTCGCTCATCAGCCAGCCCAGGCCGACGGAGTAGAAGTTCTGCCACTGGTTGCCGGTGTAGGAGAAGGCGGAAGAACCGTCGCGGCGGTAGGAGCCGTTGAACAGGTACTTGCCCTTGTAGTTGTAGAGCACGCGTGCCAGCACGGACACGGTGGAGCGCTCCCACTGCGTACTGCCGTTGGTGGCGGTGGCTGCGTCGCCGATGCTGATGTACCATTTGTCGGGATTGTCCGGGATGACCAGACCTACTCCCTGGGTACGGGCGCCGTTCAGATTCTCGAGCTTGTTGTAGTAGGTGGTGAAACCGGCTGTGGCCGTCACGCTGTGGTCTCCCCAGGAGTTGGTGTAGGTCAGCAGATAGTCGCTCTGTACCTTCATTTCCGTCTCTTTGGCTTGGGACACTCCGGTCTTTCCGTTGCCCAGCGTGGCTATGTCTCCTTCGACGCTTGCGTCATATACCTGGATAACCGGGGTGTATGTCCGTGTGCTGTTCGAGGCATAGTCCAGGGAGAACATGGCCTTGAACTGGAAGTGTTTTAGGAAATCCCATTGGCCGTACACATTGCCCGAGCCACGGTAGTTCTCGGCTTTCGTGGTATTCGCCTTCAGGTCCACGTCCACCATCGGGTTGTTCATCTGTGCCTTCTGGAATCCGGGCAGTGAAGTGTAGAGGCCGTACTCGGAATTGAATACATGCGCCACCGGAGCTGCGCGCAGGGCCGTAGCCACACTCTTCGTGTCGGCGGGCAGCATGCGTGCCCCGTTGAATTGGAAACCTACCTTGAGGTTGTCCGTCACTTTATAGTCGTTGCTGATGTTCAGCGTGATTTTGCTGTACTTCTCGTGCTTGATGTTGCCTTGCTCGTAAGCATAGCCCGCACCGAGATAGAAGCTGTTCTTGTCCGAGGCACCCGTGATGCTGATGTTGTTGTTGGTGATGAACCCAGTCTGGAAGATTTCATCCTGCCAGTTGGTGTTTCCCGTCCAGTCCGAGAAGTTGTATTCCGGGTTGCCTTCATTCCTCAACTGTTCGTTGTACAGCAGTTTGAAGCCTTCGGCATCCGTCAGTGCAATTTTGTCGGTGACGGACTTGAAACCGAACGAGCCGTTGATATTGACGCGTGTCTGTCCCTCTTTCGCCTTCTTGGTGGTGATGATAATCACGCCGTTGGCACCGCGCACACCGAAGATGGCGAGCGACGACGGGTCTTTCAGTATCTCCATGGATTCGATGTCCTGCGGATTCAGGAAGTTGATGTTGTCGTTGAACAGTCCGTCCACCACATAGAGTGGCTTGTAGCCGTTGATGGAGTTTGTTCCGCGTACACGGATTTCCGGGTCGGAGCCTGCCTTGCCGGAGTTTATCACCTGCACGCCGGCAATCTTTCCTTGCAGTGCGGATACGGGGTTGACCACCGGCTTGTTGGCGATTTCGTCGCCTTTAATGTTGGTGATGGAGCCCGTAAGGTCTCGCTTCTTGGCGCTGCCATAACCGATGACAACGGTTTCGGCCAGCATCTGCGAGTCGTCTTTCATCTGGACGTTGATTACCGACTGGCTGCCTACCTTGACAGCTTGCTTCACCATGCCTACATAGGAAAAATCCAATGTGTTCTCCGGGGTGGCCTGGATGGAGTACCGGCCGTCTATGTCGGTAATCACGCCATTGGAGGTTCCCTGCACCAATACGGTGGCACCAATCAGCGGGTCACCCAGGGCATCGGTCACGGTACCGGTTACTGTTTTCTCCTGCGCCGATGCGGCGACACTTGCCAGCAGGCACACCGTCAGAAATAGGTTTCTTAGTCTTCCGGTTTTCTTCTTGGGAAGGTTTAGGTTCTTCTTCATTACATTCATCTTTTAGTGGATAACTAATTCAGTTTTCTCCTCTGAACAATCAAAATGCAAAAAAGATTTGGTGACGGTGTTAAAAAAGGGCAGCCCGGTTCTTGCGGACTGCCCTCTTACCTAAAAGCAAAACTATACCTATTTCAACTCAAAACTCGTAGTCTTTACATCGCGGCTGTTGGGTCCAATCATTACGTGGAACTCGCCGGGTTCGTATACATACTGTATGTCGTAGTTGTAGAACTTCAGCAATTCGGGGGTAATGGTGAAGGTCACCTGCTTGCTTTCGCCTTTCTTCAGGTGGATGCGCTCGAAGCCTTTCAGCTCTTTCACGGGGCGGGTAATGCTGCCCACCAGGTCGCGGATATAGAGCTGCACGATTTCATCCGCATCGTAGTTGCCCGTATTGGTCACGGTTACGGAAGCAGTCAGTTTGCCGTCTGCATTCAGTTGCTTGGAACTGAGCGTGATGTCACTGTACCGGAAGGTGGTGTAGCTCAAGCCATAGCCGAAGGGATATAGTGGGTCGTTGCTCACATCCAGGTAGTTGCTGCGGAACTTCTCGAACCATTTGCCTTCTTTCAGAGGACGGCCGGTATTCTTGTGGTTGTATGCCATAGGCAACTGGCCCACATTCTGCGGGAAAGTGGTGGTCAGCTTACCGCTGGGGCAAACGTCTCCGAACACTACGTCGGCAATGGCGTCTGCAGCTTCACTACCTCCGAACCATACATTCAAGATGGCGGGAACATTTTCATTCTCCCAAGTCAGCACTACGGGACGTCCGGAGAACAATACCAATACTACGGGTTTGCCCGTTTTCAGCAATGCTTCCAGCAGGTGGCGCTGTGCGTCCGGCATTTCCAGTTCGGAACGGCTACTGCTCTCACCACTCATCTCGGAGGACTCGCCGAGGGCGGCTACAATGACATCGGCTTGTGCGGCTACTTTCAGGGCTTCGTCCAGCAGTTCTTGGTCATTGCCACGGGGCAGTTCACGGCCGAACATCGTGGCGCGTGTCTGGTAGTCGGCATCGTACATCAGGTTGCTGCCTTGTGCATAGAGAATGTTGGCCTTGGAGCCGACAGCATTCTTGAAACCTTCCAATAGGGTGCTGTATCTGTCTGCCGTGGCTGCCACACTCCAAGTACCCGGCATGTTGGCGCGGGTGTTGGCAAGCGGGCCAATCAAGGCGATGTTGCCTTTGCGCTGCAAGGGCAGCAGGTTGTCCTGGTTCTTCAGCAGCACGAATGTCTCTGTGGCAATCTGGCGGGCAATGGAGCGGTGCTCGGGAGTGAACACTTCTTTTTCGGCACGCTTCACGTCACAGTATTTGTACGGATTGGCAAACAATCCCAGCTTGTATTTGGCCTCCAGGATGCGTCGGCAGGCTTTGTCAATGTCGGCTTCGGTCACTTTGCCTTCTTTCAGAGACTTTTCCAGTGTGCCGATAAATCCGTCGGCTACCATGTCCATGTCTGTTCCGGCGGTCAGGGCACGTGCGGATACTTCCTGCAGGTCGCCGATTCCGTGGTCTATCATTTCGGAGATGGCTGTATAGTCTGTCACCACGAAGCCGTCGAAGCCCCATTGGTTGCGTAGTACGTCGGTCAGCAGCCAGTGGTTGGCAGTGGCGGGTACTCCGTCAATTTCATTGAAGGAGGTCATTGCGCTACCCACACCGGCTTCTACGGCAGCCTTGTAGGGAGGGAAGTATTCGTTGAACATACGGTTGCGGCTCATATCCACCGTGTTGTAGTCGCGGCCGGCTTCTCCGGCGCCATACAGTGCGAAGTGCTTTACGCAAGCCATTATCTCGTTGTTGGCACTCATATCCTTGCCCTGATAACCGCGAATCATGGCTTGTGCAATGGCTGAACCCAGGAAGGGGTCTTCACCGTTGCCTTCTGATACACGTCCCCAACGGGCATCGCGGCAGATGTCCACCATCGGGCTGAACGTCCAGCAGATACCGTCTGCACTCGACTCAATGGCGGCGATACGGGCCGATTTCTCTATAGCCTCCATGTCCCAACTGCACGAGAGTGCCAAGGGGATGGGGAATACCGTTTCGTAACCGTGAATCACGTCCATACCGAACAGCAAGGGGATGCCCAGGCGGCTGTTCTCTACGGCAAGTTTCTGCACTTCGCGGATGTTCTTCACGCCTTTCAGGTTGAACAGACCTCCGACTTCACCGTTGCGGATTTTACCGGCAACGTCGCTGCTCTTGGCTTGTCCGGTGACGATGTTTCCCGTTACCGGCAGGTTGAGCTGACCGATTTTCTCGTGCAGCGTCATTTTGCCCATCAGCTCCGTAATGAATTTATCCATCTCCTGCGGATTGCCTTGGGATGTGTTTTCTTTGGGCGTTGCCGTCACGGTGAGGGCAGAGAAAGCCAAGGCTGCTAATAATGTGTATTTCTTCATATGATATAATTTTGATTATCCCCTCCGGCCCCCTGAAGGGGGAGGGGAATAGTGATATAGAAATTCAACTTAAGCTTAGCTGCTCCATCATGTCGCATACTAACTTCAATCGTAAATCCCTAAGCCTTAAATCCCAGCTTCTGCAATCCTTCCTGAACCTCGGGACAGCTCATGAAGAGTTTCCACAACAAGCCGGAACGATAGTTCTCAATCATCGGGGCAATGGTGCATTGGTCGATGGCAAGATAGCGGGGCACCGTCCAGTCACTTCCCTCGGAGAAGGCATCGTAGAATCCGTACTTGCCCCAAATCCAGTCGCCTTTGGAATAGAAATACTTCAGTGCACGCATGGATTCCTCCGGTGTGTAGGGAAAACTGGACAAGGCTGCTGTCGGTGTGATGACACCATGGTCGTTGTCGCCCGGGCAGTGGGCTGCATAGCCTTTGGTAGAGTAGCTGGCGGTCAGTCCCCAGCAGTCCTCGCCGTAACCTTTGTATTGTTTGGGATTCTCCACGCAGTAGCGGTAGTTGGAGAGGGCATGGTTGCGCACCACGTTCCAGTAGTTGGCATAGCGGTCGCTCAGGTTGCGCGGGTCCAGACCGATGTGCGAGTATTGTGCCCAGAACAAGGGACCGCCCAGTTTCTCGGCTCCGTTGTGTTTCAATTCCAAAGGCAGGCCGTAGGGGGCAGAGTCGGACTTGATGCCGCCGCCGCGTGCCCAGCCGTTGTGGTAGGCTGAAGCCGGAACGGGATAAGTGGGGGAGGAGGCTGCGAGCACATACACAATCAATGCTTCGTTGTAGCCTTCCAGCGGGAAGTTCATTTCCCAGTTGTATTCGGGAGACCAGTGCCAGTAGATGACATCCTTGCCATTCTGATACCAGCTGAACTCCATCTCTTTCCACAATTGGTCAATCTTCTCTGCCAGCGCCTTTTCCTGCTCGTTGCCGTCGCGGAAGTATTGGCGTACGCAAAGCAAGCTTTGCATCAGGAAGCAGCTTTCCACCAAGTCTCCGCCGTTATCTTTTTGTCCGAAAGGTTTCACCTTGCCGGTAGGGCCGTACAACCAATGGGGCCATACGCCGTGGAAGCGGTCGGCGCGTTTCAGGTAATCGGCAATCTTGGTCAGGCGCTTCACGCCTTCTTCCCTGGGGATGAAGCCGCGTTCGATGCCTACCAGCAGTCCGGCTATACCAAATCCGCTGCCGCCGGTGGTGACAACATTCTGGTCCTTTTCGGGATAATCCCCATCCAGGTGGATGCGTTCGCGTGCCAGTCCGGAGGTCGGTTCCGCACCGTCCCACATGTAGTTCAAATGTACCTTCTGGATGTAATCAAGCATTTCGTCATCCGAAGCGAATGATTCGGGACGTACTTCCTCTGTGTCGGGCTTTTCCTCTTTTCCGTTCTCTTTCCCGTTTTCCTTCAAGTCGGAAGAGCAGGATGCACAGCCCGCCAATGTGGAAATCAGGAACAAAGCCAGCACATGTATCATTATTGGTTTTTTCATATCTTTATTTCTTGTGTTTAATTTTTTGTCGTCTTGCACAATGGCGAGCGGCCGTTTTCGTTCAGCGCCTCGATAGTGAAGTAATAGTCCGTGTCCGCATCCAGTCCGCGGAAGTCATATTCCGTCTGTCCCAGTACCGTGATGGCATTGTACATCTTGCCTTCGGCGGTGCCGTAGTAGATGTTGTAGCCATAGGCGCTTGCTTCGGGTTGCCAGGAGATAAGGGCATTCCGGCGGTCTTTCCTGTCACGTTTCACAGTCAGTCCTTTCACGGCTTGCGGGACATCGCCGTCACCGTTCCCGAAGACGCGGAAGCCGGACAAGGCGACATTTCCCGTAGGCATGTGCACATTCTCGTATTTCAGATAACGGGCACGCAACGGCTCGTTGAGCTCGATGTAGTCGTGCGGACAATCCTTGTCACTGTCGCTCTTGTCTATGACCAATGTCCATTCTTTTCCGTCTTCGGAAGCAAAAATACGGTATTGGTGATAAATATCCATGGCACGGTTGTATTGAACCGCTTTATGGTCGTAGAAGTTCAACTGCACGGCACGTACATTCTTTGTACTGCCCAGGTCTATCCCGGCCCATTCGCCGGGGTTGCCGGAACGGGCTGCCCAGTAGGTGCGCATACTTTCGTCCGTCAGGTTGGAAGCTGCATGGATGCTATCCGTAGATGATACCTCCACCGGTTTGCCGTAGGACAGAAGCATCCATCCCGTGAAACGCTCTGCAGGGTTCTTTACGTCCATCGGTGCTGCCCAGTTGGGATAATCGCCGAAGGCAGTGGACGAATACATGACACCATCCTTGTCGAAAGCCACCGGATAAAGACCGATGCGGCGTTCGAACTTGTACTTCAGGGAGAGCATGCAGGTGGCCACGTGCCAGTAATTGCCTTTCACGTCGCAGAACGTGCCTCCATGACCGGCACCTTGCACATAACCGCCCGGCTTGTAGCACATCGGGTTATGCTTCTGGTAGACAAACGGGCCCAGCGGGGAATCCGAAACATATACGCCATCGGCATAGACTTTGAATTCAGTGCCCGGAGCACCATATTGGAAATAATATTTGCCATTGTGTTTGGTCATGTAAGCGCCCTCTGTGAATGGGCGGAGTGTCACTTCATCGTCATTGTTCATGCCGAAACGTTCCCAGCCGTGTTCTTCGGGGCGGAGCATCATGACATCGTGAATCTTGCTGATGGGGTAGAAATCATTCCGGTCCAGTTCTACCGCTTTCAAGGGATATTCATTGCTGGAGCCATAGTACAGATACAATCTGCCGTCGTCGTCCAGAAACAGACAAGGATCCCATGAAGGAAGTACGTTCTTTTCGATGGCACGTTTGAAACGTCCCGTTTTGGGATGCGTGCTGTACCACACGGCCAGACCTTCGTAGGTGGAGCCGGTATAGAACAGCGTGTCACCGCTTACATAGGCTGCCGGTGCGCACTGGTCGTCGTCCGTAGGCTTGCGTTGGAAGCCGGCAGGAACGAAATCCCAATCCACCAGGTTCTTGGAATAGTGAAAACCGCCCTGGTTGGTGGAGAACAGAAAGTATTCTCCCTTGTATTCCACCGCCATCGGGTCGGCAGAGGAACGGAACGAACCGTTGGGACGCACATTGTTGTTGAAAGGCTCGAAATTGTAACTGATGTTCATCGGATTGCAGAAGGTGCGCGACAGAGGCGCCTGTGGGTCATACCACCGGGTCGCCTGGGCGGGGCGGCAGATTGCGGTTGCCTTGTGTACCTCTTTTTCCATCACTACCTCAATATCGGTTTCATCCAGTGCCAGGATTCTGTTCACTATCTTTTTCCCGGGATAGTAGACATACAGGTGCACGTCGTTCTTCGCTCCTTTGATGGCAAAGCTGCCGTCGTGGGCAGTGGTATTGTGCATGGGACTTGCGAAGAACATGACTGTGGCGCCTGCGAGTGGCTGGCGGTTGGTGTCCAGTACGTGTCCTTTTACGATACGGTCTTGGGTTACAGTGATGTAATAGTCACTGACTTGCCCCTTCACCACTTTGATGGAATCGTCAGGGGTTGCCTTTGCCGCCAGAGCGGCAAAGGCTATTCCACAACTGATTAGGAATCTTTTTACCATATTGGAGCGGATTTATTCGGCAATTCCGTCAATGGGTTCCAGCTTCAGGTCGGGAAGGTCGTCCAACTGGTTGGCTGGTATGGGCCAATAAGTCTTTTCTGCTGTCCATCCTTTGGGACCGAGTACGGTGGCGGCATCGCCGGTACGCACCAAGTCCACATAACGGGCACACCATTCGCCGCAAAGTTCCATCCGGCGTTCGTCCATCACGTCTTTCAGGGTAACACCGGTTTTGGTGCTCATGCCTGCACGCCGGCGCACTTCGTTGTAGCCTGCGTCTCCATCCTTGCCCAGTCTGACTTTGGCTTCGGAGTTCATCAGCAGTACTTCGGCATAGCGGATGATACGCACATTATTGTTGGCTCCGTAGGTTGTACGTGGAAGAGTCATCTGATTGTAGGGAAGGTAACCTTTGCCGTTCCAACAGTCGGTCTTGGTGGCCGATGTGGGACCTACCTGCCAACCCTCGCGCGTCTTGCTCAGGGCTTTCAGGAAAGAAGTTTCGGCACGCACACCTTCGCCACGGGCTTCGGCCCATGCCACGAACTCGGGTTCATAGCCTATGAAATTCCAGCCGCCTATGGACTTGGTGCCTTCGGCTTGCTTGTAGCTGATGGTACCGTCTGCGTTCACTACTTCATCATACCTCTCTGCCATGTTCGGACCCTGGAAATTGAACCATTGGTCTACGCCCAGGTAATCGCCAGAACCATTGCCGTAGTCTGTTACCTGGCATTCGAACAAAGATTCGTCACACAACTTTCCGGGAATTTTGAACAGCTGGTAGAAGTCGTCGTAGAGACGGAATCCACCGTTCTTGATGATGTCATCGGTCAGTGTCTCCACTTGTGCATAGTCTCCTTTCAGCAGATAGATGCGGGCGGCCAATGCTTGGGCGGTGAAGGCTGTCACGGCTCCCTTGTGTTCCATCTGGTTGGGACGCATGCGGGGCAGTTTGTCGATGGCGTAGTTCAAATCTTCCAGCATATAATTATATACGGCCTCTACGGTAGAACGGCGAAAATCGGTCTGCAGGTTGTCACGGTAGATGACGGTGGGACCGAAATTGGTCACCAGACAATAGTAAGCCCATGCACGGATGGTACGTACTTCGCCGCAATAGGATTCGTAGGTTTTGTAATCTTCGCTTCCTGCAGCAAGATATTCGGCATAACCGTCGAGGCTTTGCAGGGCGGCATTGGTGATGCGGATGATGTCGTAGAAGTTCATCCATACCTGGTTCAGTGCCCAGAATGAGTTGTTGTAGTTGAACTTGCGTCCGAAGGCCACGGCATCGCCCTGGTCATCGGTACGGCCCGACCACACGTCACCGTCGCGGGTGAACATCAATAGTGCGTTGCACCAGTGCATGCCCTGTGTGCGTACTTTGGAGTAGGCACCCACTACGGGTTGGTACATATTGTTCTTGTTGGTAAAGTCCACGCCTTGTTCGGGAACTTTGTTCTCCGGATCGATTTCTATGAAATCGGTGCAAGCGGTAGCTCCTCCCAGTACCATCATGGCCGGAAGTATATATGCGAATGTTTTCTTTAAGAATTTCATTGTTTTACGTTTTAGGGTTTAGAAATCTATTTGCACTCCGAAAGTATAGGTTGAAGTCAGAGGGTATACTTCGGTATCCCAACCTTCGGCATCCGACACTTCAGGTGTGAAGCTGTTGGCCTTGAAGGTAGTGAAGGGGCGGTCGGCCGTCAATGAGAGGCGGAGTCCCGGCATCACGTAGCTGCCTATCTTCAAGTTCTTGAACGAGTAGCCCAGCGTGATGTTCTGGATGCGGAAGTAATCGGAGCTTTCTACGAAATAGGAAGCGTTGTTACTGTCTGATTTGTTCCAGGTTTTGAGAAGAGCCTTGGCCGACGGATGTTCGTTGGTAGAGCCTGCACCCGTCCAGCGGTTCTCATACTGTGCACGGTCAAAGTTATAGTAGTCGGCTGCATAGCGCAGGGCACGCTTACGGTTCCACAGTTCGCCGCCTGCTTGTCCGTAGGTAGTGAGGCTGAAGTCGAAGTTCTTATAAGAGAATCCGGCATTGAAGCCATAAGTAAAGCTGGGCACGTATGAGCCCAACACCTGCTTGTCGTTTCCGTCTATCACATGGTCGCCGTTCACGTCCTCGTAGATGAAGTCGCCGGGTTCCAGTCCGTTGGCCACGGCGATGGGGTCGGCAGCACATTGTTCAGGAGTCTGGTAGATGCCGATGACCTTGTAGCCATAGAATGAGTTCATCGTCTCGCCCACCATATTCACGGTCTTTCCGCCTTTGATGATTTTCATGTTTCCTTTTAGGCTTTTCACTTCGTTATGCAGATAAGAGAGATTGACGCCGATGTTGTAATTGAAGTCCTGGCCAATCTTGTCGTTCCAGTTCAAGGAGAGGTCGATACCGGTATTCAGAATCTGTCCGTTGTTGCCGGCCAGCAGCTCGCCACTCATCGGGAGCTTGGGTGAAATCACGGCGTTGTCAGTCAGACGGTAGTACCAGTCGATGTCGGCGTTCAAGCGGTTCTTCAGTGTACTGAAGTTGACGCCCACGTTGGTTTCGTTCACTACTTCCCAACCCAGCCAGCTGAAGTTGGTGGTGTTGATGAATCCGTCGATGGCGGTATTGGGACCGAATACGGACTGTACGTTCTGTATGCTTGCGAAGCCTGCACTGGCAGCAATCTTGTCGTTACCCAGCTTACCCCAGCTGGCACGCAGCTTCATGTAGTCGAAGATATTCTGGTTCTTCATAAACGGTTCTTGGGAGATGACCCATGCGGCACCGATGGAGGGGAAGTAGCCCCATTTGTCGTTGTACTTGGACGAGCCGTCGGCACGGAAGGTGAACATCAACATGTACTTGTCGTTGTAGTTGTAATTCAGTCGGGTGAAATAGGAGAGACCGCGGTATTTCCAGCCGTCGTCTTTCACCGTAGCGCCTTCCTTGTTGCCCAGTGCGATGTATTTCCACACGTCCTCACCTTCGGGCACGTTGGTGGCGGTACCTTCGAGCAGGCGGTATTGCTCTTGACGCATGGATGCACCCAGCATACCGGTAAAGGAGTGTTTGCCCCACTTGTCAGTATAAGTGGCCACGTTGTCCCATATATATTTGTAGTGAGTTCGGTAACCTCTTTCTTCTGGTTGGTGCCTACATAGTAGGTAGGAGTGAACTCAGAACCGCGAATCATTGAGTAGTCGTAGCTGTAGCTACTGCGTATATTCAGCTTGTCGGGGATGAGGTTGAGCTGTGCATAGAAGTTGGTCAGCACTTGGTAGGTCTCGTTCCGGTTGTCGTAATAGTTGGCAGTGGCTACCGGATTGTTGAAGTTGTTGGTCAGGCCCACCTGCTCGGGCGATGTGTACTTCTTAGGGAACACGGCATCGTCGCGGCGGTCATCATACACCGGGATGATAGACGGTGTGTTGTATGCCTGTTGCCATGCGGCATTCTTGGGAAGCTGCTGCTGCGAGTTGCTGAATACGCCGTTGAAGCCTACTTTCAGCCATTTGCGGGCTTCGTAGTCAAGGGCGGCACGGAAGTTCAAGCGGCGGTAGTAGTTTTCCACGTCCATGATACCGTCTTGTGCCAGATAGCTCATGCCGGCAGAGTAGGTCGCTTTTTCCGTACCACCGGAGATATTCAAGCTGTGATTGGTCATCATGGCTGTGCGCAACAGTTCGTCATACCAGTTGGTATCGGCATTGAATTGCAGGTTTTCCATATTGCCTCCGAATTCGGCTACTGACTTTTCGAAAATCGACCGGTAAGCTTCCGGGTTGGCTTCCAACATCATGGTGGCATACTCGTGAGAGTTACACATCTCCAGCAGGTTGGTGGCTTTCTGAATACCTACATAACCGTTATAGGTAATCTTGGCATCCTGGTTGCGGCTTCCTTTCTTGGTGGTGATGATTACAACACCGTTGGCGGCGCGTACACCGTAGATGGCAGATGCGGATGCGTCTTTCAAGATGGTCATGTCCTGAATGTCGGAATTGTTCAGGAAGTTGATGTTGTGTCTGGTGATTCTGTTGTATTATTCTAATTGTATTATTGC
>OHIS01000206.1_pt1 | contig 17788 bp, 14 predicted proteins | sample 1568361 | NCBI WGS metagenome assembly OHIS01 (sample SAMEA3879607, study PRJEB24766) | human gut metagenome | biome: human-associated habitat; feature: feces | place: USA | collected 1985/1987 | reverse complement strand
CGCAGTTCCGCCAAAAGCTTTCCGGCCTGTGCCGGTGCGGCCCCCTTCGTCAATTCCGCCAGAAGCCGCATGGCCCCCGCGTGCCCCTTTTCCGCAGCCCGGGAAAGGGATTGAATGGCCGTATCCCTCCATCCCCTGCCGTCCTTGCCGTCCAGGGCAAGGGCCAGTTCCCCTATCCGCGCCAGAAGAACCGGTTTGGCGTTTTTCCGGTATTGCTTCAGGGTCTCGATAACGTTGGCGGGATTTTCCTCCAGCCAATCCACTTTGATGAAAGCGAGCTGGGCCAGCGCATCCTGGTCGCCGGAAGCGGCCTTCTTTTCCAGGGGGGCCAGGTAGCGTCTCAACTCGGCTTCCGGAAGATCCGTGACGGTGTACAGGGCCGTAACGGCATCCATGTCTCCCTTTTCCGCAAGCTTGCGGCAGGCAGCCAGCCATTCCGCATGTTCCGGTTGCATGGGTTGCGCCTTGAAAATCCCGAAAATCCCGTAAGGATCCGTCATCATGAGCTTGGGTGCCGGATGGCCGGATGCCGTGGCCGCATCACGGAAAAAATGCTGCATATGTTCCAGGCAGGCCAGCGGCAGGTCTCCACGGTTCAGGTAATAAAGCCCCATCCAGTATTCCCCGGCCAGCATATTGGCACGGAAGTCTCCAGCCGCGGCTTTGTCCAGCACTTCCCCGTACGTCCAGCCGCCGTCCATAGGCAGTTGGGAGAGGTCCCGGACCGGAGCGTATTTCACCTGCCCGGGAGGATTTGCCGCTGCGGCGGACGGAATGTCCTGGCCATAAGCCGGAACGGAAAAAATAAAGGGAATAAGCAAAAGACGGGCTCGCATGGGTCAACTCTTTTCTAGCAGGAAAAACCTCTGCCCTACAAGCGTTTTTCACGTGTCTGAATGTTTAATTATTGGTCATGTCACGTTCTTTTTTTAAAGAAAAAAATGGAGTGGGACCGGGTGGTTCCGAAGACGCGTGCGGAAGCCCGCAAGGCGGAGGAAAATGGCTTCCTGGGAGACGGGATGAATGAAGTGGGCAAGGGATTGGGGATTCCAACCCCGCCGTATTTCTTCATTCCATCAGGTCCGGATTCTTTTGATGAATATCCCCGGAAGATTACCTTTTAGTAAATTCCCTTCAACTTTTCCGGATGATCGCTCAACTGGGAGCGCAGCCGGTTTCTGTCCAGCTTTCCCATGACCGTGAGGGGGATGGGCGTTTCCATGACGGCGCGGATGCGCTGGGGGCCTGGGGCCGACGCATTCCACTCGCGGCAGGCCTGCTCCAGGGGGGCAGCGGAAGGGCCGCAGGCGACCAGTTCCATTCCGGCACGTGGATGTGGAACCGCCTCCACGACAGCCTCCGGGACGCTGCGGCGCAAAACGTCCTGAACGGCATCCGGATCCACCAGTTCCCCCAGGACTTTGACAAGTCTGTCCGCCCGGCGCAGAAAGGTCAGCAAACGCCCTTCCAGGCGCACCAGGTCGCGGGTGCTCCACCACTCCTGCGGAGCGACTCTTTCCAGAAGGAACCCTCCATGAGCCTGCGTCAGCAGGCGGCCGAACAATTTGCCTTTCCCCTGGAAGCGCAGGAGGCCGCCTTTGTCCGTCTGAGCTTCCCAATGGGGCAGAAGGGAAAGGCGGTCCGTATGGAAGGAATCTCCGGGAAGGGCCGTGGCTAATTGGGAGCCAGCTTCCGTCATGCCGTAGCTCTGCACTACGGGCCAGCCAAGGGTGCGTGCTTTCCGTCCCGTCTCCGTGTCCAGCGCGCCGCCGCCTACGATAATGCATCCGGCGGTGGAAGGCGCGCGGAGGCCGAGGCTGACCAGATCCACTACCTGCGTGGGGACCAGGGAGGACCATCTGGCTCCGGAACTTTTCATCAGGTCGGCATAAGCCTGCGGGCACCACTTTCCGCGGAGCGTATGGACGGCGGTTCCGGCCAGGGCCGCGCGCAGGTAAATCATGGCGCCCCCCACATGCCATACAGGCAGCGGGCAGCACCAGTCCCCGCTTTCCGCATGTAAATGTTCCAATGCCCCGCGCGCGCATATGTCCAGGGCGCGGCGGGTAAACAAAATGGCTTTGGGCGGAGAACCGGAAGAGCCGGAGGTGGCGAAGGCTGTGATTCCGTCCATGCCCCGGAGGGAAAGAAAGGCGGCGGCCTCTTCCGCCCAGCCCCTCAAATGGGGCGGGGCCATCACGCAGGGGCCGTTGCCACGGTCCCAAGGCAGGGGTGTTCCGGTGGCGGGCATGGCGGCGGCAGTTTACCGGAGGGCTTTTCTGCGCAGGGTGTGCCAGCGTTCCTCCATGCGGGGCTTCAAATGATGCTCAATCCATGCATAGGCTGCTTCCAGGCCGCCCGCTTTGAAAGTGCGGCCTATCTCCGCTTCCACGCCTGTGGCGTTGCCGGTGCGGCGCAGAAAATCATTGCTGGTGAATTCTACGAAAAGCTTGCCGTTGATCGCTCCTTCCTCCGCCAGAATCCATTCCCTGACGTACAACGCCAAAATGGCGTCCCCTACCCATGCCTCTGCGCGGAGGCGTTCTTCTGTAGCCTTGTCCATATGATGGTTCATGAAAATCTGGCAATGGCGGTTTTCCTTCCCAGAGGATCCCTGATGGGAGGCGGAGGCACGCCGGGGGCCTTGTCTCCAGAGGGGGAAGCCGGTTGGCGGTTTTCCCGCGGGAGCTCCGGCAGGTTGTCTGCGGGGGAGGCGGGAGCTCCCGGCATTGGCGGATTTTCCTTGTTGCCCTGTGGCGCAGGCGTGGCTCCCGGAACCAGGCACGTCCAGCACTCTGTCCTGGGCCGCGCGGCGGTTGGCGGCGTCCTTGGCTTCCAGAGACTTGCGGAGTACCGTTTCCGATTCCGAATTCCAGTACCCGGAATCCAGTTCAATATAAATATTGGAGTAAGGCAGGGATGTCTTGGTTTTAATGACCAGAACGTTGAATTGCCTGGCCGCGTCTTCGATCAGGGAATTGATCGTACGGCTCATCAGTTCAAAATGCTGGCGCCCAGGAAGCATTTTATTGATATTGTTGCGGTAGCGCTTAATGCCGGGAGCATAGTCCTCCGTAACGCTGCGCAGCTCCGAGCTGATCATGATGCGGGGCACCACGTGGGCTTCCTCTTCCAGCATATTCAGCACATCCAGGAGTACTTCGTCCGACGTCTTGTCGGAAACCATGGTTCTGATGCCGGTTCCCGTGTAGGCGGGAAAGGAGGATTCCGCGATGACAATCCAGTTCCTGGCCCCCACGATTGCCAGGTTTTTATATAACTGCTCCTTCCATTCCCGCTCTGCCGGTGCTGCAGGCCCAGGTTCTGGGTACCATGCTGGCTCCCATTTCTGGCCTGGCTTGCGTGCTGAAGCAGATCGCCGAGAAGAACGGCGCTCCCGCCGAGGAAGCTCCCGCCGCAGAATAATCTGCAACATCTTACAACACTAAAACAAATATCTTAAAATTGGAGGATCATTACAATGAGCGAGAAAGTTACCGCTATGATCGAAGAAATCAAGGCCCTCACCGTTCTGGAGCTGAGCGAGCTGGTTCACGCTCTGGAGGAGGAATTCGGCGTGGAGACATTGGCACTGGGCGCCGACCTGACCGAACCCGACGCTCCGCAGCAGATTGTGAACGCCCTGCAGGAGAGGGAGATAACCCCCGCTATACTGATTAACAACGCCGGCATATTCTCGTTTCGCGAGCTTGCCGACACTGCCTCCGGGCGCATAGACGCCTTCATCGACCTGCACTGCCGCGCCGTAACGCACCTCAGCCAACGCCTCGGCGCCATGATGGCCGGAAAGGGCGGGGGATACATACTTAATATGTCGTCGATGGCCTGCTGGACGCCCATGCCCGGCATTGCCCTCTATTCGGCCACCAAAGCCTACATACGCGTGCTGAGCAGGGCGCTGAGCTACGAGCTGCGGCCTCATGGCGTAAAGGTGATGGCGGCCTGCCCCGGTGGCATCGCCACCGACCTCTTCGGACTGCCGGAGAATCTGAAACGCTTAGCGGTGCGAATCGGCGCCCTCGACACGCCGCAGCGATTCACGCACAAAGCCGTAAGGCGCCTGCTGCGCGGCAAACGGCTGTATATCAACGGGTTGCTCAACCGAATAGGCATTCTCACCGTGGCGCTGGCGCCCACATCGCTGCGCATGATGGTGAAGACGCGTATGCTCGACCGAGGCATCACCCGCTGAGACGCTTTTTGCGCGAAACCATTCAGGATAAATGGAGAAGGAGATTATCATACTCACCGGTGCCACGGGAGCTATCGGCACGGAACTCGCCCGGCGCATAGCAAAGTCCGCCGGAGAGTCGGAATCGCCCCTCTGCTGCCGCGAGCTGCTGCTGGCGTGCCGCAACACGGCGAAGGCCGAACGGCTGCAGGAGGAGCTGACAGGGGAATTTCCGCAGCTGCAATGCTCGGTAGCGGAGTTGGACCTGGAAGATGCAGGCAGTGTGCGGCGGTTTGCGGCGCTGCCTCAGCTCAGCGGCGCGAATCTGACGCTGATGAACAACGCCGGGGTGATGCGACGCACCTTCGCCACCGACCGGCAGGGCCGAGAGCTGTCGTTGGTGGTGAACTACTTCAACACACGTCTGCTCACGGAGCTGCTGCTCGACACCGGTCGACTGCGGCGTGTGGTCTTCACCACCTCATTGACGCGTTTCTTCTACCGCCCCTTCACCCAAAAGCCCATAGTGACGCAGAGGGGCTTTCACCAGCTGCGCACCTACGGACTGAGCAAGCGCCTCATCACCGACTATGCCGCGCGGCTCCATGCTTCGGGGCGCTGCACGGTAACCTGCGCCGACCCGGGAGTGGTGAACACCGGCATGATACACATGAGCCGCTGGTATGACCCCCTTGCCGACCGCTTTTTCCGCCCCTTTATCCGCACCCCGCGCCGCGGCAGCCTGCCCGCCTTCCGCGCCCTTTCCGCCCCTTCCGGAGTCATCTGCTGCGCGAGGAGACAGCATCCCTTACCCGCAATAAATTAGCTAAAATAGCTAAAATAGCTAAATTAGCTAAAACCCGTTATCCAATGAGAAACCTCTTCCTGCTAATGCTTGTGTTTGCGGCGGCGGCCTTTGCCAAAAGCCCCAAGGCGCCGCGCACGGTGATGGCCGACTCGCTGACCCATCTGCCCCTGCCGTACGCCTCGGTGTACGACAACGCCGGCATACCCGCCGGAATGACCGACAGCCGTGGCCGACTGCCTCGCCTCCCTGTGGAGGCATATCCCATAAAGGTGCGCTATGTGGGCTTCCGGGAGATGGTGATTCCCGAGGTGTGCGGCGACACCGTGTTTATGGTGGAAAACGTGGAGGAGCTGCCCGAGGTGGTGGTGCTCAAAGACCGTAACCGCGTGCTGCATATCTTAGCGTATGTGCGCGAGAAATCGACCCTTACCACCTATCGCGACACGGTGGTGCTCTTTCGCGAGAAGATGGTGGACTATATGCTTCCCACCACCGAACGGACGCACTTCAAGGGCTGGAGCATGCCCAGGGTGTTGGGCTGCCGGTCGTATTACCGCTTTACCGACCGCAACGGCACCGACAGCGTCAGCGATGCCTGCCGCCACCATTTCTCCTGGTCCGACTGGCTGGGCCTCCCTCCCGTGGTGAGTCTGCCGGCGGCGCTCACAGCGGATACATGTGCCACAGACACCCTGAAGGGCCGTTACAGTCCTGCGTTGGTGTGGAACCGCCACGGCGACGAGGTGGCCGTGAACGTAAACGTGCTCGCCGACCCCGGACAGCGCAGCTGGGTGCCCGACATGGACCATTTCTTCCACAATGGCGTGGAGTTTGAGCGCTTTCGCGTGAATTACGCCTACTCAGGGGTCAACACCGATTCCCTCTCGCCGCTCTTCCTGAGCCATTATGCCTGCAATATCGAGTCGCGCGGGCGCGGCCACGCCATGTTCCGCTTCAACCGCCTCGACGAACCCTATTACGTCTATATCGTGGACAAGGAGTACATCACCGTGGGAGAGGCACGCCGCTGGGAGAAGCGGAAGTTCGACCCCGAGAGGACAATGATTTGCGAGCCGCCCGAGGCGCCGGCACTCGCTGAGGAGGATTTGGCGTTGGTGGAGCGTGTGGGTCGCGTGAACAAGGATTATGCGCGCCAGCATTACACCCCCGATGCGCGCCTGGCCGGCAAGAACCTCGACGCCGGTCGCCGCAACTTCAGGATTGGCCGCCGCGCACTGATGATGCTCAAGCAGGTTACCGGCATCTCTTCCATAAAACATAGGCGGAAGATGAAAAAAGACTGGCAAGACTTCAAACAATACCGCATGAACCGGCCTTTTCAGCCCTGAAAGGGGCGAAAAAGGTGAAAATGGGGCGGCAGATTTGGAGAATAGCAAAAAATGTATTACCTTTGCAGTCGCATACGGCATTCGGCACGAGTTTGCCGGGGAAGCTGTTATCCGAAATCCGCAAACGGCTGCCACGGGCCACAAGGGGGGCGTTATAGGTCTCACAAGGGTCTGAAAGGGCCTCGCAAGGGGCTTTTAGTGGAGCAGAGCCGCTGCCGGGCAGGAAGGCCGGCCGGGCAGGGACGGTAGGAGCGAGGGCGAATACCAGAGTGGCCAAATGGGGCAGACTGTAAATCTGCTGGTTTATACCTTCGGTGGTTCGAATCCATCTTCGCCCACAGAGAAAAGCTGCTGTAGAGCCAGGGCCTTGTGTCCTTGGCTCTCAGTGTAATTTAAGCAGGGGCAAACAGGCTCGGCAAGCTTAGCTGAGGCTTTTAAGGCTTTTAAGGAGCTTAGGGAGCGTGCAGAGTGGCCGCCGGTCGGGGCTCGCGGCTAAAGCCTGCGCCGGCACCAAAATTGTAGCAAGCTGCAGGCGGCAAGGGCTTTGGCTACCCGGCTAAAACAGCTAAAACAGCTAAATTAGCTAAAAAGCTACCCGGCTAAAACGGCTAAAACAGCTACCACCCTTCAGCTAAAGCCTCCCGCGCCCCGCAAGAAAATGATTACTATGATACAGGCATCAGACATATACTCTTTTGTAGAAGGTCAGCTCACTGACACTCCATATTTCCTTGTGGCAGTGGATCAGCCGGAGGCCGACAGCTTCGCCGTGGCAATAGACTCGGCAGCTCCGGCCGATATCGACTTCTGCGCAGAACTCAGTCGCGAAATCCGCGACCACTTCGGCGCCGACCTCGACGACTACAACCTCGAAGTGGGTTCGGCAGGTCTCACAGCCCCCTTCCGCGTGCGCGGTCAGTACATCAAGAATCTGGGCAAGGAGATTGAGGTGCTCACCAACGCAGGCCGTAAGCTGCGCGGCCCCCTCAGCGCCGTCGACGCCGACACGTTTACCGTAGACGTGACCGAGAAACGTAAAGAGGAAGGCGCCAAAAGGCCCGTGGAAATCACCGAGCAGGTAACCGTGCCTTTCGCCGACGTCAAGTATGCCAAACTAATTTTGAAATTCTAAAGCCACACAGACACAGATATGGCAAAGAAAACAGAAACCGTGGACATGGCGAGCCGCTTCGCCGAGTTTAAGGAACTGAAAAATATTGACAAAGCCACCATGATCAGCGTGTTGGAGGAATCGTTCCGCAACGTGCTGGCCAAGATGTTCGGTTCAGACGAGAACTTCGACGTAATCATGAACCCGGACCGCGGCGACTGCGAAATCTACCAGAATCTGACGGTGGTGTCCGACGGCGAGGTGGAGAACCCCTCCACGCAGATAGGCATCACCGAAGCCCGCACCATCGACGACGAATGTGAACTGGGCGAGGATGTGGCCAAACCCATCGTCTTTGCCGACTTCGGCCGCCGCGCCATCCTCAACCTGCGCCAGACGCTCCAGTCGAAGATTCTCGAGCTGCAGAAAGATGCCGTCTACTCCAAGTTCAAGGAACAGGAGGGCGAGATAATCCTGGGCGAGGTGCGCCAGATATGGAAACGCGAGATGCTGCTGCTCGACGACGACCAGAACGAGCTGCTGATGCCCAAAGAGGAACAGATTCCAGGCGACTTCTTCCATAAAGGCGATATGGTGCGCGCCATCGTCAAGACGGTGGACAACCCCAATAACAACCCCAAGGTGATAGTGAGCCGCACCGATTCGCGCTTCCTCACCCGGTTGTTTGAGCATGAGGTGCCCGAGGTGCACGACGGCCTTATTACCATAAAGCGCGTGGCCCGCATCCCCGGCAAACGCGCCAAGATAGCCGTGGAGAGCTACGATGACCGCATCGACCCCGTAGGCGCCTGCGTGGGCGTGAAGGGAAGCCGCATTCACGGCATCGTGCGCGAGCTGCGCAACGAAAACATCGACGTGATAAACTACACCGCCAACACGCCGTTGTTTATACAGCGTGCCCTGAGTCCGGCCAAGATAAGCTCTATACGCGTCAACGAGGAGGAGAAGAAGGCCGAGGTATTCCTCAACCCCGACGAGGTGTCGCTGGCAATCGGCAAAGAGGGCCTCAACATACGTCTGGCCTCCATGCTCACCGGCTATACCATCGACGTTTACCGCGACATTGAGGGCGAGGAAGACATCTACCTCGATGAGTTCAGCGACGAGATTGAACAGTGGATAATCGACGCCCTGAAGAACATAGGCCTCGGCACGGCCAAATCAGTGCTCAACGCAAGCGCGGAGACGCTGGCTCAGGCAGACCTCGAAGACGAGACGCTGCAGAACGTCAAGGCAGTGCTGAAAGCAGAGTTTGAAAACGACTGATAACAGGAAAAAAGAAACACAGCATAACGACTGAGACAGTAGCCACGCTCCGGTTTACGAATTTAACACACGAGTATGCCCAAACTTAGCAAAATAGCAAACATCACTAACATGGGAGTTTCGACCATAGCCGAACTCCTTGCCAAACAAGGCATTACGGTAGAAGCCAAGCCTAATACGCGCATCGACAACGACGCGCTTGAGGTGTTGGCTCAGCAGATACGCGATGCCGGGAAGCGCCAGAAGCTTCAGGAGCTGTTAGAGACTCCGAAGCGGGCAGAGGCCGGCGCTCAACCCGCCGCGGAGGTGCAGAACCCGAAACCGACAGCAACGGTGGTTACCGAAACCGAAAAACCGGCGCCCGTGAAAGGGCCCAAGGTGATAGGCAAGATAAATCTCGACAGCCTCGGCAACGTGGTGAACAACGAGGAGCCGAAACCCGAACCCAAACCCGAGCCGAAACCGGAACCTAAGGCAGAGCCAAAAGAGGCACCCAAGCCCGAGCCTAAAGAGGAACCAAAGCCTGAGCCTAAGCCTGCACCCAAAGCAGAGCCTAAGCCTGAGCCTAAAGCTGAGCCTAAGCCTGAGCCTAAAGCTGAGCCAAAACCCGCTCCCAAGCCCGAGCCGAAACCTGAGCCCAAGCCGGAGCCCAAAGCAGAGCAGCCCAAAGCTGCGCAGAAACCGGAGCCTAAAAAAGAGGAGCCTAAACCCGCGCTTTCCCAAAATTCCCAAAGCTCCCAAAACTCCCATACTGCGCAGAAGCCTGCGCCCACACCCTCTCAACCCTCACAGCCCGCGCCCACACCTGAAATGAAAGAAAGCAAACCGGAAACCCCGGCGCCTATACGCAACTATGTGGAGGCGCGCGAGGCTCACGATACGGAAGTATTCCGTCCCGCCACCACAGTGGAGAAACCCGAAGTGAAAGTGGTGGGCAAGATAGACCTTACCGCCTTTAAAGAGGCTCCCCGTGGCAAGAAAAAGAATGCCAAGAAGGGAGCCAACGGCGCCAACGGTGCCAACGGGCAGGCAGGCCGCCGCAAACGCATCGGCCAAAAGGTAGACATTGAGCAGGCCGTGAAACAGCCCGGCTTCGGCGCCGACGCCGCCAAGAAAAAGAGCGGCGACCGCAACAACAACGGCCGCGACGGCGACCGCCCGCGCAACCCGCGCAACGAACGCGGCGGCGGAGGCCGTGGCAACCAGCGCGGACAGGCTCGCAGCCAGAAGCCCGAAGTAAGCGCCGAAGATGTGCAGAAACAGGTGCGCGAAACCCTGGCGCGTCTTACCAACAAGACCACCAAGCGCAGCGTGAAATACCGCCACGAGAAGCGCGAGCAGATGCACGAACGCGACCGCGCCGAGGCCCTGCGCCAGCAGTCGGAAGCCAAAGTGCTGAAACTCACCGAGTTCGTTACGGCCAACGACCTGGCTCAGATGATGGACATCCCCGTGAACTCCGTCATCGCAACCTGCATGAACCTGGGCATCATGGTGAGCATCAACCAGCGCCTCGACGCCGAAGCCATCAATATTGTGGCCGAGGAGTTCGGCTTCACCACCGAATACGTCAGCGCCGACGTGAGCGAAGCCATCGCCACCGAAGAAGACAAACCCGAAGACCTGGTGCCCCGTCCGCCCATCGTTACCGTCATGGGTCACGTAGACCACGGCAAGACGTCGCTGCTCGACTACATCCGCCAGGCCAACGTCATAGCCGGTGAGGCCGGAGGCATCACACAGCACATAGGCGCTTACAGCGTCAAGCTCGAAGACGACCGCCACATCACCTTCCTCGACACCCCGGGCCACGAGGCCTTCACCGCCATGCGTGCCCGCGGCGCTAAGGTTACCGACCTGGCTATCATCATAGTAGCGGCCGACGACGCCGTCATGCCACAGACCGTGGAGGCCATCAACCATGCCTCCGCTGCCGGAGTGCCCATAGTCTTTGCAATCAACAAAATCGACAAGCCCCACGCCAATCCCGAAAAGATTAAAGAGGAGCTGTCGCAGATGAACTATCTGGTGGAAGACTGGGGCGGCAAGTATCAGAGCCAGGATATCTCGGCCAAGAAAGGCATCGGCGTAGACCAGCTCATGGAGAAGGTGCTTCTGGAAGCCGAGATGCTCGACCTCAAAGCCAACCCCAACCGCAACGCCGTAGGCTCAATCATTGAATCGAGCCTCGACAAAGGCCGCGGCTATGTGGCCACCGTGCTTGTGCAGAACGGCACGCTGAAGGTGGGCGACGTGGTATTGGCCGGCACGCATTACGGCAAGATTCGCGCCATGTTCAACGAGCGCAACCAGCGCGTGAAAGAGGCCGGACCCTCAACGCCTGTATTGGTGCTCGGTCTGAACGGCGCTCCCACCGCCGGCGACACCTTCAACGTGATGGACACCGAGCAGGAAGCCCGCGAAATTGCCTCGCGCCGCGAACAGCTGCAGCGCGAACAGCAGCAGCGCACCAAGAAGCTCCCCGGCCTCGACGACATCTACAACCAGATGACCAAGGGCGATTTCCACGAGCTCAATCTGGTGGTGAAAGGCGACGTGGACGGCTCGGTAGAGGCCCTCAGCGACTCGCTCATCAAGCTCTCCACCCCCGAGGTGCGCGTCAACGTGCTGCATAAGGGTGTGGGCGCCATCTCCGAAAGCGACGTTACGCTGGCTGCCGCCTCCGGTGCCATCATCATCGGCTTCCAGGTGCGTCCCGGCGGCGCTGCTCGCCGCGAGGCCGAGAAAGACGGCGTGGAGATTCGTCTCTACTCCGTCATCTACAAAGCCATTGAAGAGGTGCGCGACGCCATGGAAGGCATGCTCTCGCCCGAAATCAAAGAGGAAATCACCGGCACCGCCGAAGTGCTCCAGACATACCACATCTCGAAGGTGGGCACCATTGCCGGATGTATGGTGCGCGAAGGCCGCATAAAACGTGGCAGCAAAGTGCGTCTTATCCGCGACGGCATTGTGGTCTACACCGGCGACCTGGCAAGCCTCAAGCGCTTCAAAGACGACGTCAAGGATGTGGTGGCCGGTTACGAGTGCGGTCTCAGCATTGCCGGTTACAACGACGTGCGCGTGGGCGATATGGTGGAAGGCTTCGAAGAGGTGGAAGTCAAAAAGACCCTCTCGGCAGCCAACACACCCTCGTAAAGCGTCATGAAAAAGTCCGGCTCCGTGCCGGAAGAAGAAAATACAGCCAACGGAGTGATTGCCATAGTCAACATCGGCAGCAACCTGGGCAACAGGCGTTTGAACCTGGCCCGCGCAGTGGGCGCCCTGGTGAATCGCTTCGGCCCGAATTATCAGATAAGCCACGTGGTGGAAAGTCCGCCATGGGGCTTTTCGTCTGATAACACCTTTCTCAACGTGTGTATGCTCTTTGACACCGACCTTGACGGCGAAGAGCTGCTGACAGAGCTGCAGAGCATAGAGCGCGGCATCTCACCGGCGTCGCACCGACAGGCCGACGGCTCGTATGCCGACCGCGTCATAGACATAGATTTGGTGGATTTTGGCCGGCAGGTGGTGAGCACCCCGCGCCTGAGCCTGCCGCATCCGCGCATGGCTCAGCGACGCTTTTTCCTTGAGCCCCTTGCCGAGATAGCCCCCGGCTACACGCACCCCCTCACCGGGCTCACCCCCGCCGAGATGCTGGCAGCGTTGCCCCTAAAATAGCTAAATTAGCTAAATTAGCTAAAACCCGCGCCTCACACGGATACCTCTGCGCGAATAGCCGGGTAAGGGTCGTAGCCCTCAAGGGTGAAGTCGCCGTAGCGGAAATCGAAAATATTTTTTACCTCCGGGTTGAGGAGCATGCGCGGCAGCGGTCGCGGCGTTCGCGACAGCAGCAACTCCGCCTGCTCGCGGTGATTAAGATAGAGATGCAAGTCGCCGAAGGTGTGAATGAACTCACCCGGCTGCAGACCCGTTACCTGAGCCACCATCATGGTCAGCAGCGCGTAAGAGGCAATGTTGAAGGGCACCCCCAGGAAGCTGTCGGCCGACCGCTGATAGAGCTGCAGACTCAGCTTGCCGTCGCGCACATAGAACTGGAAAAAGGCGTGGCAGGGAGGCAGATTCATCACATCCAACTCCCCCACATTCCAGGCCGACACAATGAGACGGCGCGAGTCGGGAGTGCGGCGAATCTGGTCTATGACCTCCGAAATCTGGTCAATGTGCCGTCCGTCGGGAGTTGGCCACGAGCGCCACTGATAGCCGTAGATATGCCCGAGGTTGCCGTCGGGGTCGGCCCATTCGTTCCAGATTCGCACCCCGTTTTGCTGCAGATAACGCACATTAGTGTCGCCGGCAAGGAACCACAGCAGCTCATGGATGATACTCTTCAGATGCACCTTTTTGGTGGTTACGAGGGGGAATCCTTGGCTGAGGTCATAACGGTTCTGATAGCCGAACACAGAAATAGTACCCGTGCCTGTTCGGTCGGTCTTCACGGCGCCGTTTTGCAGAATGTGGCGCAACATCTGGTGATATTGAATCATGCCTGAGGTTTTGAGCCCGGTTTTGAAGCGGTGTAAATGGCTATAACGTTGGGAGGCAGCACTTTGCAGGCGGCCTTTTGGAAGCCTGCGTTGGTCATAAGCTGTGTCATGGCGCCGCGCTGCGGACAGGCTTCCACCGATTGCGGCAGATAGGAATAAGCCCTTGAGTCGCGACTGATGATGCGGCCTATGAGAGGGAGCAGCGAGCGAGTGTAGAGGCGGTAGCCGAAACGCAGCAGCGGGTTACGCGGCACACACAGCTCGATTACGCAGAGGCGGCCTCCCGGCTTCAGCACCCGCAGCATCTCGCTGTAACCGCGCTGCAGGTCGGCGAAGTTGCGCACCCCGTAAGCCACCGTAACGGCGCCGAAGGTATTGTCTTCAAACGGCAGCGCCAGACAGTCGGCATGGCGGAAAGTGATACCTTTGAGACCCATCCGCTCCATTTTGCGGCGAGCCACGCTCATCATGCCGTCGCTGATGTCTATGCCCGTAATAGGCGCGTTGGGGAAGAGGCGGCGCAGGTCGGCGGCCACGTCGCCCGTGCCGGTGGCCACATCGAGCAGCGGGGCCGACGTATCAGCGCCCACAGCCTGTTGCAGACCGCGCAGAGCCTTGCGGCGCCACACCGTGTGCATTCCCATGGTCATAAGCGCGTTCAGCCGGTCGTAGGTTGAGGCAATGTTGTTGAACATAGCCTCAACCTGCGGCGTTTTTTCACCCTCGCTGTAAGGGTTGAGGGCGGTTACTGTTTCTTTGCCGGGTTCTTTTCCAGCCATTCGGCCACACGTTTTTTCATTGCCTCACTGCGGTCGGAGCCGTCGTTTTCGGGGTAGACGAATTTGCGGCCGGTGATGTGCTCATACAGCTCAATATAGCGGTTTGAGACGCTGTTGATGAACTCGTCGGTCATCTCCGGCACCTGCTGGCCTGCCTTTCCGCTGAAGCCCTTGTCGAGCAGCCACTGGCGCACGAACTCCTTGCTGAGCTGACGCTGCGGCTCACCCTTGGCGAAACGCTCCTCGTAGCCGTCGGCGTAGAAATAGCGGCTGGAGTCGGGGGTATGAATCTCGTCGATGAGCATCACCTCGCCGTTGCAGAGGCCGAACTCATACTTAGTGTCCACCAGGATAAGACCCCTTTGGGCAGCCATTTCCGAGCCGCGCTCAAAGAGCCGCAGAGCGTACTGCTCAACCTGCTCCCACATCTTGGCGTCGACGATTCCCTGACGGATAATCTCCTCACGCGAGATGTTGAGGTCGTGGCCCTCGTCGGCCTTTGTGGTCGGAGTGATAATGGGGTGGGGTAGTTTCTGATTCTCGCGCAGACCCTCGGGGAGTTTCACGCCGCAGATTTCGCGAGCGCCCGCGGCATATTCGCGCCATGCCGAGCCGGCTAAGTAGCCGCGCACAATAACTTCCACCTTGAGGGGTTTGCAGCACACACCCACCGTTACCATGGGGTCGGGGACGCCGAGTTTCCAGTTGGGCACAATGTCGGCAGTGGCGTCGAGGAAATAGGCGGCAATCTGATTGAGCACCGTGCCTTTATAGGGTATGGGCCTTGGCAGGATGACGTCGAAGGCCGAGATGCGGTCGGTGGTAACAACAATCAGACGGTCGTCGGCCAGGAAATAGACATCGCGCACTTTGCCGTGGTAAACGTCGGTTTGGTTGGGAAAGAGGAAGTTGGATTCTTTCACAGTTTATGATTTTACTCCTGCGCAAGCGCTCAGATATATTTTTCGCCGAAGCGGAGACCCACTTCATTCACTATTTGTTTCACTTTCTGCTCCTGGTCGATGGGGTAGATGAGCAGCGCGTTGCCGTTGTCGGCCACGATGTAACCGTCGAGGCCGGCGGCCACCACAATCTTGTCGCCGTTTATGGCGAAGATGCTGTTTTTGCAGTCTTGGGTGAGGGCTTTGCAGTTCTGCGTTACGTTGCCTTCGCGTGTGCGCGGACTCATATCGTGCAGCGAGCGCCACGTTCCCAAGTCGCTCCAGCCCAGGTCAACCGTCTGCACATAGACGTTTGGCGCCTTCTCCATAATGGCGTAATCGACCGAGTTGGAGAGGGCGCTGGGGTAAGCCTTGTTGATGAAGGGCATTTCTGCGGGAGTGCCGTAGAGACCCTTTCCCTCGGCGAAGACAGCCTCCGTTTCGGGGTCGAGTTCGGCAAAGGCATTGAGGATGGCGTCGGCGCGCCAGAGGAAGATGCCGGAGTTCCAGAAGAACTCGCCGCTGCGCAGGAAGAACTCGGCCATCTGCAGGTCGGGTTTCTCGGTGAAGCTCTTCACCTTGAGGATGCCGGGGAAGCCCTCCACCGGTTTGCCCTGCTGAATGTAACCGTAGCCCGTGTTGGGACCTGTGGGTTTGATGCCCAAGGTGAGCAGCGAGCCCGTTTCCTTCACAAACTCCACGCCGCGCGTAATAGCCTCCGTGAAGGCCTGCGAGCGGAGGATGAGGTGGTCGCTTGGCATTGTTACGATGGCAGCTTCGGGGTGCCGTGCGGCAATGTGGTGAGCCGACCAGCAGATGCACGGAGCGGTGTTGCGGCGAGCCGGCTCGGAGAGTATGTTTTCGGCCGGAATCCAGGGCAGCTGTTCGGCCACCAGGGGGGCGTAAGCCGAGTTGGTCATGAGCAGGATATGGTCGGCGGGCACGAGCGTGCGGGCACGTTCGGCGGTGGTCTGAAGCAACGATTGGCCGGTGCCGAAGAAGTCGATGAACTGTTTCGGACGGTCCTGACGGCTGAAGGGCCAGAATCGGCTTCCCACGCCGCCGCACATTATTACGCAAAAGGTGTTTTCTAACATAATATATTCTTTAGAGGGTGGCCTGTAGAGGCTTCCTGCCGGGCTGAGGCGCCGCCCTTTTCAGAGCTTTTTCAGGGCGCCGCAACCCGCTTCGGGGGTCTTCTCAAGGTTCTTCTTTGAAGCGGTGTTTTACGCCTTCAACAACATTGAGGATGTAGTCGCCCATCTTCTCCGTCTCGCTGATGAGGTCCATGAAGAAGATGCCTTCCTGATAGTTGTATTTGCGGTCGTTGATACGGGCTATGTTGTCGTCGCGCAAACGGTTGCGGTAGTTGTTTATTTCGCGTTCGCGGTTATAGGCCTCGATGACGCGTGTCTCGTCGGGGGCGTCCATCTCGCGCAGCAGCACAAGCATATTGTCCATGGCGTTGTCCACCAGGCCGAACATACCCTCAATCTGAGCCAGAATCCAGTCGTCGAATTTCACGCGTGCCTGGTTCTTGCGTTTCAGCGTCTTGGCCACATTGAGGCACGAGTCGGCAATGCTTTCAATCTCGGAGACTATGCGCAGCATGGCGGCGATTTCCTTCTTGCCTTCGGGCGAGAGGCGTCCCTCGGCCACCTTGTTGAGGAAGTTGCCTATTTCCAGCTCCATGCGGTCGGAGATATCCTCATACTTCTCAATGCGGTTGTAGTTGTCGATGTAAGGCTGCGAGTCGGGGGCTTCCGTAACGAGCGTCTGCGCCATGGTAATCATGCGCTGCACCCGTTCTCCGTAGACCAGGATTTCCTTCTGTGCCTGCGCCAGGTTCAGCTCGCTGGTGCCCAAGAGGCCGCGGCCGATGTATTTGAGGGTGAACTCCTCTTCCGTGTCGCGGTGGCGCGCCGGCATAAGCCAGCACACTATGCGCACATAGAGCTTTGTGAACCAAATCATCACCAGCAGGTTGCAGGTGTTGAACACCGTGGGGAACATGGACAGGCCGAAAGCCACCGTTTTCTGGTCGAACATAATCTTGCGACCCTGCTCGTCGAGGAGCGTCTGACCTGCCATGCTCAACTCCTGCGCCTTGTCGATGTCGCACGGGTCGAGGCCCATGAAAGCCTGTGTGATGTCGCCCACCAGATGCACAAAGGGGTAGAAGATGAAGAGTACCACAACGGAGCCGATGACGTTGAAGAGCACGTGTCCCATGGCCGTTCGGCGTGCCGCCAGGTTACCGCTCAGAGAGGCCAGGATAGGCGTTATGGTGGTGCCTATGTTGCCGCCGAGGATGACGGCGCAGCCCAAGGCGAAGGATATCCAGCCCTGCGAACACATGATGAGGGTGATGGCGAAGGTGGCCGCCGACGATTGTACTACCATGGTGAGGATGATGCCCACGGCAAAGAATATCAGCACCGACCAGATGCCCAAGGCGGTGTAATCCTGCAGGAAGGCGAGCATCTGCGGGTTCTCCTCCAGGTTCGGCACGTATGCGCTGATGAGGTCGAGGCCCATGAAGAGGAAGCAGAAGCCCACTATGAACTCGCCGAGGCTCTTGTAGCTGCCCTTCTTCATGAACATGAGCGGCACGGCCACCGCCAGCAGCACTATGGTGTATGTGGAGATGTTGATTTCAAAGCTGAACGCCGAGATAATCCAGGTAGTTACGGTGGTGCCCACGTTTGCGCCGAAGATTACGGCCATGGACTGTGCCAGCGACATCAGGCCGGCGTTGACGAAGCTCACCACCATGACGGTGGATGCCGAGGAACTTTGTATCAGGGCGG
>OHIS01000191.1_pt1 | contig 18585 bp, 19 predicted proteins | sample 1568361 | NCBI WGS metagenome assembly OHIS01 (sample SAMEA3879607, study PRJEB24766) | human gut metagenome | biome: human-associated habitat; feature: feces | place: USA | collected 1985/1987 | reverse complement strand
TGAAACCTATGGCTGCCCTAGAGCAGGAAATCGCAAGCGTTATCCGCTTTATCCTCGATTCCGTACCCGGGATTACGCCCTATTACTGGGACATCCCGGAGGGATTCGTCGTACCCTCTGTTTTCTTTCCGCAGCCGGAGCTCACACCTCTCGGCGACACGTTCGCGTCCTATGCGGTGGAATATAACTGGTACATCAAGTTTTTCGCCAGCACGGACGAGGACGCCTACGCAAGCGCGGCAGCGGCCTTGAACGCCATTTGCGCAGCCCGCCTGCTTGTCCCGCTCATTGACGAGGCGGGAGCAGCGGTAGGAGGCGGAGTACGGCTCAAAGACCCCGGAGGCGTGAAACGGCTGGACACAGGCACAGCCCAGCTCACACTCCACTGGGACAGCCACCGTCCGTACAACAGGGTGGATTGCCAGAAGGTGATGCACTACAACCTCGACCTCAAAGCGGCCGAGGAAAAAACTGAATAGGAGGTATCTGCATGGCAGAGAAGAACGCGAGCGCGGCACAGACCGCGCAGAAGTTCCCTATTGAGCGTCTGGCAAAGGCTTGCCGGACGCTTTTTCATGTTTCGGCCAGCACGTTCGCCGGTGCCACGGCGGGCATGACTGGTGAATACACCGTCGAGGAGATGCGGAAGCACATCGACGAGTGGCTCGGAAAGGAGGCCGTTGTTTAATGGCAGGCGGTAAATACGATAAGCTGGCGGGAAAGACCCGCCCGGGCACTTACATCAACTTCGAGAGCGACCGCAACGACACCGTCGGCAACTCTGAGCGCGGCATCGTGCTGCTGCCCCTGATTGGCTACGACTTTGGCCCCGCCAAGACGCCCATCACCCTGACGGCAGCGGCCCCGGATGCTTACAGTGTGGAGCTCGGCCGCAGCGTCTACGACGCGACCAACGATAAGATGCGCCTGATTCGTGAGGCATTCAAAAAGGCTTCCAAGGTCATCGTCTACATCACGGAGAGCGGCACAGCCGCAACCGGAACCGCTGCTCCGCTGACCGTAACGGCCAAGTACGGCGGCACTCGCGGCAACGATATTCACGTCTCTGTCGTCACAAACCCCGTCGGCGGCTTTGACGTCACCGTGTATTTGGATGCTGACGCCACCGCTGTGTACGAGGGCGTCAAGACCGTCGAGGAGCTTATTGCAGCCGCAGCAGACGACAAGCTGGTGAAGTTCACCGGTACGGGCGACCTGAAAGCGGCATCCGGCGTGAAGCTGGCAGGCGGCACGAACGTCACCAGCGCAAACGGTGACGTCACCGCGTTTGTGGACAAGATGGAGGGCATCAAGTTCAATACTCTGTGCTTCCCCGTTACCGATGCTACGTTGCAGACCGCAGCCATCACCAAAATCAAGTATATGCGCGAGAGCATGGGCAAGGGCGTGAATGTGGTTCTGCCGGACGCAAAGAGCCCCGACCACGAGGGCGTCATCAATGTCACAAACTCTGTTGTTGTTGACGGCGTTGAGCTGACCCACGCGGAGGCCTGCGCATTCGTTGCGGGCATCACCGCATCCGCAAGCTGCATCAAGTCTAACACCTACGAGGTCTACAACGGCGCGACCGGCATCGTGGACCCCAAGGACAACGAAGCAGCCATTGCGGCCATCAAGAACGGCGAGATGTTCTTCTCCTACTCCGAGGCGGGCAACGTCATCATCGAGTACGACATCAATTCTCTGGTCTCTTTCAAGAAGCCCAAGGACAAGACGTACAGCAAGAACCGCGTTATCCGCACTCTGGACGCTATTCAGGAGGCCATCCAGAATAACTTCCCACCCAACAAGTACGACAACAGCCCGACCGGCTACGCCGCTATGAAGGGCATCGGCCAGTCCATCCTCAAGCAGTACGAGGATATGGGGGCCATCAAGAACGTGGACTATGACGCGGACTTCAAAATCGACGAATCTTTGAGCAGCGGCGACGAGGTTTATTTCATCGTCGCAATCCAGCCTGTGGATTCTGCCGAGAAGCTGTTCTTCACCGTCAAGACCCGCTAAAGCAGCAGGAGGTAAGTTATGCAGTACAACAAAAACCCTATTAGCCTCCGCGAGGGCCATGCGCTTATCGACGGCGTCGAGGTCATGGACGGCGTGAAGATGACTATCAACTTCACCCCGGAGACGTGGACCGGCCGCCAGTTGAACGAAACCACTCCGTCTACCCGCTGGGTTGGCGCGACCATCACCGGCAGCATGACCCGTCGCCGGACCAACAACTGGCTCAAGACCAAAATCAAGGAGTATCAGGCAACCAAGGCGACGCCCGAGTTCGTGATTCAGGGCATCATGGACGACGCTAATTCTGACTACTATGCAGCCCACGGCTCCGATGTCGTGACCTGCGTCGGTTGCGTCCTGACTGGTGACCTTCCCCTGACCGCACTGGATGCAGAGAGCGGCAGCGTGGTCGATGACGTCATCAACTTCAACATCAAGAACATCATCTAACCTCCCGACATTTTGGTCGGGAGCATACAGGCGAAGCCTCTCCTAGGTGGAGGGGCTCCGATTTTTATTTTGGAGGAGACAGCTATGAGCAAGAACCTGAAATATTTTATGCGCGAGGCAGCAGAGGTGGAGAAGGTCGTCACCGTACCGGCCCCGGAGAGCTTTAAGGACGAGAACGGAAAGGTCATCCAGCTCGAGGTCAAGGTGCTTTCCTCTGAGCGTATCCGCGCCATCAATGAGGGGTACCACACCCACACTGTCGCGCTGGACAAGAAGGGCAATCCCTACATCAACGGCGGCAACGTGGTTTTCCGCGACGAGCGCGACAATGCAAAGGCCACCCGTCACATCCTCGTTGAGGCCCTGCAGTACCCCAAGCTGGACGACCCGGAGCTGATGAAGTACTACAACTGCGTGGACATCACCCAGATGCCGGAAAAGGTTTTCTCCCGCGCCGACGAGTTTGCTCATGTCACCCGCGTCGTCATGGCTCTGCTTGGCATCGGCGGTCAGCTCTCCGAGGAGGAGCAGAAGCAGGCCGATGAAAAGGAAATCGACGACGCAAAAAACTGATTCGCAGCGCGGGCAGCGAGACGTACTGGGCCCATGTACTTTGGCAGCGGCACGGTCTCCGACCGGAGGAGTTCGACCGAATGAGCCGGAGACAGAAGCTCTTTTACATCGCCTCCGAGGAGGAGGAAAGCGCGCGCCCATGCAGAAGGGACACCATGAAGTTCGTCCCTATAAGGCGATAGGAGGACCGACATGGCAACACTGAAAGTCGTATTCAAGGCCATCGACGAAATCTCCTCCAAGTTCAACGAGATGACGCAGAGCGGCGAACGGGCTCTTGAGGCATTTGAGAACACTGGCACGGCGGCAGACGGAGCATTGAGCAAGGTCTCCCGCACGGCCGCGCAGACCGCAAAGAGTACCGACGCTGCTGCTGATTCCGTCGATGACCTGTCCTCGGCCATCGGGGACTACGAAAAAGCCACCGGGCAGGCGGCAAATTCTACCGGCGTCCTGTCCGAGAAAACGACCGAGACCGAGAAGAACCTCGACGAGGCAGCGGAGGCAGCCCGTAAAGCCTCGGATGAGGTCGAGAAGTTCGGCGATAAGTCCGAGGAAACTGGAAAGCAGAGCGAGGAATCGAGCAAAAAGAGCCGCGACGGCATCAAGGAGCTGCAGGGCGTCCTTGCGTCGGCCGGAATAGCCGCCACTCTGAACGAGATTAAGAACGGCTTTTTTGACTGCTCCGAAGCGGCCGCACAGTTCGAGACCTCCACTGCAATGGTTGCTACCATCGCGGATACGAGCCAGAAATCCTTGAGCAGCATCTCGAAAGAGGTGCGCGGTTACTCCAACGAGACCGGCGAGGCGGCCAGCGACATGGCGGAGGCGACCTATCAGGCCATTTCGGCCAGCATCAACACGGCGGACGCTGCGGCCTTTGCAGGAACCGCGACCAAGCTGGCCGTCGGCGGCTTTACGTCGGCGACCACGGCTGTTGACGTTCTGACAACGGCCATCAATGCCTACGGCCTCGCGGCGTCGGATGCAACGCAGCTTTCCGACTACCTTATCACCACCCAGAACCTCGGCAAAACGAGCGTAGACCAACTGGCGCAGAGCGTCGGCAAGGTCATTCCTCTGGCGTCTGCGTACAACGTCCAGATGGACAATCTTAGCTCGGCTTACGCTGTCCTAACCGCCAACGGTATCGCTACCGCAGAATCCGGCACCTACCTCAAGTCGATGCTGAATGAGCTCGGCGACACCGGCAGCGGCGTTTCTGAGGTCCTACTGAACTCCACCGGCAAGACCTTTGCGCAGCTCATGGAGCAGGGCTACTCGCTCGGCGATGTGATGGCTATGCTGGGTAACGCGGTAGATGGAGACAGCACAGCGTTCAACGCCCTGTGGAACTCCACGGAGGCCGGTATCGGCGCACTGTCCCTGTTCAACGCAGGAGCAGACAAGTACAACAGTGTGCTCGAATCCATGCGTACCAGCGCAGGAGCAACCGAAAAGGCATACTCCACGATGGCGGACACGACCGACAAGAGCAAGCAGCGGATGGAGAATGCGTTCAACAACCTGAAAATCTCTGTCGGCGATGTGCTCAACCCCGCGCTCACGCAGGTATACGAGGGATTCACCAACGTATTTGCGGGCATGAGTGATTTTGTGGACGAGCACCCGGCCGTCGTGGCGGCCATTTCGGCCATTGCGGTCGGCGTGGGCGGATTCACGGGCGCGCTGGCTGCCTACAACCTCACAACCACGGCTGCGAAGTTCGTGACGGAGGAATTCACCGCGACGCTGGCGGCTAACCCTTACGTCCTCGCGGCAGCAGGCATCGTTGCTGTTACAGCAGCGGCCGTTACCCTGACCGGAGTGCTGATTACGCAGAGCGACGAGTACGAGGGTATGACGGCCACCTGCCGTGACCAGTACGACGAGCTGCAGAGGCTGAACGACCAGTACAATGCGGCCTGTGAGCAGTACGGCGAGAACTCCGACGCGGCCAACAGCCTGCGTTACCAGCTCGACCAGCTCAACGACGAGTTTGAAGCCAACCGGCAGACCGTCAAGGAGTTTGTGGCGGAGTGCGACGGCCTCGTCGAGAGCCACAACAAGGTCATGGACGCCTACAACAGCTCCACCTCGAGCATCAAGGACCAAGAGCTCGGCACACTGGCTCTGACCCAGCGGCTCGGGGAGCTGGCCTCGCAGAACACGCAGACCACCGCGAGCTACACGGAGATGAAAGCCATCATCGACCAGCTCAACGCCGACGTCCCGGGTCTCGGCTTGACCTACGACGGCGTGACCGAGAGCGTAGACGCGACCGTCGAGGCCATCAAGAAAGCCGCAAAGGCGCAGGCTGATTCGGAGTACAAGGCCGAGCAGCAGCAGACCTATGTTGACCTGCTGAAAGAGCAGAGCAGCCTCGAGCAGCAAATCGCGGAGGCGGAGGCAAACCTCGACGCGGAGCGTCAGCGGCGCGGCATGAGGCAGGACGACGTCACCGGCGACTGGGTCAGCGGCAGCGGCTTTTGGATGGAGGACAGTCCGTGGGTGGCGTGGACTTCCGACATCGACGATTACAAGAAATCCCTCGAGGAGCTGCAAGCTGCCTACGACGAGAACCAGCAGACCCTCTCCGACATCGAGGGCGAGTGGCGCGGCGTCGCGCAGGCAGTCGAGGACGCGCAGAACCAGACCGTCACCTATGACGAAGCCGTCAGCATGGCTACGAGCTCCGCGCAGTCTGCTCTCGACGAGCTGACCGCAGCCTACGACAAGGCATACGAATCGGCCCGGACGAGCATCGAGGGACAAATCGGTCTGTTCGACACGATGAAAACCTCGTCGGAACTTTCCATCAGCGATATGGAAAAGGCCATGCAGAGCCAGACGGACTACCTCAACCTCTACTCTGAAAACCTCAAAAAGGCCGCAGAATACGGCCTCGATGACGGCCTGATTAAGTCGTTGAGTGATGGCAGCGAGGAAAGCGCGGGCTACATCAACGCCATCATCCAGAACATCGAGAAGCTGGGCGGTAGCACCGAGGGTATGCCCGCAGCAGCCTCCAAATTCGTGGACGAGTTTAACTCCAAGTTCGAGGAGACCGAAAAGGCAAAAGACGCCTTTGCGGACAACATCGCCAAGATGGAGACCGACTTCGATAAGACGATGTCGGACATCGAGCAGACGATGACCGGAACCGTCGAAAAAATGGAGATGGCCGACGAGGCCAAAGAAGCAGCACAGGCGACCATCAAGGCCTACTGCGATGCCATCCGTTCCATGACCGGCGAGGCCGGGAGCGCAGCGGAGGCCGTTGCGAACGCAGCCGCCTCCCACCTGAAAACCACGCCGACAACGACGCCCACCGCAACGACAGTCGCCGGTCACGCGAACGGCACTCTGTCCGCACAGGAGGACGTCTACATCGCCGGTGAGAAAGGCCCCGAGCTTATCATCGGCGCGCGCGGGTCCGAGGTGTTCCCCACGCAGGAGACCGAAAGAATCCTCGCAGCCGTGAACAGCGCGGAAAACGCCACGAACGCCCCGGAGCCCACGGCAAGCCCGCTCCCGGAGAATGACCTGCCGGAGGGTATGGAGGCCGTCAAGGAGTATTCCTATCTCACGGCTGACGGGCAGGGCTCTGATGCACAGCCCACCGGTATTGAGTACGTCGAACCGGAGGTGCAGGCGCAGACTACGGAGGAGGCTGCACCCGCAGAGGAGGCCCCGGTCAACACGACTGCCCCGGCCGCCAGCGACGCGCAGCAGGAGGCCCCGGCCTCCTCCTCGGACGCGCCCAGCATTGGCGAGACCGTCAAACGCATTATCCTCGAAATCAACGGCAGCGGCTCCATCGACGTCGGCGGCATGAATGAGGAATCCGTCCTCGACATTCTGACGCGCCATGCAAAGCCAGTCCTTATGAGCATCATCAAGGGTGAAATCTTCGAGGAAGGAGACCTTGCCTATGATTTTTGAGAGCAGTATGCAGCTCTGGATTACGCACAACGGAGAGCGCGAGAAACTGCGCTTTCCTGTTCTGCCGACGAAGTTCGACGTCACTCACGGGACGAAGAACACGAGCGTCACCATCAGTGGCCTCGGCGAAATCCTCGTTTTGCAGGACCGGGCGGCCGTGGAGGTATCGTGGGACGGCTTTTTTCCAGCCGCGTATTTTCCGGGCATCCAGACGCCATTTATGCTGTCGTCACCGGATGCGATGATGCAGCGGCTTTTCGAGTGGAAAATCAGCGCGAAGCCGGTGCACCTCATCCTGACCGGAACGCGCGTAAACTTCTACGCGGCTATCCAGAGCTTGCAGCCTTACAGAAAAGGCGGCGACCCCGGGAGCATCTACTACAAAATCAAGCTCAAGGAGTACAGAGAGGTCAGAATCCGGCAGGTCAAAGTCAGCTCGACCGGAACTGCGACCGTCTCCGGCGGCTCCACCCGGACAGACAACCGAGTGCAGGCGAAAACCTACACGGTCAAGCCCGGAGACTGCCTCTACAACATCTCGAAATCGACCCTCGGCGACGGAGGCCGGTACAAAGAAATCTATTCCCTGAACAAGGATAAGCTCAAAAACCCGAATTTGATTTATCCCGGACAGGTGTTGCAGCTCCCGTGAGGTGAGGCAATGAGCAAGATTACATTCCTCGTCACAAAAGGCGAGACCACCTACGACATGAGCGAGCTGGTGGAGAGCGCGACATGGAGCGGCCGAAAGGGCTCCCCGGCGCGCACTCTTTCCGTATCGCTTATCGACGATGACGGCTGGAAACACGCCCGTTCCGGCATTGATGTCACCAAGGGAAACCACTGTGTTTTTTATTGGGAGGGCGCAGAGCTGTTTCGCGGCATCATCATGCAGCAGAGGCAGAGCACGAAAAAGACCATGACCATCAAGGCCTACGACGTGGGTATCTACCTGTCGAACAACAAAGACAGCTTTTGCTACAAGCGGAAAAAGGCGTCCGAAATCTTCAAGGACTGCTGCGACCGATTCCAGATTCCGTACAAGGACGTGGCCGACACTGGCTACGTCATCTCGGAGCTGCCAAAGGCCAAAACGACAGCCTGCGACGTTATTTTGGACGCCTTGAGCCTCACGTTTAAGGCCACCGGCATCAGGCATTATGTGACGTCAGCCGACGGGAAACTGAGCCTGATAAAGCGGAAAGACAGCATTCTTCAATGGGTGGTGGAAACCGGCCGGAACCTTATAAGCTACGACTACACTTGCAGCATCGAGAAGGTGAAAACCCGCATAAAGCTGCTGTCTAAGGAGGACAAAGTGCTTGCCGAAAAGGCGGACACGGAGCTTGAAAAGACCATCGGTATCATGCAGGACATTTCCACGCCCGACAGCAACACCGAGGAGGCAAACCTCACTGACATGGCTGAATCCATGCTCGCAGAGCAGAAGCTCCCCAGCAAAACGCTGACAATCGAGGGCCTCGGGCAGGCAAACGTCATTTCTGGCGTCGGCCTGTGCATCATCATCAGGCCGCTCGGCATCTCGAACAGCTACTATGTAGACGAGGATACCCACACATTCAAGGGCAACTACCATTCGATGCGCCTTACCTTGAACATGGCAACAGACACCGAGCGGAGCGCAAAGGCGAGCGATGAAAAGAGCTCGACCTCGCACTCCGTCGGCGATAAGGTCCAATTTTCGGGCGGTCCCCAGTACGTTGCGTCCACCGCGACGTCTCCGACCAACAGCCCGAAAGCGGGACCGGCGAAAATCACCGCCATCGCCAAGAGCAAGAACGCAAAACACCCGTACCACATCATCCACACGGACAAACAGAGCACCGTCTATGGATGGGTGGACGCCAGTCAAATCGGATAGGAGGAGCTGCACATGAACCCGGATGAAGCGACGAGCCTAAAGCAACTCTTTCTCTCCATTCTGCCGAAAGACGGCGGCATCGTTGTCGGCACGGTCACGAAAGAGAGCCCGCTCACCATCCAGATAGAGAACGACGAAAAGCTCGAAATCTCTGGCAGCGCGCTCCTCGTCCCCCGGAACCTGACCGACTATCAAGTGAAAGTAGACATCGCCCTCGCGGACGGCAAAATCGACAGCAACACCCATGTGGGAGGCGCGCACGGCCACAAGTTCCAGTTGTTCGATTCCAGAGGCGGAGGAGTGACCGGCCTCGTCGGCTGCCCGTTTGAGGGCGATAAGGACAAGCCCGTGGGAGACTATCACAAGGTCGAGAGCAGCAAGGAGAGCGCGCACATCCACTCGCTGAAAACCTTTTCCATTGAGAGCGGTCTGCTGACCGTTTACAATGCGCTCAAGACGGGCGAATCCGTCTACCTTCTCCGCTTCAACGACGGTAAGAGCTACTATGCTCTTGAGAGGGCTATCGTATGAGCAGAGTATTTGTTCCCATTCCCATTTCCGGCATCGAGGAGGAGAAAGAGCAGCCGTCGCTCACCTACAAGCTCGACCTCGATACCGGGCGCATCGTCGGAAAGGTTGACGGCCTCGAAGCCGTCAACCAGTTTATTTTGAAAGCACTCCTCACTCCGCGTTTCCACTGCCTCGTCTACGACAACCAGTACGGCAGCGAAATCAAGGACACTGTCACGGACGAGAACGCGACAGAGGAGCTCATCAGGGCGGAAATCCCGAGACTTGTGGAGGATGCACTCCTCTGCGACGGCCGGATTCTTAAAGTCTATGACTTTGAGTTTGAGTTCAACGAGGATTCCTGCAACGTCCACTTCACGGCGGACACTATTTACGGGACCACAGAGGTCGAGGAGGTGATATAGAGTGTTTGAAGCCCAGACCTACGACAAGGTTTTGGAGGAGATTTTGAGCCGCGCGCCGGACGGAATCGACCTCCGGCAGGGCAGCATCTTCTACGATGCTGTCGCAGGCATCGCTTTCAAAATCGCCAAATACTATGCAGACCTCGAACAGGTGTTCGAGATGGTGTTTCTGGTGACGGCGACCGGCGATTACCTGACGCTCAAGGCGGAGGAATACGCCGTTTACCGGCAGGCAGCCGCGACGGCAAAGTACCGCATCAAGTACGACGGGGAACTCCCGGAGCTCGGGACGCGCTTCTTCTGCAGCGGCCAGTATTTTGTGCTGGCGCAGGATGACGCCCTCGGCATCTACATCGAGGCGGAGAAAGCCGGAACGGAGGCGAACGACATTCCGGCCGGAACCTCTGTTGTGCCGACCGACACGCAGCGGAGCCTCACGGCCTGCTCCATCGTCGAGGAGCTCGAACCGGGCGCAGACGACGAGGACGACGAGAGCCTCCGAAAGCGTGTACAGGAGAAAATCGCTGGACCGGCAGAAAATGGAAACCAGCAGCATTACAAAACGTGGTGCGAGAGCATCTCCGGCGTCGGCCGTGCGCGCATTGTTCCCCTTTGGGCGGGAGAGAACACGGTCAAAGGCGTTCTCATTGACACGGAGGGCGGCCCGGCGTCTGAGGCTGTTGTGCAGCGCGTACAGGAGTACATCGACCCGGGCGGGACCGGCCTTGGCGAGGGACGGGCCAACATCGGCGCGCACTTCACCGCGACATCCGCCACGGCGAAAAGGGTCAACATCTCTTTCTCCGTGACGCTTGCAAAGGGAGGAGACCTCGCCAGCGTCAGGAGCGCAGCGCAGACGGCCCTCAAAGCTCAAATCAAGAGCATCAACCTCACCACGGACGACAGCGAAACGCCCACCCTGCGCATCAGCACGGTCGGCAACACGATTTACAGCCTCTTGGGAGTGCTGGACTACGCAAACCTCCGTTTCAACGGCCAGACGGCAAACGTCGAGGCCGGAAAAGAGGAGGTATTTGTTTTGGGGGAGGTGACAGTAAGTGAAACCAACCCTGTATCCTAACGGATTCCCCAGCGCATACGAGGAGCTGAAAACATTCTACCCGGTGTTCTACCGGGATGTTTTCGAAATGGACGCTATCTGGCGCGCAGCCGGAGGCGGGCTGGACGAAATCGAGGACGGCGTGGACGCTGTTGTCAACAACAACTTCGTATCCCTGATGGACACGGATACGCTGGCGCAGATGGAAACCTTCCTCGGTATCCCTCTGAACCAGAAGCGCACCCTCGAGGCGCGGCGCAAGCTCGTCGCCTTGTACTTCATCGGCGGCAACCACATCGGCTCTCAGGAGATAAAAGATATTGTTTTTGGATATACCGGAGCCTCGTCCTCTGTTGAATTCAAAAATAGCAGAATTTATGTGAAGCTCTTCCCAAATGATAACTCCACATTCTTATCGAGCGACGTCATAGAATGCTTGAAGCGCAAGATTCCGGCTCATCTTTCGCTTTCGCTTGTTCTTGCATATATTCCGGATTTACAGCCAGCCTACGTCGCCGCCGCACCCTGCGGAATGGCTGCCTTTTGCACCGTTCGGCTGCCCGGAAGCATCAAACCCCGCGCCGTCACGGCTCGTGGCTATGTTGCCGGTGCTATGAGCGCAGCGCGGATGCAGACGACCGTTGAACTGCCCGGAGCCATCCACCCGAAAAACATCACCGCGCAGGCATACGCCACCGGCGGGCTTGCGCACACGCACGAAACCGTAACCATCAAGATTGGAGGACAGACAACATGAGCTGGGAAAAATCCAGTTATACAACTGCCGGTGCCGCGCTCCTGTCGGAATCCCTCTCCGGCGGCGCGCTCACCATCACCCGCGCCGTGAGCGGCACCGGCATCGTTGAAACCGACTTGTCGGCAGAAACGACCGTCAGCGGCGAAACGCACGAACTGACCATCCTTGCGATTGACACCGTAAAGGACGGAGAGGAAACGGCCCGGAAAGTCAGCATCCAGATTACCGGAGCAGAAAGCACTTACATCATGCACCAGATCGGCGTATATGGCCGCCTGAATGATGATGCCGAAGTGCTGCTGTTCATCATGCAGGATGAACGTGGAATCGAAGTCCCTGCATCCAGCGTGAACGCTGATTTTGAAATTGAGATTGCTGTCCTTATTGCAATCTCGAACAAAGCAAAAATCGAAATTGCCCTCAGCCCGCAGATGCAGGCTTTGATGAAGCTGGTCAAGGCCGAAATTGAGAAGCACAACGCCGCCGCTGATGCCCATGCAGCGACCATCACGGCAGCGGTCAGCGCAGCCGTGAAGAACCTGTCTGAATCCGGGGAAATCCTGAACGAAGAACAGGTAAAGGCTCTTATCAAGGAGCAGGTGGACGGCGGCACAGGCGGCGGCTACTATGGCTCCTACAAACTCACCCTTGCAGCTGACGGGTGGAAGCCCGCCCGCAGCGAGGATGATTACGAAAACGCTGGCGGTATGGATTACTACCAGTACATTTATGATGCAGAACTGTCGGACAGCACCAGCGAGCTTGTACCCGTTGGCGTTGTATCTCCCGGCAGCTTCTATACTACGACCAAAGCGGGCGTCCTGAACGGGTGCGAAACGCATGATGGTTTCATCAGATTTTTCGCTCAGCGCATCCCGGAAGCAGATATTCAGGCGACCGTGACCCTGTTCGGGAAAGGAGGTGGTTCGGGTGAAACCGGTAGCGTAAGCATCGGTCAGGGCTTGAAGCGCGACGCAAGCGGCGCTATTGCCGTCCGCATTGGCGAAGGCCTTGACTTTGACAGCGCAAACGCGCTGACTGTCCGCAAAGAAACCGTTATGACGAGCGAAGACCTGCTGAACGAGGAAGAAACGCAGCAGGAAATCGTTGATATGCTGAAATAATTTTAGGAGGACACTATTATGTCTAAGCAGATTTCTACCAAGACCACCATCCGCAACCTGACCGCCGAGATTAAGAAGACCTTCGTTAAGAAGGACGCCTTTACCCCTGTGCAGACCGCAGCCAACGCTGCTATCAAGTCTCTTGGCGTTGACGGCAACACCGTGAACTTCTACACCTCTACCGACAAGAGCGGCACTGCTGCTTTCTCCGTTGACTTCCCCTCTGAGCTGTTCCTCGACCAGACCAAGACCACCTTCGTGGCCAAGTTCAAGTTCGATGCTGCGACCTACCCCGGCGCTACCGACCCCAAGCTGGACGGCAAGCCCGTCATGGTGCTGGCCGTCAAGGGCGAGAATCCTGACTCCTGCACCTACTCTTTCCTGAGCATGGCTGCGCTGGTGGATACCTACAAGGCTAAGGCCGTCGGCAAGGATGCTTCCACCACCGTTACCATCGCTGGCTATGAGGTGGATGTCAAGGTCAATGTTTCCGCTGCTGCGGGCAACGCTCTGACCCTGAAGAACGACGGTCTGTATGTTCCCACCCCTGAGGAAGTGGACATTTCCGGCAAGGCCGATAAGGTCACTGGTGCTACCACCGGCAACCTCGCTGCGCTGGACGGCGAGGGCAACCTGACCGACAGCGGCAAGAAGCCTGCCGACTTTGTGGCCGCCGAGGCTGGCAAGCGCCTGATGACCGATGCCGAGGGCGAAAAGCTGGCCGGTGTCTCTGAGGGTGCCACCAAGACCGCAGCCAGCTCCACCAACGGCAATGTGAACATTGACGGCAAGGAAGTCGTCGTGTACACCGAGCCGGAGAATGTTCTGCACGACGAGGATGTGGAGGACTTCTCCGCAGAGGAGATCGCCGCTCTGCTGGCTGACTAAGACATGAGGAGGTAAGCTCTATGGCAAAAGCGAAGATCAAAACGCTTTTGGGCACAGGGCTTGCCGCGCTTTGCAGCCACATCAAGCAGTGCAACACCGCAATCGGAGACCTTTCCGAATTAACGGCAAACGGATTCGAGGAAACCGATGACATCCTGCACGAAAAGCAGGATGTCACGGCTGCGGTGTCTTTTACGATTCCGGTCGATGGCTGGGGCGAGGATGATTCCTCCCCCGGCTATTTTTATTGTGACATCCCCATTGCGGGCCTGTTGGCTACCGACATTGTGGATGTTACGGTACTGCCGGAATTTTACGATGTGGCGGGTGCGGTGGGCTTTATTGCGACCGAAAGCCTCGAAGGAAAGCTGCGGCTGAGGGCCGCCAAAGCTCCGACCGAGAAAATTTCTGCACAGTATCACATTACAAGCACCGTGAAATACACGGATGCACAGGAAGGGGGAACCTAAATGGCATACGGTTCTTTTAACGCAGGCCCCGGCAAGGCGCCGGATGAAGATGTTGTCCGCACTGACCAGATCGGCATTCCGGGCGGCATTGCCACGCTGGATGCAGACGGCCATTTGACCGAATCGCAGCGCCCGACGGTGGACGCATACACCAAGGCTCAGACCGACCAGAAAATCAGCTCTGCCGTCGATGCCCACAACTCTGCAGAGAATGCACACGGCGACATCCGTGCCAGTGTGGCAGCTATGAACGCCAGCATCAAGGCCATTGAGCTGAAGTTCGGCACGAACGTCACGAAAAACCCGTTTTCTGCCACGTTCGGCAGTCTGGACGGCCTGACCGTGACCGGCGCGTGGAATGCCGAGCGGGCAAGGGTGGAGTTCTGACGATGGCTGAAACGTTCAAGGTCGGCGCGAATGCGCGGGAGCTGCTGCGGTACACCCAGAGGGCAACCCGCATTGTCACCGACGACATCAGCCGGAGCGATGCCCGGAAGATCATCCAGAAAGTCGCGGCGCTCGAAGATGTGCGCGACATCCAGAAGGTGTGCGGCACTGCCGTCCATGCACTCGACACACGGGACAGGGAGGGCTTTTCCAAAAGCACTTTCCGTCTGTACGGTGAGGGCATCCGGCTGACTGCCCGGCAAATCCTGCTGGATGCACACGCGGCGAACAACGTCAATTTCCAGACCGACTACGACAAGCGCGTTGAGAAGATCGGCGCAGTTGTGGACGGCTGCTCTCTGCTGCTGGAATACCTGACCATCTGCACGGAGGAAGGTATCATCAGTGCGAAGAAAGCCGGTATCTGGACAAAGAAGGTCACGGACGTAAAATACCCGGCGATGAAGTGGCTCACGTCGGAACGCGGACGTGCCGAAAAACTCCGGGCAGAAGCGGAACGGAAACGGCTGACCGAACAGGCTGCCGCCCTGAAAGCCGTCCTTTACCCGGAACCGTAAACGCACAGCGGGCAACCGCTTTGCATAAAGGGTGCGGTTTGTTTGTCTGACGCTGCCATTTGGTGGCTGCGCTCTCCGAACACCAACAATAACAACAACGTCTGGAACGTCAACACCGATGGCTCCAACAACAACAACTGGTACAACAACTCCTATGGTGTTCGCCCCGCTCTGATGGAACCGTGTGACGAGTAGGCATAAGCTGAAAGCAGTGCGCCCATCAAAGGAAACCGCATCCTGTCGCTTGCCGATGCAGGCAAGTGATAAATACATCCCGCTGAGGTGGGCCATCCCTGCCGGATGCAGCCCACTACCGTAACGCGAACCAGCGGAGGGTCATTTTGACATACGAAGAACTGTGCAGCTTTGAGGTACTTTACAAAGCCTACCTTGAAGCCCGGAAGGGAAAGCGCAGTAAAAGCAAAACAATCGAGTACGAGGCGCAGGCGCTGGCCTGCACGGAAAAGCTCTCCCGTAAGCTGGCTGTCTGCAATGTGCGGCAGCCAGACGGGAGCATTCGGCAGCAGATACGCTATGTGCCAAGTAAGTTTGAGGTCTTTGCCGTCTACGAGCCGAAGCGCCGCATGGTACATGCCCCCGCATTTGTGGACAAGGTGGTGCTGCACGCTCTGGTCGATAACATCCTGTATGATGCCCTGACAAAGAGCTTTATCCGGGACAGCCACGCCAGCCAGACCGGAAAAGGCACAGACGACGGCCTGATGCGCCTGAAAACCCACATGGTGGACTATTACCGCCGTGAGGGCCACGGCGCGGACGGCTGGGTGCTGAAAGGCGACGTGCGGCATTTCTTCGCCAGCATCGACCACCGGAAGCTAAAACGCAAGCTCAAAGCCGTGCTGGACAAGCGCGGCGTTGACCCGCGTGTCTATGAGCTGCTTTGCATCTACATCGACGTGATGGAGGACGGCTTGCCGCTGGGCTACCAGACGAGCCAGCTTTTCGCCCTCATGTTTTTGGACGAGTTCGACCACATCATCAAAGAAAAGTACCGCATCAAATACTATGGCCGATACATGGATGATTTCTACATCATCTGTTCGGACAAGAAGAAATTGCAGTGCATTCTCCGGGATGTTCGGGCGCTCATGGACAGTTACGGCCTTGAACTGAACCAGAAAACCGCCATTTTCCCGCTGCGGAACGGTATTGATTTTCTGGGATTCCATAGCTACCTGACCGACACCGGCGCGGTCATCCAAAAGCTGCGCCGGGATAGCTCCAAGCGGATGAAGAACAAGATCAGATATTGGGAGACGGCATACCCCGCAGGCGAAGTGACCAAGCAGGAAATCCTGCGGAGCTTTGATGCGTGGGATGCCCATGCCGCCCATGGTGATACTTACTCTTTACGCCGCAAGTACGCTGACCGGCTCGAAAAATTGCTTGACTGTAAAATCCCTATCCATCGAAAAATCAACTCGAACAAACTCGCGCGTGACAGACGGCGGGCGAGGCAATGCCGCTGCATCTACAAGAAGCAGCACAAAGCCCTGTCCCTCTCTGTATCGCAGAACACGCGGCCTGCGGAGATCATGCCGTGGGCCTGAACGAAAACAAGGAGGTAACAATGGCAAACGTAAAACTGGGCACGAAAGCCGTTGGCAGCATTGTCAAAATCAAAGTCAACGGCGCGTCCAAAGATTTTATTGTTGTGCAGCAGGGCAACCCGAATACCGGTACCTATGATGCCAGCTGTGACGGTACTTGGCTGCTGATGAAGGACATCTACACCACGTCCACATTCGGCAACAGTAACTCCTACAAGGATTCCAGCATCCACACATACCTGAACGGAACATTCTACAACCTCATCGACAGCAACATCCGGGCGGCTATTAAGCAGGTGAAAATCCCGTACCAGAACGGCACTGGTTCCGGCGGCAGCCTTGCCACCGGCTCCAATGGCCTGAGCACGAAAGTATTCCTGCTGTCTGGTTATGAGGTTGGCTGGACGACCAGCGACAACGGCTATTTCCCCAAGGATGGTGTTCGGCTGGCGTACTTTGGCAACAGCTCCGGCGGTAACAGCAAGCGTGTCGCCTACAACGGCAGCAGCGCTGCCATTTGGTGGCTGCGCTCTCCGCGCACCGGCAATCTCAACTACGTCTGGCACGTCAACACCGATGGCTCCGGCAGCTACGACTGGTACGGCGACGTCTATGGTGTTCGCCCCGCTTTCATTCTTCCCTCTACACTCGTGGTCTCTGACGACGGCACGGTCAGTGTCAACACTGCACCTACCGTCAGCACGGACGGCGCAGCTCTTGGCGAGAAGAACACGGCTTTTGCGTGGAAATACACCGTCACCGATGCCGACGGCGACAGCCTGACCGTCACCGAAAAGCTGGACGGCAAGACCGCCAAGACCCGCACCGGCGTTGCCAGCGGCACGGCCCTGACCTTTGAGCAGACGGCCAGCGCTGCCGGATTCCAGAAAATCCTGAACGGCAACCACACCATCACCGTTGAGGTGAGCGACGGCAAGGAAACCGTCAGCACGTCCGCGACCTTTACCAAGGCCGTCCACGCCGCAAGTGTGACGCTGGCCGAACCTCTGACCGTGGAGGGCGACATCACCGTTGCCGTGCTTCAGGTGACCGGCTCCATCCCCGATGATGCGAAGTTCAAAGCCGAAGTGACCAACAACGCACTCGACAGCTCCCCGGTCTGGCAGGATGCAACGACCGAGGTAAAAAAAGGCGTGAACATCGTCTTTGAGAATAAGACCGCCACCAACGGCGCGGCGTTTAACTTCCGCGTCAGCGTGGAGCGCGGCGAATCCGGCGAGGGCGGCTACATCGAAGCCGTCTCCGGCGCATTCCAGTAAGGAGGACAGTATGGCTATTGAATGGAAGAAAAACGACCTTCCCACTCTGGCACAGAAGGTGGCGGACGACGCTTCTGAAACCTGCCAGAACTTTATTTATGCTGGCATTGACGTGGAGTTGTCCGACGGTACGCAGCACTTTTCGCTGATGCCCAACGACCAGACGAACATCGACTCGATGTTTGCGGCCATTACGTTGGGCGCGTCCGAATACCCTTACCACCCGGATGGCGGCAAGTGCGTTATGTACAGCGCGGCAGACATTATTACTCTGTACAGCGAATACAAGAGCTTCGTCACCAAACAGACGACCTACTGCAATGCGCTGCGCCAGTGGGCGAAGCGCGAGACCGACCCGAATGTTATCGGCTCCATCTATTACGGATGCGCCCTTCCCGAGGACCTCGAAAAGGAAGTCGGGGACATTCTCAGCGCGGCGCAGGCGCAGATTACGGCCATCATCAACAAGCTCTCCGCCTAAGGAGGACCGAAATGGCAAGGAACTCTGTATGTAAAACTGCCATCCTCTTTGTGTTCGGAGGGCTTGTATACTTCGGACTCGAGGTGCTTTTCAGAGGACATAGCCATTGGACGATGTTCGTCCTCGGCGGATTCCTTTTCCTGATTCTCGGTGAGCTGAATGAGGGCCTGCTTGAG
>OHIS01000172.1_pt1 | contig 19738 bp, 29 predicted proteins | sample 1568361 | NCBI WGS metagenome assembly OHIS01 (sample SAMEA3879607, study PRJEB24766) | human gut metagenome | biome: human-associated habitat; feature: feces | place: USA | collected 1985/1987 | reverse complement strand
ATGGCGCCCTCCGCCGGTCGCCCGCCGAAATCCGCCTTTGCCACATAGAGCAGCCTCCGGCTTTTATAGAGGCCGTCGGTGTGGGTGTTCAGCCGCGCCTTGTCGCGCTCCAGCAGCTCGTTATCGTCGATCACGACGGGCATCTGCTGGCCGTTGACCGCCCGCACCTCCGCGAACTCCATCGCATTCAGAAACGTGCCGGAAATGTCCGCGGCGATCTGTTCCTTGAAAGTAGGGGCGCCCATTACTGGGCGCCCCCGTTCTGCTGTGCGGGGGCTTCGACCTCGGCGCGCGCCAGCAGGTCGATCATGATCGCCTTTGTCGCGCCGCGGGGCAGCTTCACGCCCATGTCCTCGGCCAGCTGTACCAGCTTGTCCTTGTTCATGTCCTCCAGCTGCTGGCGGTCGAGGTGGCCGGTCACGGTCTGCTCGGCTTCCCCGCCGCCGACATTCGGCGCGTCCTGTGCGCCGCCAGCGTCCAGCGCAGCGGCTTCCTTGCCCGCGTCGCCGGAAAGCAGCTTTTCCAGCTCCGCCTCGGTGTCGATCACCGCGGCGCTGCCTGCGCGCAGCCATGCCTCCGTCATTTTCCTGTCGTGTGCGGGCAGGGCGTCGCCTGCCTCGTACATACGCCCGCCGTAGAGGATCGGGCGCTTTGCGGTCAGCTTCTTCATAGCGTCCTCCCGTATCAGCCCAGCAGCTTCACCAGCACGGTGGTGTCCGCGCTCGCCGCGGCTGCCGCCGCGTAGCCCGCCGGAATGTTGTCCACCTTGCTGGGACTTTCCCCGGTGGAGGCCACGGTGGTGATCTTCTTGGCGGTGGCGTCATAGTAGAGAGCCGCGCCCATCGTCACCGCGCCGGTGGCCTTTTCCATTTCAAACACGCCGACGACGTGCAGGGGGCCGGTCGCGCCCGCGGCGATATTGTCACCGGCCACGCCGATCCGCGTCCCCAAACTGACCACCTCGCCGTTGCTCACGGCGGCGCTGGCCTTATAGTCCAGCACCTCGCCTTTCTGCCAAAACTTCGCGTTCATGTTCTGTTACCTCCTTAAAGCGTTACGCCGGGGTTCTTGGCAATGCCGCGGAAGTCAACCGCAGTAATGCCCCAGTCAAGGAAAATATCCCACACAAAGCCCAGCTGTCCGGGGGTTTCCATGCGGCGAATGGTGGGGGTTTCCTGCCCGTTCAGATAGTCCACCTGAATGGACTTTGCATAGCTCTTGTCGCCCACGATGAACCACGGAACGGCGTTGCCCGCACCGGCCAGCGCGTTTAGCGCGCCCTCCTCAATGACGGTCAGCTGATTTCTGTACTGGTACAGAGCGTTTGCCGTGTGGCTTCCGATCCCCGTCACGTCGATCATGGCGGTTTCGAGGATCTGCGACATCTTAAAGCCGTAGCCCACGGGAACGATCACATACTTGGGCTTCACCATGATGCTGTCACCGAACGGATCTTTCTGCTGGAGGAGCTTCATCATAAGGGCCTGCATCGTGTCGATGGACGGGGCCGCGCCGCTGGCGATCAGGTTATTGTGCGCGCTATCGAACAGGGAAACGCCGTCGAAAATCGCGGGATTTTCGATCAGGATCTTATACACCTGCTTGTTAATCGTGCGCTTTGCGCTCATGGCGTAAATGCCCGGAATTTCGGTGATGAAACCCACATCGTCGTTGATGAACGCCTGCCGCGTCATGCTGAACTGGCGCCCATAGGTGTCGATCTGGCGCTGGGGCAGCAGCTCGCTTTGCGGCTTGTCCGCTTTCAGCTCGCCGTTCTCGCCCACGCGCAGGAAATCACCGGCACCGCCGACAAGATAGCTGTGATCCTTGGTCGGCTTGAAGTCGCTCACGCTGCCCTTGTTCGTCCACAGCTGGAACGTGGTGGGGATCTCCTCGTACATATGCACAATGTTCTTGCGGATCGCGTTGTCGAGGATCGCGGGGAACGCCGCCGTGGGGTTGTAGAACTGGCGGCAGGCCATATTCCACAGATCGTCCTTGCTCATACGCAGCAGGGCGGTGGTCGTACCCAGTCCCTCGCGGCTCATGCACTCAATGGCAAAGTCGCGCAGGGAGTAGCCGCGCATTTTCTCCGCGTCCTTGGCGGGGTTCTGCACCTCTACGCCGTTACGCATCAGCAGGGCGTCCACCGCGGCCTGACGGAAGTTGTCGCCGCTGGGTTCCTCGCTCATACGGCCCGCAATGGGCGCGCCGTTTTTCAGAAGATGCTCCACCGCCGCCGCGCGCACGGCTTCAAGAGTGCTGCCGTCGGCAATGAATTTTTCCGGCTCCATGCCGGTCTGACGGCAAAGCGCCGTGATCTCGCTGGTGCGCTTGCGCTCGTTCTCAACGGCAGCGCGGGCCGCGTCCTCCAGCGTACCGTCAGAGCCGCCGCCCTCGACACCGGCGGCGCGGTTTCCGCCCGCGGGAGGCTCGCCGCCGTTTTCACCGCCCGCGGCGTCGATCTCACCCTGCAGACGGGCAAACTCGCTGTTTTCCTCCGCCGTCAGCTCGCGGCCTGCGCTGCGTGCGCCGGTCACAATAGCCTGCTGGCGGGCGATCATTTCCTGAATGGTCATTGTCTTTTTCCTCCTCAATGGTTTTTATACAGATTTCTGTTGATCTGGATCTGCTTTTCGTAAAGCTCATAGCTCGCCGCAGGCGGCACGGTTTCCTCCGCTCTGCCCACACCCACGGTCGCGTCCGCCGGAACGGACACGATAGACACCTCCAGCGGCGTCCACTTCCGCGCGATCTGACACGGGCCGGTAAAGCGGTTGTCCGCAGAGGTCTTTCCGGCCACCACTTCCTCCCATGCGTCCACGCTGTACCGCACGGACGTGGTTTTCAGGGTGCCGGACCTCACCTTTCCGAAAATCTTCTCGGCTTCTTCGTCGGTGTCAAATTCCACCTCGGCCATGCCGCGGTGGTTCTCCACCCATGCGCGGATTACCTTTCCCACCACAATGTCAGTCTTGTGGTTGAAAAGCAAAACGCCCACCTCGTTCAAGCGGGAGAGATCCACGGCGCCCTCGCCGTGGTCGAGAATTTCCATGCCGAACCACCGTCTATACGGTTCTTCGCTGGAAAAGCTGATCGTGCGCCTGCGGCTGTCCGCCTCCGCCGATCTCGCCGCCTCGATGTGGCCCATGCTGCGCTGGCCGTTATTCTTTTCCGGCCTGCCCTCCGCTCTCTGCGGTGTTTTCCCGTGCTGCTGTCGTTCCATTTCCATAAATCACACCTCCTAACTCGACGCCGACAGAGCGGCCATATTTCAGGACTTCCGCCATTTCGTCAACGGCTTCTTTCCAGTCCTTGCCCTGCTCCGCGCAGACGTCCACAAATGTTTTCTGGCCGCTTTGCAGAGCGATTTTTCCGGCGTTCGCCTCCTTTGCCGGATCGATCCACTTTTTCGGTGCTTTCGTCCAGCTGTGCGCGAGGTACTGCGCCTTTTTATCCCAAAATCCGGGCATTTGAATAAGCCCGGAGAGATAACAGGAGATCACAAAGGTTTCGTACACCTCCGACATGAAATCCATAAGCAGCTCCACGTCCTCGGTATAGGTGCTTTCGTCCTCGATTGCGTTCTGCCGCGCGGAGGAATAGGTGGCCCCGCTCATGTCGCGGCTCACCGCCTCATAGCTCAATCCCTGTCCCGCCGCGATAAGCGCCTGCTGGGTTTTCAGGAAACCCGCCGCGTCGTCGCCGGAACCCTTGGGATCGACCACTTGAATTTCGTCGCCCGCGCCTAAACTCTGGATCATGCCGGGGGTCAGCTTCTTGCCCTCATAGTCCACGCCGCCGTCCGGCGTCCTCATGCCGCCGCGCCCATATCCGCCGGTGGGGATCGCCCGCTTGATGAACACGGCCAGACACGCCGCGATACGCTCCTTGACAGAAACCGCGGTTATAAACTCGTTCGTATCGCGTACCCGTGTAATGGTCGGCGCCATGTCGGACATTTCGCGCAGCTGGCTGGGCCGCTTTTTGCTCTTGAAAAAATAGACGTCCTTTGCCTCGATATAAACGGGATCGTTCAGGCTCCAGCCCTCAATATCGTACTGTGTGATCCAGTAGCCCACGGGCCTGCGCCATCGGTTGTATTCGATCCCGCCCACAACACGGTTTCCCTGGTGCTTCGGCTTGCTGGCGGTCACGTCCAGTTCGTCCACCTCAATGGCCTGCAGCTGGAACGGGACCAGCCCCTGTTTGGTGTAGCGGTATAGGAACAGCAGGCCACCGTCCACCTTTTTACGGTCTACCGCCATACGCAGCATTTGGTTGAAACTCTGTTCGCCGGTCACGTCGCAGTTTTGCGCCTTGCACCAGCGCCTCCACTCCCGTTCCAGCTGTTCGTCCAGCGCGTCGTTGCCGGTCTTTGCCTGCAAGGTGTAGCCCTTGCCCACCACATTGCGCTTGTAGGCGTGGAGAATGGACTGGGCAATATCGCTGTTGCGTTCGAGGTCGCGGGCGCGGGCGCGCACCACGTCACGGCTCATGCGATCCGTTACCTCTGCGCTCTCGTTGTGGACGCGCCACCCCGCATTAAGGCGTCCGAACCCCGCCGCGTCATAGCCGCGCAGGATCTCCAGCTGCTGCCGCCACGCTTCGCGCTCGCAGGCGCGGCGCGGCGAGATAGCGGCCACGATTTTGTCAAATGCTCCCATGCTTACCTCCCGTCAAAGAACGCCACAAAGGTGCGGTCGAGCAGACAGGCGCTTTCGCCGCTGTCGATCCTCGCCTCCAGATCGTCCCGAATGGCTTTGAGCTGCGCGAGGTCGGCGCGCGTCAGCGAGCGGCTGCCGATCTTGTACGATTGGCCACCGGCCAGCACCGCCGAAATCGCTTTATTGACCTGCTCCAGCATTTCCGCGGTCGTCTGTGTGTTTTCGCTCATGTCTCGGCCTCCTTATAGCCAGTTATCATTTTGATTGATCCAGTTTTCTTCCTGCGTCGGCTTTGCGGCCTGCTGTACCGGCTTGCGCGGCTCCGGCGTTTTGCCCTCCGCGTCCCGCAGGTAGAGGGATCGGACATTCAGAATGTCAGCCGCGGCAGCGGCGTACACCTCGCAGTCCAAATAGTGGTTGTCCGCATGGGTGGATTTCAGCACCCATTTTTGCACCTCTTTTCCGCCGCTCCGCTCCGTGATCTTATGCTCCGCCGTGACCTGCTCGGCATAGTCGCGGTCACATTCCGCGTGAACCTGCCATGAGCCGGTGCCGTTCGGCTTTTTCATGCGCGCGGCGATCTGGTCTTTGTACTTCCCACCGTCCACCAGAACCAGCGTCATGCCGTTGGCGCGGCTGCCCGCCTTGTTGATGGTGGACAGGCGATAGTGCGAAAGCATGGTGCTTGTGCCTTTGCACGGCAGCACCCAGTCGGAGCGCTCCACGCAAAAGTCGTAAACTTCGTCGGTCTGGTCGCCGCTGTCCATCAGCGCGAGGTTTACCATGGCCGTGTCGCCGTCCGGCAGGCAAAACTCGGTGTTCATAACCTTGTCAATCTCTGCCATGGAAAGCGCCTGCCCGTGGGCGATATTCTGCGAGGTCATGTAATTGCCCCACGCGCGGATCGTCCAGTACATACAATTTTCCTGCACGTCGATCCCGCCGGTTATGAGCTTCGTCCAGCTCGGCAGCGTCCACGCGGGCGTTTCCGTCTGCCGCTCCAGCACCAGATCGGCGTTTGTTTTCAGCTTCGTATCTTCCCACGGCTCTGCAAGCCACGAATTGGTGAAATTGTGCAGCAATTCGGGATCGTCCTTGCTCCGCATAAACTCGCGGGCGATCTCGGAAAAGCGGGTGAACGGGGAATAGAGGGTGTTGATCCAGAACGCCACGCTTTTGGGCGTCTTGGACTTTTCGACAACATTCTGCCACCGCCCGCCGCGGAGCATTTTTCCTTTGTCCTGATCGGTGATAACGCCGCCGCACTCTTGGCAGGCGTACACGGCCATTTCTGCGCGGTCTGCGCTGTCCGGCACATCGTCCTTGCTGGGCCATTTGATGCAGGTAAATTTCAGCTCGATAAACTTTCCGCAATGCGGACACGGGACGAAATAGTGCTTGACCACCTCCGCCCGCTCCATGGCCCGCCAGATATGCCCGCTTTTCAGCGTCGGGGTGCTGGCCATGAAAATTTTTCGGTTGAAATAGGTTTTTGTGCGCTCTCGCGCAAGGGAAACGGGATCCGCCTCCTTTTTGCTCGCCGCCGGAAATTTGTCCACTTCGTCGAGAAAAAGGTTTCGTATATTCGTGCTTGCCAGATCCGCCGGACTGTTCGCACCCGTCAGCCACACGGTCATGTCCGCAAATTTCAGCGCCAGCTTTTCGCTCTCGTTCTCGCGGTATTTCTTCGCAAGCGGCGCGCAGCTCTTTATCATCGGTTCCAGCTTGCTTTCCACTGTGCGCTTTGCGAGGTCGTCCGACGGGTAAACAATCATGGTCGGAGCGGGATCCTGCGCGATCAGGCTCCCCAGCGCGTTCTCCATGGCAGAGGTGCCGCCCACCTGCGTGGGCTTCACGAAAACGATCTCCTCCACCATGTCGTCAGAAAAGGCGTCCATGATCTCCACAAGGTACGGCGTCACGCTGTTTCGCCACGGGCCGGGGATCGCGTTCCCGCTCGGCAGTACGCGGTATTTCTCCGCCCACTCCGACACGGGCAGGCGCTCCGCCGGTCGCAGGGTTTGCAGCGCGTCACAGATCCACGCGGGCGCGGTAAACGGCTTTTGCCGGAACTTTTTCATTCCTCCGTCCGCTCCTCCCGTTGCACCGCGGCGTCCACGAATGTTTCCAGCATGGCCTCCAGCTCTTTCCGCAGGCTTCGCTCCACGCCCCGCACGGTCACGGCGTCCGCCGCGCCCGCCAGATTTGCGGCAACGCGGGCGGGGATATTCAGCGCAAAGCGCTTGAATGTCTCCAGAAATTCGTTCAGCTCTGCGGTGGCCTGCTCCGTCGGCAGGTATCGCCGCTCGGCAATGGCCGTTTTCAGGCGGTGCAGCTGGCCTTGGCTTTCTTTCAGCTCCACCTCGGCCTCCAACTTTTTCAGCGCCAGCTCCGTGGCCCTGCTGTTCTCGCCGCTTTCCTGCGCCTTTGCCTCTATGTAGGCGACATATTTCTGGATCGTTTCGCAGGTGCGGTATTTCCGCGCGCCGCCTCCCGGCGGCACCTCGGTTTCCAGCACACCCTCCTGCGTCAGCTGTTGGATCCGCCGGACGGTTTTCCCCAGCATTTGCGCGATTGCGCTTGTGCTGGCCCACTCCGGCACGGTGCCGGACAGGGTAGCGGCCTTTTCCGCCGCTTTCTTTTTCGCGCCGGTCGCCGCCTGCTTTTTGGCGGTGCCGCCGGTGCGTTTCTTCTCCGCCACCAGCGTCACCTCCTTTTCCTCGGCAGGTCGCTTTCAGCGCCCGCGCCGCGCCCTACATCAGCCGCCCGCGAATGATCGCAGGACTTCGGACGCGGCAGGCGCCGCAAGCCACCCGCCGCTCCGCCGCGGCGTGTTGTGCCTGCTTTCCGGCGCAGGCTGACCGCTTTTTTGTGTCCCTACTTCATAGGCAAGGGCTTTCCCGCCTCCCGCCGGAGGCTCACCGCTTCGCGCAGCAGGCAGAGCCGTTTCCGCCGCCGCGCGTGCATTTTTTCTGCAGAAAGCGCACGCAGCCCGTCCACCTCCGCGTACCCGATCCCGCCCGTCGGTGCGGTCGTTCTAACTGCCCGAAATGCCGCGGCGCCCGCTGGCGTTGCGCTTACGCCGCATCTGCTCGCAGAGGCCCGCGCGTTTCGCTTTGCCGTTTATTTGCGGTTTCGCGTTTTTCGTCCCCCTTTTCCCGCCTTATACCCCCTACGGGGGGTATAACTTTCCGGCCATTTTTGCAATCCGTAACGAAACAGCCTGATTTTTTTACTTTTTTTCAGGCAAAAATTCCGGGCTTTCCTTGCCCCGCAATGGTTTTTCCCTTGGGGAGTACCTAAACAGGGGGGAGGGAGGCCGCGGGCGCCCTCGGCAAAAGACGCCCGCGGCGCAGGTGAGCCGTGCCGCCGCAGCGCGTGGCGAGCGCGCCGCTATGATGGAGGGCGGACGGGGAGAAAGGAGAACAGAAAGCCCCGCGGCAGACGCTCCACGGCTATGGAATGGAAAGCAAAGAGACACCGGCCTGTCGGCTGGTGTCTCTCGGTATTCTTTTCAGGAGGTTTCATTCCTGCGCTGCTTTCCATGCTACCAATATAGCACAGCAAATAGTCTCAAAGTGTCTCAACTTTTTTCACGGCAGAATTTTCTTTGCGCGCCTCCGGCCAGCGGTGCAGCTTCGCGGCGTATTCCTCCACCAATTTCTGATTGCGCGCGTTTTCCATGAGAATATCCAATGCGGCGTTGTAGTAGCGGAATACTCCCGCACGGCTCATGTATAGGCTTTCCGCGATCTTATCCCACGAACGACAGTCTATGTGCCGCATTTCTACCACCGTGCGCTCCGTGGAGTTTGGAGGCAGAATGTCGATCAAGTCCATCACGGACAGAACGGCCTTTGCCATTTCCTCGCGCTGTTCCTCGATCCGGCTTTCGACCTCCGCGATCCGATAAACGACAGACACGGCACCGTCCGCCGACGGCTGCTTTGCCGCCGGTGTCAGTCGAACCGCGGAGCCGATACGCGGCGCGCGCAGCTCGCTTGACAGGACGGCGTGGCGCTCCTCCAGTATTTTCTTTTTCCGCATTGCCATGTGGTACTGTTGCAGATAGCTTTTTACCGCCGCGCGTCCCACGGTCTTGTCTGCCGCTTTCTTGCCCATTTTTACACCTCGGTAATGTCGATCCCGAAACGCTCTTTCAGCATTTTCTTTTTCATCATGTACTTTGCCGTTTTGGTCGGATTGCTCTTTGCGTCCAGCACGACGTAGCGCCAGCAATCGCTCGGAAAGCCCAAATCCTCCGCCAGCTGTTCGTCGTCCCTGCTTCGCTCTTTGTATGTGAAATCCGCCTTATAGCGGATCGCGCGTATTCGCTTGCCCTCCGTGTCCGTGAAAGCCTCTTGCAGCGTAAAGTCTACTTGCAGGCGCAGATCGCGGATCTCTCCGGCCATCTGCCGGAGGATCAGGCCGTCATATACGCGCGCTTCCTTGCAGCTGCCGAATTTCAGCACCGCGCCGGACGGCGTGATCCGCTCCGTCGGCTTGTTGTGGTACTTCGGCGCTTTCTCCGGCGATTTCTGCGGCGCAGGCAACGGCGCAGTCTCGCGCCGCGTCTGCTGTTCCCGCAGCTTCTCCATGGCCTGCCGCTGATATTCCAGCGGCAGATCGGAAACGCTTATAGCCATTGCGCCCTCCCGTTCTTCACACGGCGCTGGTAGCGGTAGCACAGTTTCCCACACCGGCGGCAGTAGGCGAAATTCGTTTGATATTTTCCGCCGTGCCGGTCGCTCCGGCGGCGCGTGATCGTGACATACCGCGTCATGTCCGGCTTATGCAGCCCTAATTTGCACAGCAAATTCTTTCTCACCGCTTACCCCTCCGCCGTGCCGCTGTCTTTCCCGTGTATAGTTGCAATCAGATATTCCCGCGTCAGCATGATTGCCTCCGGCACATCAGCGCCCGCGTTTCTTAGGGCTGTGTAGAAAATCCATGTCATTTCTGCCATACCGCCCACGGCATTGACCACATCTTGTTTGTTACTCATGTTCTGCCTCCATTTCGTCGGGGATCTCGATGTACTGCCATGACATTGGCGGGCGCGTCAGGCCGAACTCCGCCAGCGGGCTGGGCGTGTCGTATTTCTCCGGGTCTTGGACGATCCAGCCCGAAAGCCGTCTGCCGTTTGCATATTTCAGCAAATCCCCCAGCGGAACGCATGACATTTCCGACAGATCGCGTATGTGTCTGTATGTCACTTCTCCCGGACAGCGGAATTGTCCCTGCACCGCGCCCGTCCCGCTGACATACACCAGCACCGTCACCGGCCATTCGATGCTATCTTTTCGCGGGTGTGTTTTTCTGATCTCCAGCGTTTTCTCGCCGGACAAAATCTTTTCCCACCATTCGGGTTTGATGCTCAAAAGAACCGCCGTCATTTTTCCCGCTCCTTTCCGCCGCGCCGCTTGCTCGGCAGCGGCACCATGCGGCATTTATCCGTGGCGAACTCCGCCACATAGCGCAAGGCGGTATAGGCAAGCAGAACATCGGCCAGCCATTCCTCCGCGTCCTGCTTTCCCATACCATCAGCGTTTCGTTTCAGCAGGAACGCGGCAATTCGGTTTCCCATTTCCTGCACATTTTCCGCCGCTTCCACCCACCGCTCTTTCGGCAGCGTATAACCGAACTCCGCTTTTTTGATCTCGCTCATTCCTGCACCTCCCACGGAAAGGCAGAGGCGGGCAAATCGGGGTAATAGGCCCGCAGGTTGTCCTTGTAGAAAACGGGGATCTCGTTCTCGGCGCAGAAATCGGCAATGTGATCCACCCACGCGCGTTCCGGCACCACCTTGTCCGCGCGGTTGCCCGTTTCCGCGCCGACGATCACCCAGCAGGGCAGGCCCTCGGTACATTCCCGCATATCGACCGGCCCCAGTAACGGCTCCATGCTCCAAAAGGCGTTTATGCCGCTCTCCGGCATGGGGTACATGGCCTTTGCGTCCTCGTTGGCCACGGTACTGCCGTACCAGAAATTTTTCTCATGCGGCAGCAGGGCAAGGTGGTCTAATTCGAGATAGCGGGCCGGATTTTTTGTGAGAAACAAATAGCGGTGCCACGGTGCGCGTTTGCAGGCGTCCAGCACCTCGACGATCCATAAAGTCGGCACCCAGCGCCCGAACAGGTCAGCCATGGAGCAGACGAAAACCGTCTGCGGCTCTGCTATGCGCTCCGGCTGGTTCAGCCGGTAGCGGTGCATGGTGGGCGCGAACCCGAACGGGTACGGCGTTGCCTTGATCTTTGTGTCGAGGACGTGCAGGCCGTCGGCGCGCGGCGCGCGATCCTCCAGCCTCGCGTCGAAACGGTGCGCCGTTCTGCTCGCGTAGCAGTAGGCACACCCGTGGCGGCAGCCGGTCACGGGGTTCCATGACATATCCGCCCAGTCAATTTTCGTCTTGTTCATTGTTCTGTTCTCCTTTCGCTCTAATAGGCCACGCCGATGTAATCCAGCACCCGCGCATAGCCCAGTCCCTTTTCGTTTGGCTTCCACAGCCCGTCCGCCGGATCATATTCTCCGCCGCCGACGCAAAAGGCGTGGTGTTTCGGGTGCGTTATCCGCATACGCTGAAAGCGGTTCTCGCCTTTTTCGAGGTGCGCCCCGAAACCGCAGAATATGCAGCCCGTGCGCTGACAGCCCGTGCAATGCAGCGCGCAGGGTGTCAGCGTCGCGCTGTAATCGTTCTCGCCGTCGGACGCGACGATCTCCCCGTAGACGCTCGCAAATGGGATATGCCGATCTAACAGGAAATGCAAAATGTCCTGCTCCGTCCAGAAACTCATGGGCTTTCCCTTTGGGTGCTGGGCCTGAAACGCATTGCAGCCTGTCCGTTCCCATTGCTCTCTGCGCTGCAGGCTCTCCGTTGCCATTTCCGCCGTGATCGCTCTCCGGCCAGTTGCCGCCGCGTAGTAATTCATGGGGTGCTTTTTCATCACATCACAACACCGATCCGAAATTTTGAACGGTGCAAGTATGAGAAATTCCCATGTCCCGCCCGAAACAAAGGTTGTCTTTTCTTCCCCGCGGATCCACTTCGCCCTCATGCTGTCGGGATTATTCCGCGCAGAGCGTATATAGCCGCTGACGCGCTTTGAAATAATCGGGTAGCCGTGCCGCTCTATGACCTGCCGAACATTCATTTTGGGGCGGAAGCGGTCAAGATTGATCGTCACGCGCGGGAACTCGCGGCGCAGCCATGCCGTGTATTCGTCCACGAACCGCTGAATTTCTGGATATTCCAGCCCTGTGTTGACAAAAGCAAGGTTGAGCGGCCACGGCGGCGTCCGAAAGTGGGCGAGCCAGTTTGCCGCAAGGTAGGCCAGCACGGTGCTGTCCTTTCCGCCGGAAAAGCTCACATAGCACTTTCCGTCCCACGCGGTAAACCATTCCTCAATCTTGGTGTAGGATATGATCTCTTTGTCCTCGGTGTCGAGCGCCAGCAGCTCCTCGGCCCGCTCCGGCAGGATCGGCGTGTTCGTGTAGATCATTCTTCCACCTCCGCCGCCTGCTCCGCCTTTCGCCAGTCCATTGCCTCCAGCCGTTCCGTGGCCAGACGGGTGTATGCTTCTTGCAGGCTCGCCGCGTCGCGCTTGATCCGCCGGTTTTCGTCCATTGCGTTCTGCCCCTCGCGGGCGAGCGTGGCCAGCTCCTCCAGCCTGTCCGCCGCGTCCTTGTTCGGGCAGTACAGCCCCGCCGCATTTACGCCCTGTTTGCATGAAAGCCTGTCGGAACAGTCCGCACATTCTCCGCGCAGGGCAGAGGTGAGCTTTTCAACATCGGTCGGATCGTGCGTCAGCTCCTCGCCGTTTTCCCCGATTTCCACGCAGGCGTATGGCTTAATAGCAACAGCGCCGCCGGGATAACGGATCCAGTATGTTTTTTCTCCGTCCCGCTCCCGCAGCTCCGCCGAAAAGATCATGCCGCGCTTTGCCATCGGCAGCTCCGTGTCCCGTGTCAACTTTACGCGCACAGCTTCACACCTCCCGTTCAAACCGTATCTTCATTTGTGCAGGGCATAGATCGACCTCCGGCCTGCGCTTTCCTGTCCACCGCAACCCACCCGCCTGCCCGACGCACTTCCAGCCGGAAGCCCGCAGGCTCGCGCCGTTCTCTGTGTCGAGTATGTAGGTCACGATCCGTTTATAGCCCATTGCGCGGGCCGCTCTCCACGCCGCCGCGTACAACATCGAACAGGCGTTGCGTGTTCCGTCTGTGCATAGGCGGTTGACCTCCAGCGTCCACCCATCGTCAAGGTGTCGCGCCACCGGCCTACCCATAATAGCAACGCCCACTATCTTTTCCCCATCAGAGCAGCCTATCGAAAATTTGTGTCCAACTACGGGGCCGTGGTGCCGGTGGTTTTGCTCCACATAGGCGTTTGCCTCCTTTAGCGTCATGGGGCAGATTTCAAGCATTTTTCCCAACACCCCCAAAAGCCGCGAGGTCAACGCAGGTCGGTTTCCCGACATACTGACACCACGCCCATTCAAGCATTGCGCCGCGGCTCTGCTGGTAGTCCGGCAGGAACAGCACCGCGTCCGCCGTTTCCATTTGTGCAAAGCAGAGGCGCATATAGTCGGCAGGGGACAGGCCCGCGGGGTGCTGTGCGGGGTTCAGGACGATATGCCCCGCCGCCGTCAGCTTTTTCTCCGCCTCGCGGAATTTTGCCTTATAGTGTTTGTCGCCGGTGATTTTGCCGGATATGTAAATTTTCATGCTGTCCTCCTATTCGTTGAAAACCTCAAAATATTCTTGGTATGGGTAGCCGCTGATCTCATGCCACCCGCTGCGACAGGTGGCCCCGTCATCGAACTTATACAGTACAGCGCCCTTGCGCGCCTTTGGCTCCTTTTTCCAGCTTTCAGACGATACCACGCGATAGCTCACGACCGGCTCCACCATGTTTTGGCTGGTGCTGTACCGCTTGCCGGTGATCCCTGCCTCCTTAAAGCGCGCCATGGTCGAACGGCTTTCTTTCATCAGGTATTCCGCCAGCTTGTAGTGGTTTCCGCGGTGATCCATCGGCTTGAAGCTCACGTTTCCCTCGCCGTTCACGACGCCCTCCCACGCCTCCATGACGATCTCCAGCGGCATGGCCGTGAGTATGACATGATGGTGTGGGTTCGTCATGCGCTTCGTTTCCGTCACGATAATGTACTTGAAGCGGATCCCTTTCCGCTTGCAGAGCCGCCGGAGGCGTTTCAAAAACAGCGCACGGTCGGCAATACATTGTTCAAAGGTTCGCCCCTTGTCGTAGTAGTGCAGGACTGCGTGGAGATCCCTATACCCGAAATTCGCGTTGATCTTCCAGCGCAGTTTTTCCTCTGCCACTCGCTCGTTGATCTTCGCCTGCTTTTCTGACGTGTGGCCGGTGTTCTTGCTCCGCTGCACTCCCTTTGTGTGGACACGGAAAGACTGCATTTTCTTATGTTCGACGCACAGACCAGCTTTTACCACCCTATGGACATAGGCCATAGCGTCCTCCTTTTCTCTGCTGGTCATTCTGCTAATTGCTCTTACCGGAGCTATACGCGCCCGCGGGCGCGTCTGATTTTTGGCTTGTATTCCGTCCGATGTGCTGTTATAATATAGGTATATCGGACGGTTTTCCGTCGTCTGTATTGCCACCTGCGCCGTGTTGTCAGCACCGGGCGCAGGTGGCTTTCGTTTGTTTATGACAAATAATCCTTGGCCATTTCCAGCAGTTCCGCCGCGTGTTCTTGGTCAATGATTTTGACCTTTCCCGGCCTTTTCGGATCTTCTTCAACGGCCCAGCACACTTTCTTTGCCATAAGCTCACGCTTTGCCGTTTCGTTGGACAGTTTGATCTTGTAATACTCCCGATTGTCTTTCCATGCTGCGAACTCCAGAAATTCCTCGGCTGTCATGGTTACGGTCACATTCATGGTGTCACCTCCGGCAGTCCGAACTCGCCTTGCGTTACTTCGATCTGCGCCGCCGCGATCCTCGCGGTGGCCATTTCTGCATATTGTGGGTTGATCTCGCAGCCCACAAAATTGCAGCCGTGTTTCTTCGCCACAACGCCAGTCGTGCCGGAACCCACGAACGGATCAAGGACGGTTCCGCCCTGCGGACAGCCTGCCAAAATACACGGCTCGATCAGCTTTTCGGGGAATGTGGCAAAATGAGCGCCGCGGAAACCATTTGTGCATACCTCCCACACGCTCCGCTTGTTCCTGCAGCCCGTCCTATTTTCACTATTCCCGTGGCTTTCGCGCTCAATCGCGGCGCTATTGTCGTAGGATCGACCGCCGGTATAGGCTCCGCCGCCGCGAAATGTTTTCGCGTTCCCCTTGGTCGATGTGACGGGTTCGCTGATCGCCGCCGCGTTGAAATAATAGCGTTCGGACTTCGACAGCAGAAAAATGTACTCATGCGATTTCGTGCAGCGGTCGCGCACACTTTCCGGCATACAGTTTGTTTTTGACCATATAATGTCCTGCCGTAAATACCAGCCGTCTGCGCGGAGGGCAAAGGCCAACAGCCACGGCATACCGATAAGGTCTTTCGGTTTGCAGCCTGTCGCCGCTGTCTTTTTCAAGTGTCCCTCGCAGGTGCCTTTGTAACTATTAGATTTCGACGGCTTCTTGTCATAATGCGTCCCGTCCGCCATGCGGCCCTTGCCGCTTCCCGCGTAGCTGTCCCCGATATTTACCCATAACGTGCCATCGTCGCAGAGGACGCGGCGCACCTCGCGGAACACCAGCAGGAGCTTTTCTATGTATTCCTCCGGCGTTTCCTCCTTGCCGATCTGGCCGTCCGCGCCGTAGTCACGCAGGCCGTAATATGGCGGCGAGGTCACGCAAGTATGGACGCTTTCGGGCGGCAGCGTCCGCAACAGCTCCAGAGCGTCGCCGCACAGAACTTTTTCATACACTCTGCACCACCTCCGGCAGCTTCATGTCTCTGCCTCCCGCTCGCGCAGCGCACGATCATTCTCCAGCATGGCCTTTTTGACCTCCGCCGGTGCGTCGGAAAAATCGTCGCTGACCGCTTCCAGCATGAGCCACCATAGCGGCCTGTCGGCTTCGTCACCGTTCGGGCAAGGCTTCGGGCAGTCCGCCCGCGGGCAGGCGTCGCAGAAAGCGCGGTGAAAGGCTTCGTCCCACGGGCCTGACAGGGCAGGGAGGGCGGACAGGAAAGCCGCCAGCGTTTCCGGCGAGGAGGTAATGACTTCAAAATTTGTCCGGCCCATGGTTTAATCCTCCTGCCCGATCACGGTCACGTCCTCGTTTTTGTCGAACAGGGAAATATTTGACACGGGGTCGCCGCGCTCCAGCTGGTTCTCCCAATCAAGCGAGGCAATATGTCGGATCTTCTCGGTGTCCTCCGCCGAAAAACGCCCCGGCGCAATAAACACCGCAATGCCCATCGACGACCACACGCCCATGGTTCCCGTGTCCGCCATGAAAGTCAAAGGCTCGGCCACCTTAAAATCAATGATCCGCATGATCTCCGTGTCGAAACCGTAGACCTCGCCGCGCTCTGTCTGGTAGAGCTGCCAACGGTCACGGTAGATCACGGGGATCTTTTTCATGCACAGCATTTCACCGTCGGACTGCCTGAAAAAGTCCATGCGGATCTTCACGGCGTCCTCCATCAGCGTTTGGTTTGCCGCGCCCTTTGCAATCAGCATTGGGCTTGTCGGGATATAGCCGACATTCTCCGTGATCTGCACGGACGCCTCCACGGGGACGTCGCGCGCGTCACATTGCAGCGCCCACGATTTGCCGTTGATCGTGACCATGTTTCGCTCCGGCACATATTCATAGCCCCGCGGATAGGTGTTTTTCAGAACCTTGCAAAGTCCTCTTTTGTCGAGCATTTTTCTTGTCCTCCTTATTTAATAGGTAGATGATCGCACCGCTGGCGGCTTCACCGGCTTTTCGCCCTCGCCGGTCGCCCACACCTGCGCGTCCCGCACATCATACCAGCAACAGCCCCAAACCTCCGCCGCGTTCATAATCGCGGACAGCTTCGAGCTGCACGGAACCACAACGGACTTGTGCGCTGGGTGTGATACTCTCGCGGTGCCGGTGGCGCTCCATCTGCGCCGCCGATCTTGTTCTTTCACATTTGCTTGGTGTTCGCGGCTCCTATAATCATTCAAACGCCGTTCCATGCGTTCACCGTTTGCGCCCAGCGCTCCGCCGCGGCCTGCACGGTGTCGGTGTATTCGGTGGAGGCCACGCCTGCCGCCCACGCCTTTTCCGCGCGGGACGGCCCCATGTTATAAGCCATGAGCGCCTTTTCCGTGCTTCCGTAGTCCTCCAGATACTTGCCCAGCAGGTACACGCCGCAAGTGATATTTCCCGCCGGTGTGGTCGGATCGCAGCCCGTCGCCGCCATCAGGCTTTTGTGGTATGCACCATCAGGCCCCGGCATTAACTGCATCATGCCAACCTCTCCGGCAGAGCCTACGGCCTCCGTGTCAAAATAGCTTTCCGTTTCCGCGACGCCCAGCGCCAGCGGGTACGGGCAGCCATATACGGCGCAGGCCGTCCGCATAATGTCCTGCAGGGTGTAGTCCATCGGCACCGCCGCGGAAAGATAGCCGCTTGCGAGCAGGGCGGCGTCGATCTTCTCCGCCTCCATGGGATCCTCCGCCGGTTCCTCCGGCATAATGACCGGCAGCACCGCCGCCGCGTCTGCAAACGAAACGGCAGTGGCCGCGTTCTGTTCCCGCTCGGCTTGTTCAGCTTCACAGGCGTTCGCGTTCCATACGGTCAGCGACAGGGCAGCCATAACCAACAGCACGACGGCGAGGCACAAGAGGGTGGCTTTTCTCACTTCCTCCGCGCGTTCGGCCCGCTCCTTTTCTCTGCGCCTGCGGGCGGCTTTGACTTCCTCCGCCGCCCGTTTCATGTCACGGGCGGACACCGCCGCGCGATATACGGCCAGATCGTCCTCCAGCACGGAAATGCGGACGCTGTTCTGCTTCGTCCGTGCGCTGATACTGCCCACCACATTCTCCAGCTTGTCCAGCCTGCGCCCCATGTCGCGGCTGTACTTTTCGGCTCTTTGGCTCATTTGCTCGGTTCCTCCTTTGAATAATTTGTGTTGATCCTGCGGATCAGCTTGTCCGGCGGAGCGGGTGGGATAAAGCCGCCCACCTCGTAGGTGATCCCGTATCTGCGCCGCCCGCAGCTGGCGCAGGTGATTTTCTCGCAACGGCTATGTACCGCCGTCACCTTTTCGCCGCCGCTCGCCAGCGCGACAGCGCAGGGCTTGCAGAGGTTATAGATCATTCCGCCGCCTCGCTTTCGTCAAGGCGTGACGCGCACATATCTGCTTCGTGCAGGCGCCACACCCACGGGGAAATATCCATTGCCGCGTCGAGGTCGCGCAGGTCGGTACGCGCCGCCGTGTCATACGGCCCCATGTGCCAACGGATTGCCAGCGCTTCGTGATCGTTCAGAGGGATAAAGCGCGAGATCAGGTATAGGCTCTTTTCGCCGTGTCCCAACGGAAACGGATCCTTGAATGTGTAGCCCGTTCCGTTCGGGTGATACACGCCCACTTTACAAACATCGTGAAGCAGGCCCAGCAGGGTCACCGTTTCCTCTTTGTTCGCTGAAAGCGTCGCCGTCCCCGGTGCGCTTTTGTCGGTCAGGTCGCGGATCGTGATTTCCCGCAGGCGGGCATATACATTCATGCTGTGAATGAGCAGCCCGCCGTAAACGGCAAGATGGTGTCCCTTGGAGGCCGGAGCGGTGAAAAAGTCCGTTTCGTTTTCCAGCCAGTCCAGCAGGGAATACACGCCGTCGCGGTGTACTTTGTCGCGCAAAATGCTTTTGAAACGCTCCGCCAGCATTTCAACGCCGTTTTTCTCTAAAAATCTTGTCATTGTCGTTCTCCTATTCTGTCGGGGCTTCATTGCCCCATGCGTCCCAACCGTCGGCGCGCTGGCGGGCGAACATTTCCAGCCGCGGCACATCACCCAGCAGTTCGACGATCCGCCGCCGCGTTTCGTCCGGCTTTTTGCTGTGTCCCTCGAATGGGGCTTCTATGATCTGGTGGATATTGTGGGCGAGGATCTGCGTCGCCGCCTTAAAATCCGGCGTGACGCCCAGCAAACACACCTCCGCGTTTGCGCGGGTGTATGCGCCCGTACCCATGAAATTTCCGCCGTTTTTGCGGTTCTTTTTCACCCATACAAAAGCCGCGGTCTTATATGTAAAGCCCCATGCCTCCATGACCTTTAGGGCCTCCGCGATATTCGGGAATGTCGCCCACATGAAGCAGGCACACCCCCCCGCAGATTTCGCGCACCGGCAGCGCGCATATTTCGGCGGTCGCCATTGTCGGGTAGTGCTTCGCCGCCGTGCCGCGGCTTCGCTTGGTTGTTCCGGCCTGCTGATACGCCCACGGGGGATCGGCATAAATTACAGAATATTTCTTGTCGGGGAGGGGGATATGGTTAGCCATTGCCGTTCACCTCCCACTCTCCGCTGGCGGCTCGCCGCGCCACATAATAAAGAGCCTCCACATTTGAAATGGTTGTTTCCCGCGCCAGTCTCTCCGCTTCCGCCATCATCAGATCCGCGTCAAGTCGGCACATTTCAGCCGTAGCCCTGACAGCCTTTTCCGCCGCCAGATACTCGTTGATTGCGGCCAACTGCGGGGAGGTGTAGGCCGTCAACATGGCCATGGCCATGTCGTTACGCTTTGCCATTTGCCGCGCGCCTCCTCTCAATTTCTGCATGGTGCCGCCTCCGTTCTGTACCACGCCATGATCCGCTTTTCGTATTTCTTGCGGATCCGCTTTTTCTTCGTGTGGACATAGCGGTTATATAGCGGGCGGTTGAAGCAGCGCGCCCAGCGCAGAGCCGTTTTCAATTCCTGATCCTTTAGAACCTCCGCCGCCACTTTCCGCAGCCACTCACAAAATGCCCTGATAGCCTCGCAAGCTGTCGCCTCGGCTTCGCGCCACGCTGATATGAAATTTTCCGCGCCGTGTTCAGCGAGCGCCGCGGTTTTCTGCTGTAATTCCGATGTGCTATCGTGCAGAACCGACGCACACGGAGCTATGCCCGCCG
>OHIS01000151.1_pt1 | contig 22158 bp, 28 predicted proteins | sample 1568361 | NCBI WGS metagenome assembly OHIS01 (sample SAMEA3879607, study PRJEB24766) | human gut metagenome | biome: human-associated habitat; feature: feces | place: USA | collected 1985/1987 | reverse complement strand
GTAGGAGGAATTATGTACTTAAATGCTAAACCCAAAGCAATATATATGAAGCGCAAAATGCTCGGCCTTACACAAGCGGAAGTAGCTAAACTTGCCGGGATAGGCGCGATGTCATTATCGAGGATGGAGAACGATAAAAACCGCGTACATCCTTTTCGTGCTAAGGCCGTAGCCGATGTGCTTGGGTGCAGCGTAGATGAGCTGTTTGAAAAGGCCGAGAAGAAGATTTCATGAGTTTGGGCTGTTCTGCAAAAGCGATGCTTCAAAAACTCTTGGATATGACGCAAAGCGCTCCAAGACCATTGCCGATGTGTAACGAAACGTGACGCATGGGTACAGACGGGAATAAAATCTGATGGAACCCAGGCTATGCCTCGGAACAGCACCATGTTTATTCCTGAAGGCGACATGCACCGCCTTACCACATACAGCTTGAACAAAACCAATATCAAATAAGGAGGATAAAAGATGAACCGGCAGATGAAAGTATTCAACCATGAGCAGTTCGGTAATGTACGCATTATCGAGGAGGACGGCAGGATGCTGTTCTGTGGAAGTGACGTTGCAAAGGCGTTGGGCTATACCAATCCCAGAAAAGCAGTACGTGACCATACAGAGGGGGGAACGAAACGTTCCATGGTCTCTCTTACGACAAATCAGTATGGTGTGACTACGGAGCAGATTGTAGAAACAACATTCATTACCGAAGGCGATGTATACCGCCTTATCACGCACAGCAAGCTGCCTTCGGCAGAACGTTTTGAACGTTGGGTGTTCGATGAAGTACTGCCGGGCATACGCCGCACAGGCGGCTATGGTCAGCAGCTCAACATGGAGCTGGTAGCGCAGATAATTACAATGACCGTACAAGCCACGGTGAAGGAACTGCTGCCGCTCATAATGCAGGAGAAAAGGCCGGAACCCGAGCGCAGGGAAGTACAGGTAGCCGTAAACAACCGGCGCCCTCCGATGCGCGGAGTGAGCCAGTTCAAGATAGTTTCCGGCGGCTTCGCGGAAGTGGTCATAGAGCTTTCACGGCAGCACAAGACCAACCGCGAAATACGCGACTATCTGTATGAGCAGGGCTTGGAGATATCCGAAATGAGCATAAGCCGCTTCCGCAGGAAATGCGCGCTTGAGCCCACCGTGCTGACAATAGCCGTCTAAGGAGGAACAAACATGGAATATATAGGACTTGGATTTTGCCTTATGCTCATAGGCGTAGCGATAGGAGCCATTGCCGGAGTTGTGGCGGAGGAAATACTGGACGAGCGTTGGCGCCGTAAGGCGCAAAGGCGAAGGTTGCAGCGCAAAACGCTGTATATAGAGAACCTGAAAGAGAACGAAGCAAACTGAGCGGATAGCCGAAACCGCCGCAAGGCGGTCTATGGGAACCGACCACCCCATACTGATGATGGCAGGTCAAACGGAGGAAGGGGCATGAAACGGTACGGATTAGTCACCACTTTGGAAGCTGCAAGGCTTACTGGTGAAACTGACCGCAACATACGATACAAGATACAGCATGGTGAATACAACGCCGTAGCTGTTGACATGCCCTGCGGCCGCGGCGGAAAGCAATACATGGTGGATATAACAGATCTGCCCAAGAGCGCACAGATGCGCTATATAGCCCAAATGGAGGGCGGGAATATCGGAGAGGCTGATATAGTGAGCTATCAACAGCGATACGGCGACAAAGGCGTGAACGAGGTACTCATGCGCCGCAACGCCGTGCTTGAATGCAGAATAATTGAAAAGGACGGCAACGGCAACATAACCGCGCGGAAGAATGAGCTTGCTGCGCGGCTTGGCGTAACGCTGAGAACGATATACCGCTGGCGCGACGCATACGAAGCAAGGGGCCTTGCCGGACTTATGGATAAAATCGAACAGTCCAACAAAGGCAAGCCGAAGAACATGTGTCTGTTTGCGCAGGACGTTATAAAGGCGAACCTGTACTCCGCTGCGAAGCATACGAATCGCAGCGCATATGAGAAATTAAAGAAGCTGAATACGGAGCTTGGCTGTAAGGCCTGCGAACGCTGCCCGCATTGCGAGGGCAGCATTGTCCGCCGCGAAATGGCTCTGCAGGGAGCCGCGCAGGAATACGAGCTGTGCGACCAAGCCGGAGGCGGGCTTGTCATACCGGGCAGCGTAAGCGCCTTAAACAGATATGTGCAGACTATCCCCGCGGATGAGCTTGCATATGCGCGCTATGGCCACAGATATTGGGAAGCAAAATATATGCCCAAGGCACAGCGCACAAAGCCGGAGAAGATAAACGAATGCTGGTTTGGCGACCATCATATGTTCGACCTGTTCGTTATAGACGATGATGGGCGCATCGTACGCCCGTGGATGACGGCATGGAGCGATGCAACAAGCGGCGCGTTTGTGGGCTGGTGCATTACAACGAATCCCAACAGCACAACCATTGCGGAAACATTCGTCCGCGCCGTGGCCAAGTCTAAACAAAGTCCGTTCTACGGTGTGCCCTCTACGATATATATTGACAACGGTAAAGACTACCGCAGCAAACGGTTTGAAGGCGACAGGGAAACCGAACACGTTATAGGCCGTTTGAACGAGAAGATGGTAAATACGTCGCTCTTGCAGGCGCTCGGCGTGGCGGTTATACATGCACAGCCGTATAAAGCGTGGTCAAAGATAATTGAAAGGCTTTTCGGCATTATAGAAGATCGCTATATACGCGATCTGCCCGGCTGGTGCGGCAACTCACCGTCGCAGCGTCCGCAAGACCTGACACGTGCATATCTTGAAAGGCAAGCTGAGCGCGGCAGGCTGCTTACGATAGCCCAATTTGAACGCATAATGCGTGAGCAGATAATTCCCGCCTATCATAACGAGGCGTTTGACAAGGAACAGTCACCGCTTGAAATATACGAGAGCGGCGAAAAGGCACGTAATGACCAGCCTGATTGGGATGTGCTTGCCATGATACGCACTGAACAGACGGTGCGTAAAGTCAGCTATATGGGCATAAAGCTGCGTAACCAATGGTATTGGGACGATACGCTGCGGCATATGGTCGGGCAGGATGTAACCGTGCGATACAGCAAGGATGATGACCTGAGCATATCGGTAATTGCCGATAATAAGTTCATATGCGAAGCGGCGCTCAAGGATAAACTTAAGCTTATCGGCGAAAACGAGGACAAGCTTGCCGCACACATGCAGCTACAGCATCTATCTGTACAGGAGGTACGCAGCGGAATATCCAATGCAAAGCGCGCCGTGCAGATAGGCCTGCGCAATGTCTACTATGAGCCAATAGACGTTATGGCCGCAGGAACGGGCAATATAACCACTCTTGAGTACCGCAGGGCAGCTAAGGCCAAGGCGGCAAGGCGAGCTGAGCTTGCCGAAGAGGTAAGGCGCAACAAGGCGAGCGAGGATACGGCGAATGATACAGTGCGCGATATGTTCATGGCTATGGGCAGAGCGCACGGTAACAAATAAACCATAACTCATGTCAAAAAGGAGGACACGGAACATGGAAACAGCAAGGACATTGGACACGCAGCGTGATACGGACGCACTGCGCACAGCGCTCAGAGCGCTGCAGGAGGACGGCATAACCTTTGCCGAAATAAGCAAGGCAACGGAGGTGCATAGGACGGCTATAAGCCAGCTGGTAAATCAAGGCGTAATGCCGAGTATGAAGCATGTGGCCGCATTGTGGGCGTTTATAGACCGCCAACGTGCCGAGATGGAATATGTGCGCACAAATACTCCGACCACATACAAGCAAGAGCTTGAAATATGGGAAACGGAAGAATATGTGCTTGCTAAGGGCTGGTGCGACTATATCTACCAAAAGCGAAAGATGGGTGTGCTGATCGGCGCTCCCGGCACGGGCAAGACTACCATATTGAAGCGGTTTGTCGCAGAGCATCCCGGAAGCATATACATTGAAGCAATGCCAAACATGCGTACGAACGACCTGCTGAACACTATCGCAAGGCGTGCCGGAATAAGTCTGAAGGGCAACGGCTGCCAGCGCATGGAGGGACTCATAGATGCGCTTGCCGTGCGCAACGATGTTGCTATACTCGTTGACGAGGCAGAGTATTTGAAGAAATGGGATGTAGATAAGTTTGAATACCTGCGAAAAATATGGGATAACACGGGCACCCCGATCATTATGGCCGGCACTCCCGAGCTTGAGACTACCATTAAAAAAGGCACAGGGAAGGATAACCTTGCACAGCTATATCGCAGAAAATACGAGTTACAGCTCAAGGGCATTTCCGCGAAAACGGCTCTCCAACACCTGTGCCAATACCATATTACCACAGATGCGGCAAAAATGCTCGCAGAAATTGGAGCAGATGTGCAGCACGGAGGACTTGGCAACCTTACGGAACTGCTCGACCTATGCCTTGAAGCGGCTGCCGGAGGCGAAATAAGTGCCGATATGGTAAATGCAGCAAAGAAATATAAACTTATGTATTGACAAGGAGGTAACTATGGCAAGAATAAAACCCAAGGACAAGCTGCCACAGCTTCAAAGCTGGGACGATGTAGACCTTGCATTATGCGAGATCGCGGAGCATATGCGGGTGACGGAATCTATACAGCATAAAATGCAGCAGGTAATTGATGACGCAAAACTGCAGGCTAAAGATGCCTGCAACCCGCATGCGGCTGCAATAGACGCCCTGAGCCGGCAGATAAAAGAATATGCCGAGCGCAACAGGGACAGCCTAAAGAAAAAGACAAAGCCTCCTGTTTTCGGCAATATAGGCTGGCGTAAGAGTACCAAGCTTACCCTCCCGCGAGATCCCGGAAAAGTGGCCGACATAGTTCGGCTGCTACGCGCGCTGGGCTGGAATGATTGCATTAAAGTAGAACCGCCAAAGGTTAACCGTGAAGCGCTGCGTACGCATCCTATAGAGGATATAATCAAAGTGGGCGTAGACGTATCGGTAACGGACGAATTCTGGCTGGAAGTAAAAAAGGACGCCATACCGGCGGAACCGGAGGTACAAGATGGGCGCATATGAATATACACCCGCCCCTATTACTCCGGCTCAAAAGCGGTGCATATATACGCTGGCCCGAAGGGAATTGAATATCTCTGATGAAGACATACATGCGATGACCTTTTATTTGGGCGGCGTAGAACACGTAAGCGAACTCACGGCCAAACAGGCCAAAAGCATGATTGACATGCTGAAGGATATGGCCGGGCAGGATACGAATGTTACGCGGCGAGGGAAACCTACGCCGCGGCAAATCGAACTGATAAACAGTATATCCTGTGAAATGGGTTGGAACGATGATAGGCTGCGCGCATTTTTAGAAAAGCGTTTCAGGATATCACATGTAAAGTTTTTAGACGATAAGACCGCCGTAAAGGTTATAGAGGCACTAAAGGCTATAAAGGCAGGAAATCGCGGAGAAAGGAGACATACGGGCGATGATCGAAATACCTCAATGGTTACATGACACAGATCCAGCATTATTGCCGGAACAACACCGGAAGATTGCAGAGCTGATAGGATATGATAAGATGCTTAACCTTGTATCGACATACAGCGGCGATTACCTATATATCCCCAAGCTTGACGCGATCATACGCGCAGTGCGCAACAAGAGCCTCATTGAGGACCATCGCAAAGGGACTGCGCCGCTGGAATTGGCACACAAGTACGATTTATCCGTGGTGCAGGTATATGAGATAATAAAGCGGGCGCAAGCGGACAGAAACGATGAACAGATCACGTTTTTTGAAGGAAAATGATTAAGTAATTAAGTTAGCGCAATTACATACCTAAGCATATGCAGCAAATGCGATAATACCGATACGGGAATTCCCGTATCGGTATTTTGCCAACCGGAGGTTGTTATGAGCGAGGCATGGATAACGTGGATAATTCAAGGCGTAACAGGCCTTGCTTTAGGCGTTATAGCGTGGTACATGAAACGTGACCGGGAAGAGATAGATAAGAAGGTCGGTAAGCAGGAAGAGCGTATAGACCGGCTTGAAAAGGAAATGCGGGGGCTTCCGTTTACTTATACCACGCGCGATGACTTCATTCGGACAACCACGCAAATTGACCAAAAGCTGGATAAAATACTTGACCGCATAGCTGATATGCAGAAGGAGGGCTAAATAAATGGCGAGTATAGAAGTAATAAAAAATCGTGAGATACGCGGCTGCATCCTGCGCGCACTGGCTAAAACGCAGTTCAGGGCTATAAGCGACCACTCGCTTGCCTTGGCCCTTGTGAGCGTTACAACGGACATATATCCGCATCTATGCTACTTGGCCGATAAGGGATACATAAGCGCAGTGGATGTGCGCGGTGATGACATACCCGGTGTAGAGTCGTTGGTAAACCTGACCGCCAAAGGTGTAGATCTTATCGAAGGCAGCATCCCGGGTGACGTTGGTATCGTACTGTAAGGTGCATAATGGGTAAGCAGCGCGAACGCAACCGCATAAAATCGCGGGTAGACGAGCTGCCGCAGGATGCGCGCGAAATGCTTGACAGAATGTTGGGCGATGTGACCAACACATATGCCGAAATATCTGAAGCCATGGGTTCGCGTGGCTGGGATATCAGCAAATCGAGCATCGGGCGGTATGCGATGCGACAAAACGCGGTTGCCCGCCGTCTAAAGGAATCGCGCGAGCAAATGGTGGCGCTTATAAACGAAGTTAAGGACAACAACGATGTTGAAGCATCCGAACTTGCGTCGTCGCTTTTGATAGACGGCCTTACAAGGCGAATAGCAACGGCCGAAGATGACTTTGAGAACATGCCGCTTGAGAAGGCCGGACGGCTGCTTGTGCAAATACAGCGCTCGGCAATATATAAGGAGCGCATGAGATCCACGCGGGCGCGTGCCTGCAAGGATGTTGAAATAAACATCATGGCGCGTATGCGACGTCAAATACACGATGATCCCGAATTGCTGTCGCGTATTGCCGATCTTGTCCGTGCCGCTGCCGAAGAGGAGGCGAAACGCGATGAGGATGGATAATTGGTATGTGCTGCATGTGCGTACCGGGCAGGAAATGGGCGTAGCGGAAGCCGTGCGGAAACTGCCGGGTGCAGCGGCGCTTGTCCCTTCCGTAATACTAACCGAACGTAGAGACGGCAAACGGGAAGAATGCAGCCGGTTACTTTATCCGGGGTATGTATTTGCACAGACCGAGCGACTGAATGCTCAAAGATACTATGACTTCAAACGCATCGACGGCGTGCTCCGCCTGCTTGGCCTTGATGACGGAGATATACCAAGGTGCGTGCCGGAAAGCGAAATGCAAACGGTAATGGATATAACCGGCGATACCCAGACGGTAGGAATATCCCACGGTATCAAGGATGCAGGACGGACCCTTGAAAAGCCTTCAGGGCCATATCACCAGGATAGATACAAGGCAGCAGCGCGCAACAGTGCGCCTAAGCCTGATGGGGCACGCGCAGATAGTAAGTGTCGCTCTCATCACAAGCAGTCCGACAGAGCCGGAGGCTGAGTAATCGCCCCGTCAAACATCGAACGAACATATTGATGTTTCCCGCTACCACCGTCCTGTTTCTCCGTCGGTGAATGGCGAAGCATAGTCCTCCCGAAAATTGGGCTACACGCCGTTTTATGGCGCGTGTAGCCCAATTATACTATCAAATACACCATAACGCCAAATAACGGCACTACAACGCATTTTAACGCTATATGCGGAGGTGAGACCATGGCTGTACAAGACCTTGAATATTTACTTGCCCCGGATGGGGTAACGGATAAACGCTTCTTACGCGCCAGAAGCAGCTTCTGGGAATACTGCAAACTGCGCAATCCGAAGTTCTTCCGCAGTGAGAGGAAGTACTTAAAAGAGCTTGCAAACTGCTTGCAGGACTTATATGAAGGTAAACTGATCAATCCCACCACCGGTGAACCATATAAGAAAATGATGATGAACTTGCCGCCGCGGCATGGCAAATCGTATACACTTACGCTTTACTGTCAATGGTTGCTCGGCAAATCAAATACGAACCGGATCATCAGTGTCAGCTATAATGAAACCCTTGCCGGGCGTTTTGCCCGTAATGTGCGCGACGATATTGATGCCACCAAGCTTGATCCCAAGCTGGTTGTGTTTTCGGATGTATTCCCGACAACGCGCATAAAACAGGGGGATGCAAGCACGCAATTATGGTCGCTTGAAGGGCAGTTCTTTAACTATCTTGCTACCGGTTTCGGCGGCACTATAACCGGCGTAGGTTGTAGTATAGGCGTCATAGACGATCCCATAAAGAATGACAAGGAAGCGTTTAATGACCGCGTACTCGATGAGCAGTGGGCATGGTATTGTGACACATTCCTATCGCGCATTGAAGAAGGCGGTTTGCAAATTGTAAATATGACAAGATGGTCAACAAAAGACCTTTGCGGCAGATTACTGCAAAATGACGCAGGTGATTGGTACATATTCTGCCGTCCGGCTTACGATGAAGTATCCGGCAAAATGCTGTGCGAAGAACTGCTGTCAAAGAAGAATTACTTCAAAAGGCGCACACTTACATCGGATGCTATCGCCGATGCAAACTACCAGCAGAAGCCCGCGGACGTGAAAGGCAAGCTGTACAGTACGTTTGCAACATATAAAGAACTGCCTCGAAAAGCAGACGGAACGCCGGGATTTGAAAAAATCATATCATATACCGATACTGCCGATACGGGCAGCGATAAACTTTGCAGTATAGTAGCCGGACAGCTTGCCGGACAGGGATATGTGCTTGATGTTGTATACACCGACGAACCTATGGAAACAACAGAGCCGCTTGTTGCAGCGCAGCTGCATGATTATCATGTAGATATTGCCAAGATAGAGAGCAACAATGGCGGACGGGGGTTCGCGCGATCTGTGGAGCGCATACTATGGGAACAGTATGCTGACCGAACTGTTGCAATAGAGTGGTTTCACCAAAGCGAAAATAAACAGGCGCGCATACTGTCGGGAGCAAGCTATGTAATGCGTAATCTGTACTACCCGGAAAATTGGGATAGACGCTGGCCTGAATATTATCGTGATATGAACACATATCAGCGCAGCGGTAAAAACGCACATGACGATGCGCCGGATGCTACTACAGGCATTGCTGAAATGCTACAAGGCGACGGGCAGGGCGAATTTATAGTTTATTGAAAAATCAAGAAAAATGGTATTAGGTATCGCCCGCAAACAGATAAAACAATAAAAAACGACGCAGAACATTGCATAAAAGCGCGTGAGCGCATAAATGCACTAAAGGAGGAACCGAATGGGAATACGTTGGGAGGCAGTAAAGGCGCTTATCACGGGTAAAGCCGACTCCGGTATGATGGATTTTATGCAGTCAGGACGTAGCAAGCCTCCGGACAGAAATACCGAAGAATGGCTGCAATCATATTTGAATAACCCCCGCCTTGCGCCGGTGCGAAAAATAGCCACCGACCTATCGAGTATACAAGGAAAGCTATACCGCGGTGCAGGTGAAAAGCGAAAAGAGGTGCAACAGCACCCCTTTTTAGATTTCTGGGATTGCCCTAACCCGCTGCCGGAGCTGACAGCCGCTAATATATGGCGACTCTTGGAAATATGGTATCAGCTTAAAGGCATGGCTCTGTGCGTTATCGAGCGCGACCACCGCGGAATGCCGACCGAATTATGGCCTGTACCGCCGCATTGGATAATGGACATTCCCCATAGAGGACATACATATTACACTATAAAAAACCCGGACGGCAAACCCGCAAACGTGCCGCTGACAGACGCTTTTGTACTTAAAGACCTAAACCCGCTGAACCCTTATACGAGCGGAGCGGGCCAAGCAGAAGCTGTTGCAGATGAAGTTGAAGCTTATGAGTATGCTACAAAGTATTCAAAAATGCTGTTCTTTAACGACGCCCGCCCGGACTATCTGATCGCGGCCCCGGGTGTAACCGAGGAGCAGATAAAACGATTCATAGCCTCCCTTGAGGCAAGACACAGAGGACCATGGAATGCTCATCGGCCCGGTATAATACCGCGAGAAGTAAACATGTTCCGGATGTCTGATAGCCCGCGCGAGATGGACTTTATTGCATCGCGCAAAGACCTGCGCGACACGATCAACAGCCACTGGGGAGTTCCGCCGGAGATGCTGGGCATAGTTGAGAACAGTAACTGTGCTACTGCTGCCGCCGCAAAATCCATATACGCCGAAAATGTGCTTACGCCACAGCTTATGCTTAGGCAAAACGCGATAAACGTTCAGCTCTTGCCCCAATTCGAACACGGCCTTGAATGGGAGTATGACGATATCATACCGCAGGATGAGGAGTATCAGCTGCGAGTAGCGAGCGAAGGATTAAGCCGCGGCGCAATAATGGTAAACGAATGGCGCACTAAAATGGGACTTGACTCCGTAGAGGGCGGAGACGTGTTCCTAATGCCCATAGGGTGCATGGTTGTGCAAAAGGGTGATTTTTTGTCAACAGACATGCGCGGGGATGGTGCAAACATAAACCCTACTGACCCGGCGGGTGCAAATATAACGCCTGCCGGGGTGAAAGCAAGACGTGTGCCGCCCGATCGCAACCGCGTGCGCCATGCAATGGATAAAACACGCAGAGAGCAGGAGCGAAGCGCCGGACCGATCATATACCGCGCACTGAAGAAGCAGCTTTATGGCATCATAAAGCAGCTGGGCGCTGACTCCAAAGCGGAAGATGACGGCTGGACTAAACTGCTTACGGTTGATATGTCCGGTGATATGCGTAATGTTGCGGATAGAGTTGAAAGCATACTGCTGCAAACCGTGGACTGGCCATACAGCGAGAGCGAGCTGCTATCTAACGTTAGAACGGTGTGGCAAACGGCATACGGATCCGGCGCCGAGCTTGCGTCCAATGTGTACAACATAAGCATAAGGCAACCATCGCTCACACATCAGCTATTGGTAAGCGGTGCGCAGCGGATAAAAGGCATAACCGATACAACAAGAGAAATGCTTTCAAAGACCATTGCCGAAGGCATAGTTGCCGGTGATGGACGGCAACAGCTGATAGATAGGGTCCGCACAGTTATGCCCGGCGCATCACCCGGGCGCGCGGGCGTTATTGCCGCGAACGAAGTCCATACAAGCTTGATGTCAGGCAATTTCAACACAATACGCGATGCCGGTTTTACGACAAAGACATGGCTGACTGCCGGTGACAGTGACGTACGCGAAAGCCATAGGCAGCTAAACGGAGTTACCATAGGCATAAATGAACGCTTTGCAAACGGCTTACTGTATCCGGGCGATCCCAATGGTCGCCCGTCCGATATAATAGGTTGCCGATGCGATCTTATAGCAGGAGAGGAAATACAAGCCATACCTATACAGGAACGATCGGAACATGATATACTTCGCTCAGGTGGAGAGGATCACATTGATAATCTGCCGCCGGAAGTTGAAAGGCTACCCGATATCAAACAGCCATTACCGGATGAGGCTGCTGAATCGCTGGCGATGTATGAGCGCGAAATCGCAGAGAACGATTTTGAAACCGCTATCGTTATGACACGTAGCGGGAAGAGCTATCGCATACGGGGCAGGCGCAGCAGCGTCGATATAAGCGCATTGTCTGAAGAAGAACTTTATAAAGCGGTTATGACGCATAACCATCCGGCCGGTGTGACAAAATATAGCTTTAGTGCGGAGGATATCAGTAATGCGCTGGAGCATAGATTTGCCGTGCTAAGAGGCGTTGATGATGAGTATGAGTACGAGATTCGGACGTTCCCCGGCACCGTTGTTAAGGATACTGATACAATGCGATACGAGTTTAAGAACAAGTATATGCGTGAAGCGCTCAACGAAGCGTGGAACCGAAGGCTCAATATGGACACGGACGGATACCATTACGCGTGCCAACGTATGTCTGAAGACTATGGATTCTATTATGTTAGGAGGAAACGAAAGTGAGCTATGTAAGCGAAGCGCAACAGCTGCAGGCTGAAACCGAGATGAAATTAGACGCTCTTTACGAAAAATATTCCGGCTACGTTCCAAAGGGATTGGATGACGAACCTTGGTCGGCTGAAGAGCGAGAGATCATACGTGCTTTTTCGGCGGCAGTAAAGGCGCTGCGACTTAAATATCCGGACTGGGAAGAAGCGGTTGAAGAATACAAGCGGCAGAAAGATGAGCAAGGACACGGATAAAGGCATTTTAATTACAAAAAATCAAAGAAGGGTGGAATGGAATTGACTGAATTGAAGCATAAATCGCTGCAATTCGAGCTTAGCGGAGTCGATGAGGAACAGGGCATATTCGAAGGCTATGCATCTGTGTTCGGCGTACTCGACAGCGACGGCGATATAGTAGATCGCGGTGCATTTACCAAGACCATAGCGGAAGGCATGGCAAAAGACGGCGCTACGATACTTGCGCTGCACAACGACCGTTTGCTTCCGGTAGGCAAGACCTTGGAATTGCGCGAGGATGACATTGGGCTATACATAAAGGGCTATATAAGCCCTACAAGCATGGGCAAAGATGTGCGCATTTTGGTTCGGGATCGCGTACTCAAGGAGTTGTCCATCGGCTATATGGTAAAGCGGTATACGGTTCAGGCGGATGCACGGCACCTGGAAGAAATCGAATTGTTGGAGATAAGCGTTGTTACGTGGGCTGCAAACAGCTCAGCAAAAATAAGCGGCTATAAAGGCGGCGGTGCAACCGGAAACAGCATAAGCGAACTGCTCGCTGAGGGCCGTGAACTTATTGCCCGCCTGCAAGAGCTTGGAGTTGACACCCCTGATGACGGGGCTGAACTTATAGAAATAAACGATTGATGGAGGTAAAACAAAAATGGCGTTTACGAAAGAGGAACTTACTACGATCATAGCAGACGAGGTAAAAGCTGCTGTGACAGCAGCTATGAGCGGAGCGAAAGCGGAACCCGGTGACGCTGCAAACCGTGAGGAAAAAGCCATGCTGCATGATGACAAGACTGTCGAACACAAGTATGCAAGCATATATATGCCGGCAAATAATGGCATAAGTAACGAAGAAAAGCCCAAACTGGCTAAGGGCATAGGCTGGGTGCGTGCCATGAAGAGTGTTGCGCAGTCGGGCGGCGATCCCGATAAGGCTCTGTATGTTGCACAAAAAATGTACTCGGATGACGCAGCGCTCCACCGCGAAATGAAGGCAATGAGCATAACCGCACCGTCCGAAGGCGGATACCTTGTGCCTGAAGTATATGCACAGGAGGTAATTGAACTGCTGCGCCCGTTGACTATAATAGGTGCGCTCCATGCAAGGCGCGTATCTATGCCCAATGGCAATATGACCATACCCAAGCTGCGCGGCGGCGCTAAGGCACATTACATCGGTGAGAAGCGCAAAGGTAAGGCAAGCGGCGCAACCGTGGGCACCGTAAAGCTCAGCGCCAAAAAGCTTATAACCAAGGTTGTTATCACGAATGACCTGCTTAGGAGCAACGCATACGGCGCAGATCAGATGATATTGGACGATGCGCTTGCTGCCATGGCAGAACGTCAGAATGCCGCGCTTCTTAACGGCAAAGGTACAGAATATGAACCGAAGGGAATACTTAACATAGAGGACGTGCAGAGGTGGAGCGTAGGTGCTATGCCCGGCAATGATATAACCGGCAGCATGCTGGCACGCCTGCTGCAGAAAAACGTTCGGGATAACGGCAGCCTTGGCTTTGTACTGAACGGTTATCTCTGGGAGGCACTGTACAACACTGTAAACAGCAGCGGCAACTATGTTTATAGAGCTTCCATGGATGAGGGCAAGCTTGGAAAGTATCCATACTTCGTGTCTGATGCAATCGGAACAGGTAAAGATGCCAATGAGAAGACAAGTATGATTCTTGGCCGCTGGTCGGATTTCATTATAGGCGACCAGCTGGGAATGGAAACAAGACTGTTTGACCAAGGCACTGTTGAAGACGAAGATGGGACTATATCCGCCGTCGATGATGACTGCTCGATTCTCAGAATAATTTCCACGCATGATTTTGGCGTACGCCATGAAGAATCCTTCGTAGTGGCGAAGGATATATACACTAAATCAAGCACCTGATTTATAGGAGGACAAACCAATGAAGCGAAATCTGTATGAAAGCATCAAAATAAAGCAGAGTGCAAGCGGCGCTGCGGTTGATAGAGACGGTTGTTTATCCGCGGTATTTGCCGCAGACGTCAGCGCAATAAGCGGATCGCCCACGTCGAGCGGTGTAAGTATTGCTGTCACCCATTGCGATACCGAATCCGGTACATATACCGCCGTTGATGATGAACGGCTGTTTGTTGGATGCAAGGCTGAGCAGGCTGTGGCCGTGGGCAAGCAAACTATATGGAATATAGACCTGTTGGCGTGTAAGAGGTACATAAAAGTAACCGCTACCCCTAAATTTACTGGCGGCACAACCCCGGCTGCTACGGCTGCATATACGCTGGTGCTGGGTGAAAATTGCGGGCAGTGATAGAGCTTGCAAGCAATGCGCTGACTATACCCGAACGGGTAATGCTTTTAACCGATATACCGTATGAGCAGTACGATGCCATTGTCATGCTTATAAATCAGGCGTCTGCATCCATTGAAACAGAAATGCGGCGCAGACTTGGTAGGCAGTCATATTCGGAGCGCGTTAAGCCTACAGGGAGCCAAGAGCTGATTCTGTCTCAATGGCCTATACTTGAAGTCAGGCACGTAGAGATCGGCGGACGTGAATTGCCGCCTGCCGCCTATAGCATAGAAGACGGCGGAGTGCTGTATAAGGATGATGGCTGGCCATGGCGCGGTTATCCGTACGGTTTGGCATATGATCCTGTCATGACGAGCAAAAATGTGCTTATCGAGTATACGGCCGGCTATATACTGCCAAAGGACGCCACGGAATCCGAGCCTGCCACGCTCCCTGCTGACATTGAAGGCCTTTGCGTGGAGATGGTAAGTACGGCCTATAGCAAGGCACGGTCCGGGGGCGGCGCGGGGCTTAGGGCGTTTTCAATTTCGGATGTACATTGGGAATGGGCCGCCGAAACACCGGCATCATGGACAGCGGTGATAGAAAGATATAGGCGGGTGATATAGTGGTAAAGGTAGTTGTAAAAGACAATATTACCGAATGGCGTGACCGTGTGCGTGCCGAATTAAACAAGCTTGCCATGCTGCAAATCCGTGTTGGCATACTCGGCAGCGCGGACGGCGAGCTGCTGCGCATAGCTTATGTACACGAGTTTGGCGCGACAATAACGCCTCGCACGGCGCGCAATCTTGCGATACCGTTAAGCCTGTCCGCCCGAAATAAATCCCCGCGAGACTACGATGATGCATGGGTGCTGGATAATGGTGAGAACCGCTTTCTTGTGCGCAACAAACGCAGCCGTGACGGCGGGGATAACTTAGAGTTCCTATACTTACTTGTTCCCAAGGTTACAATACCCGAACGCTCGTTTATACGAGCCGGATATGACGCCGGCAAGAACAAAATTCTGGCGGCATGCGAATGGGCCGCGCGTGCGATTGTCTTTGACGGCATAAGCGCTGAAATTGCAGCAGAACGCATCGGCATAGCGGGAGTTGGCATTATAAAGCGATATATGCGCAGCGGCGCTATACTCCCCAAAAGCAGCTTAACTCTCGCGTCTGCACCAAACAAGACCAAGCCGCTAATACGTTCCGGACGGCTGGCAAACGCGATAACGTATGAGGTGATAAAGACATGAGATTACCGGCTTTTGTAATGAAAACATGCAACGAGCTTCGGCACGACAAAGGCTCTATCGACTACACTAATGGTGGTCAATATACGCCCGGAGCAATAGAATCGATCCCATTCGGCGGTGCTGTATTGCCGCTTACCGACGAGGATCTTCGCTACGCGCCACAGGGCACATATGCAGCAGATGCGCGCAAACTATATACTGATGGATATTTCCTTGAAATTGGCGCCCAGGTCGATGTGGACGGCATAGTGTACACCGTAACCGGATCGCGCGATTACGGTCACATAGGAACATTGAAACGTTATATAATCGAGCGGAAAGGAACAACGGTATGACGGCTAAGGAAGTCCGAAATATCATTTCACGCAGGCTGCACGGGTTTATCGGGCAGCCTGTGATTTTACACGAGCAGGACGTTGGAGAGCCGGCGCCGCCGTTGCTGTATTACCGGTTTATAAGCCCGCTGATACCGCTCGGCGGAGCAAGCATATGGCACGAGGGCGGCAAGCAATACCGCCGAGAGCCTACCGAAACCACCATGAGCATTACGGCTGTAAGCTATGACCGTAACAGCTCCAATGGCTATATACACGGCGATGATGAGGCTCTTGAACTCGCCGAACGCGCTATAAGCTGGATGCTGCATATAGGACGGCATGACTTGCTGCTTGAGGGTATAACCGTTGTGGAAATAAGCAATGTGCAATGCCGCAGCAATCTTATGATAAATGAGGTTGCGCGACAGTATGGGTTTGATGTGCGTCTGCGCTTTGAGCGAACAACCATCATTGACATGCAGGATATAAAGGACGGAAACATTAAGAAAAATTAGGAGGAAATATATGGTACAAGATATTGTAGTGCATATTAGCCTTGATACAAAAGCGACTCCGCGTGAGTCGCTTATACCGCTGATATTGTCACTTGAGGGCGCTAAGAGCTATAAGGAGTATGCAACGCTCGACGCATTACTTGCGGACTATGCAGCGACAACCGCTGCCGGTAAAGCGGCTAAAGCGTTGTATGCCAATGCGGAAGAAAGAGGCAATGCACCGGAAATCGTGGCGGTGTTGGGACTTGCTTCATCGTCCACAGCCGAAAACATTACTGATGCATTGGATACCTTGCGCGACAGCCACGATGATTGGTATTATCTGCTGCCCGCCGCGGCCACGGATGCACAGATAATCGCTTTGGCTGCATGGGCCGCCGGAACCGTGCTGTCGCTGCAGACGCTTGCGACGGGGCAAAAAGAAGCAGAGAAGCTGCTTGTAGCACAATCGGCAACCAAAAGCATCGCCATAACAAGTGCGCAGTCTGTAATATGCTATAACGCAGATGCAGCGAACAGTTACATGCATGCTGCATGGGTAGGCCGTATGATCGGATACTACCCCGAAGCGGTCACATGGAAGTGGAAGGCACTTGTTGGGATACCTACAGCCGATGTAGATGCCGCTGCGTTGGGTGCGTTGTTAACGAATCATGTCAATACCTATGTCAATAACCATAAACGCGAATATATGCGCGATGGCGTTTGCGCCGATGGCGAATACATAGATGTTGTCATAGGCCGCTGGCAGATAAAACAGGCAATGCGTGCTGCCATAACAAAGTTGATGGTTGAAACTGACGAAGTGCCGTATAACGATACGGGCTTTGCCATAATAGGCGCACTGAATGGCGCCGCCGCTAACGGTATTATACGGACGATAGATAATAGACCTCAGTATAAAGTGGTCATACCGCGATATTCGGATGCCAGCGAGAAGCAGATGGAACAGCGCATAATGCCGGATATAACGTGGCATGCAACACTTAGGGGCGGCGTACACGGCATAAAGGCAACAGGTACGCTTAGTATAAAGCTTGCTTCCGAGGAGGAGTAATATGGAAATATATAGCTTTGATAATGTGACGATGCTCGTTAACGAGAGGCCTATAACCGGCTATGCCGAAGGCAGCACTATAAAGATCGAGGACAACGAAGACTCCATACTGCCCAAAGTTGGGCTTGACGGTGCTGTTTCCTATGCAAACAACTCAAATCGTTCGGCAAAGATAACGTTTTCACTTGCACAGGACTCGGCCTCGCTACCACGGCTTAGGCAGTTGCTGCAATCACGCACAACTTTTGCCGTGGTGGTTCGTGACGCAACCCCCGGATCTGGGTTTATGCTGCAGGCCGAGAACTGCGCAATACTCAAAATGCCGCCCATAGAGCGCGGCAAAGAAATAAGCAGCGGAGAAGTAATTATATATGTCCCGCGCGCCGACTTGCAGTGATGCGACATAACCGCATTGGCAATAAGTCATATGACCCATGTAGGAATATAAGTGAAAGGTGGTACAGACACATGTATCGTAAAGAAAATATAACCGTTAACGGACAGGAATTTGAATTGCAGTCAGTTTCGCCGCGCTGGTATTTTGAGGTTAATCAGCGGTGCGGAATGTCGGGCGACAATAAAGACATCTTACGCTATATGGATACGCTTTTCAAAAACGTTGTGACCTGTCCTATAGAAGTTATGCGCAAAGGCTTTGATTATTTTGAAGAGCGTGAAGACATCGAAACCGCGGAACTGCTGGTGAGGGAGATAGAACGATTTCTTCGCCCGGGAAAGCAGCATAGCACAAGCGCGGGCGCAGCAGCGGGCGCAGCAGAATAAGGCATTTTGGTTTTTGATATTTGATTCGGGCGGCATCTCTTTTACGGAATTATCGCAAATGGATGCCGCCACTTTTTATGAATGTCTTGCTGCGAAGGAACTATATGTGACAGCCATAAAAGATAAAACATGAGAGGAGGCGGTTATATGGCCGACCAGAGGGGCTTAACGTTTGGTGTTCAATGGGACATAGATACCGCCCCCTTGGACGATGTTGAAGAGAAACAGCAACAGTTAAAAGACACCAAAGAAACGGCTGAAGGCTTTGAGCAGATCGGGACGAGTATACAGGGGATAGGAAGCCGTGCCATCGGTGCATTTGCAAATATGTCCGGCGCGGGCAAAAGCATGGGTACTGCAGTACGCAGCGTTATGGTTGACAGCATAAGCCGCGGCGATAAGTTGTCAAAAGTTATCAAAACCGGCATAGGAGCAGCTTTTAAGGATGTAAAGACGAAAGCAAAGGGCTTCGGCATGGATGCCAAAACCGTATTCAAGGATATATCAAATGCGGTAAAGCATCCTGTGCAGACTATAAAGGAATCGCTGGGCACAGCGCTCAAAGATGCGCAGAATGACACGGAGGAACTCGGCCGGCAAGCGCAAAAGGCAGGCAATGATCTTGATGATCTCGGCAATCGCGGCGGAGCAGCTGCGGATACGTTGGGAAGTAAATTCGCCGCGGCAATAAAAACCATTGCCGGGCTTGCGATAATAAAAAAGGGCATAGATCTGCTGAAGGATTTCGTTGGCGGCGCAATAGATGCTGCAGCAAATGCCGAAGAAACGCAGAGTAAATTGGATACTGTATTCGGCTCTGCGGCGGCGGGGGCCGAAACATGGACAGACAGCTTCAGCTCGGCAGCGAAGCGATCCAAACAAGAAATCAAGGGTTTTATGGCAGACGCGCAGGCTATGATGAAGGGCCTCGGAATGGCGGAAGATGCCGGAGGCGAAATGTCAAAGTCAATAACATCGCTTGCGTATGACCTTGGAAGTTTTCACAATATTTCGGATGAAGCTGCTTTTGCAAAAATCCGTTCGGGTCTTATGGGAGAATCCGAAGGCTTAAAGTCGCTTGGCATAGTAATGAACGAGGCCGCCATACAGCAATCTATGCTGTCGATGGGCTATCAGGGTGACGCATCGGCGTTGCGCAAACGGTTCAGTGAATTAGATGAAGCAACCAAGGCACAAATCCGTTTCAATGTGATAGTTGCCCAATCCGGAGATGCGCTGACTGATGTAACGCGTACGTCCGGCAGCTACACAAACGGGCTAAAGGGTGTAAAAGGTATGTGGCAGGATTTTATTGCTACTGCCGGCGCCGAGTTTACTCCCGTGCTGACAGCATTGTTTAATACCATATTATCGAATTGGCCTGTAATAGAGCCAATGCTCATGCAGTTTGTAGATGTACTTGCGAACGGCTTCACAGAGGGCGTTCCGGTGCTTATGCAGTTGGGCATGACCTTGCTGCCGATATTGATACAGATGCTTAGCACCTTGTTTACGGTAATACAGCCTTTGATACCCATTATATCGAATGCGGCACAGACCGTATTACCGCCGCTTATTGGCATTATATCATTGCTGGCACAAACGTTGTTGCCACCTATAGTGCAGATATTGAACATAATATGCACTGCTATATTGCCGCCTGTAATGCCGATATTGTCAGTCATAGCTCAGGCAATTTTACCGCCGGTCGCGCAGCTGCTATCGCTGATAGCACCACTGCTGCAGGCTATCGCGCCCATACTCAATGTCACGGGGCAGATACTCAGCACCATAGCCAATGTAATAGGTACTATAATCGGCTGGATAGCGAATGCGGGAAGTGCGGTAATAAACTGGATCACGGGTCTGTCCGGCGGGGCTGCGGATGCAGCTGCAGCTACAAACGATATCGCCGATAACCTTGGCGCCATTGCCGATACATCAGGCTTTGAAGCTCCTGCCATGGACATACCGAGCGTCGATATCCCCACCGTTGAAATGCCTGAAGTTGATCTGCCTACCGGCGCAGCTCAGGCCGGCATGGAGAATATCAAACATACCGCGAGTGATGCATATGCGGATATCGCGGACAGAAATGCGGAAATGTGGAACAGCATGGGCGGTGCGGCGGAAGCCGGTGCCAACGTTATTGTGCTGCAGTTCCGCCGCATAAAGGAAGCGGCCGAAGAAATAGGCACCGTATCAATACAGGCCAATGTGACGGGTATTGGTACGAAAGTGCCGCACAACGCACGGGGTACGGACAACCATCCCGGCGGCTGGACATATATAAATGATGGGCCGAACGGCGGAGAACTGGCATATCTGCCGGGAGGCAGTGCAATTGTGCCTGCCGATAAAACTGACCGCATCATTTCGCGTGGCGGAAGCAGTAAAGTATTACACTTCGCGCCAAGCGTAAATATAACGGTATCGGGTAGTGCATCCGCAGCGGATAAAGATGATTTGGAGCAGCGGGTGCGCCGCGTAATACGCGATGAATACGAGCGGTTGCGCGCCGAAGAAGCCGAACAAGAAGCTATACAGGAGGGAATTGCTTAATGAGTTATTATCTCATGGGAGATAGCGGAACCGTAGTGTTCCGGCCCTATACCGGTGTAGTGGAGTCCGAAGATGCCTCTTATAGCAATAAAGTCACAAGCAACCCGATAGAGGGCGGCAGTACTATAGATGACCATGCGGTAGCGGAACCCGTTAAGGTATCGATATCCGGCATGGTCACATCACACTCCGCTGCCGCCCGCGCAACGCTTATAGCGATGTGCCGGAACCGCGATTTGATAGCTTACAAAGGTGAAAATCAGTACGACAACATGCTCATAACGTCATTGTCTATAGGGCAAAGCAAGACCGCCGGTACGGGCTTTACTTTTAAGCTTACATTGCAATATATGCGCCTTAGCGCATCGGCATTTGCCCCGATATCTGCATTTGCAATGTCATCGGAAGCGCGTACGGCAACCCCATCGGGCAAAAAGCAGAAAGGTACAAGACAAGAGCAAAACGTAGGGCTTGTAACTCCGTCAAGTGCATATGCCGACTATGTTTCAAGCTTTAATGATCCCCAGCCAAAGAATAGCGGCATGGCTGCGGCGCGATCCAATCCATCTTACAGGGGGTATTGATGATATGAAGCTTATGGCAGATGCCGTTGCCTTGAAATATATACCCGTGACTGCCGGGATGGTACCGTGTACGTTAGATATTAAGCTTGACGATAAGACCTATAGAATGGCATTCAAGTATAACGAGGAAGGCGCGTTTTTTAGCGTAGACCTATCAGTGCCGGTGCCGAACAATGTGCTGCTGTGCTATGGCGAGATCATAAGATACGGTAAGCCGTTATTTGAACAGTTTGCCGATGAACGTTATCCGCTGCCGCTTATAATACCTGCCGCTGCGGAAGGCGACCGCATAGAGACGATAGATTATGACAATTTCGGGCGAACTGTAAAGCTGTGGCTTATCGAAAGGAGTGAATGAATGCGTTTTTGGAAGCGTAGAGCGTCTTTACAGGTTGGGACAAGCAGATATCAGCTTGATGATCTTAAATTCAGCTTCGAAGTTACGTCAGAAGACGATGCCGGAATACCCATATGCAAGCTTGAAATATATAACCTTGCGCCAAGTACCAGGGCGGCTATATCAAAAGGCACGCCGATAATTGTAAACGCCGGATATCAGGACGATATCGGATCTGTTTTTGTCGGCAGTGT